>Ga0302266_10002004_pt1 | contig 18068 bp, 20 predicted proteins | sample III_Bog_E1_2_FD_194559 | JGI IMG/M metagenome (GOLD analysis project Ga0302266, IMG submission 194559) | Peat permafrost microbial communities from Stordalen Mire near Abisko, Sweden - III_Bog_E1_2 | ecosystem: Environmental > Terrestrial > Soil > Wetlands > Peat | place: Sweden: Abisko... | reverse complement strand
GGGTCCGCACCGTGCCTGTCTTTTCTAATCATCAGCAAGTGATTGATTGTAAAGGCGCTATCGTCTAGGGGTTAGGACGTGAGATTCTCAATCTTAAAACACGGGTTCGATTCCCGTTAGCGCTACCAAAGATCCTTCCGAAGAAGTCCCAAAACATCCACAAAACATCCTAAATCCATATATTTCTTCACAAAGTCGTCCGAGAAGGTCCGGCCGCGTTTTTGACCGACCGGGGCATCTGGGGGAACCTTTTGGGGAATCTGGGATAGTTGCCCCCAGAGTGGTTCCCCAACCCTCCCAGGGAGGTGTCCCATGCCTCTGACCGAGCAGAAGATTAGGAGCTTTCGGCCGGAGCCCGGAAAAAAGAAGCGGCTGTTTGACGGGCGCGGCCTTTACCTCGAAATCTCCCCCACCGGTGGGACTTACTGGAGGTGGAAGTACCACTACGGGGGAAAGGAAAGACGCCTGGCAGTCGGAGTCTACCCGGACATCAAATTGAAGGATGCGCGTCAGCTCTGCGACGAAGCCCGCAAGCTTCTGAGCACCGGCGTGGACCCCGTCCTCCAGCGCAAGAAGGACAGGCTGATACAGGTGGAGCGTTCCGGGGAAACCTTTGAGAAGGTCGGCCGGGAATGGTATGCCAAGCAGGCCGAGGTCTGGGTACCGGCACATGCATCGCGCATTCTGAGTCGGTTGGAGCGAGATATTTTTCCGTTCCTTGGCGACCACCCTATCACCGAGATAAAGGCTCCTGAATTGGTCGCCGTCTTTCGCCGTATGGAGGCACGAGGAGTCCGGGAGACGGTTCATCGCGCCAGGCAAGATTGTGAAGCGATATTCAACTTCGCCATCTCCGCCGGGAAGTGCGAAAACAATCCGGCGGTGAATGTGACCAAGGCGCTCGCGCCGAAACCGGAGCCAGTCAATTTTGCCGCAGTTACCGACCCGGATGAGCTGGGGGAACTGCTGCGGAAAATTGACAGCTTCCAGGGGACCTTCACGGTTTTCTGCGCGCTGCGTCTCGCGCCTTACCTCCCAGTGCGGCCTGGCGAATTGCGGAAAGCGAAATGGAAAGAAATCAATCTCGAAAAGGCCGAGTGGGGATTCGTTGCGAGCAAGACGCGCCCGCAGCTAATCGTTCCGCTCTCCCGTCAAGTCATCACGATTCTCCGCAAACTCCACCAAGTCACCGGATCAAGTCCATATGTGTTCCCCGGTGCGCGTAGCGACAAACGGCCGATGTCAGAGAATGCCGTGTTGTATGCGCTTCGATCGCTGGGAATTCCGAAGGAGTTAATGACCGGGCATGGTTTCCGCGCAACGTTTCGAACCATCGGAGACGAAGTTCTGAAACTCCGGGTCGATCTCATTGAACATCAGCTCGCCCACAAGGTGAAAGATTCGAACGGGCGTGCTTACAACAGAACTGCGTTCCTGGCAGATCGGAAGGTTCTTATGCAGGAGTGGAGCGACTACTTGGACCACCTAAGAGGAAGCGGCAGTGCTGAACTGATCGAATTTCAGAGACAAGCATAGTCGTTTACCGATACGCAGCATTTGCGACCGTGGCGCGGTGGGAGGACACGGTCGCGATTTATTTTTTGAGATGGATTTCAATTCATTCTTAACGCCGGGGCGAGGACGAAGGTGACCAACCGATCATCCTAGCTTGCCGAGAGGCCCGTATCCGCTCCGAAGTCCACTGATCGACCTCAGACTTGAGCCATCCTACGGTGCGTCGACCGAGCAGAATGGACGAAGGAAAGCTCTTCTGCTGCATCAACTCGTAGAGAGTCGACTTAGAGAGGCCCGTAAGCGCTTTGACCTTTGGAAGTCTCAAGAATGTCTGCTCACCGGTGACGATCATGTCTTCCTTCTGACGCTCTCCTGTGGATTTCCGCCGAGATCCATTTCTCGCAATGATTTCACGCAAAGAAGGTGCTGGTGACTGCGCACTTCTCCGAATGTCAGGTGGGATAGAGATCGGTCTGGTTCTGGTCGAAATGCCCGCCATATTTCACCTCGATGTTGGATGAGAGTTCGTACGGTTTCATTCGAAGACCGCAAAGCTTTCGAATTTCATGAAGGTCATGAAAAGCAGCTTCGGGCTTTGCACTCCTCTTCATCGCATTGCGTCATGATTTCCAATAGTTTCGGTGCTGAAGCTCCACATTTTGCCGAAATCACCGCACTACTTGAGATTCAGCTCAGTCTGGTTCGAAGCCTTGGAGTCGGCCCGCCGGTTCTCGCATAGGTTTAGCTCAGCTCCGAAACTCGGTCAAATTGAAAGCGGCTCCCTATGCAAAAGGCATCCATGAAAGCGGAGAAACGCCTTCATGGTTCTCTACTCTGTGGATGCTCCTCCCCTCTGTCAGCGCAACTTTGCTTCTCCAAATTTGACCAAGATCGAGTTCCGTTGCAAGATGCAGAACGTTGTACACCACTGGATTGAAATGAGATTCTCGATCGGAGGAAATATGGCAACCATATTCAAGAAGGAAGATGCTGAAACCTGCTGCGGATGCAACTCAAAGGATCCTTCATTCCGGCTAATTTCGCTTCAATCAGTGCCGAACAATGCAAGAAGCCTGGTTCCGGAATGCACTGCTACGCTGCTTTGCCAGGATTGCCTGAAGCTCGAATTGGACGATTTTCATAAGAGCTTAGATCAAATCAAGAAGCCTATCGAGGAATGGGAATCATCGGAGGAGCGCCATCTATCCCGTGAGTATGGAGTAGTGGTTGTCCCTTTAAAACTCACCTACAGCGAGTCCCAGCTTCTGATCGAAGAACTTGGGACGGACGGACTGGAACAGTTTCCAAATTAGGAATCTGCAGGAAAGAAAGGAGGCAGAATGACTGCAAATACACTGTGCAAACTGTTGATGTGGCTTCTGAGAAGAGAGCATTCGGCTGTTAACCGAAGGGTTGTAGGTTCGAGTCCTACCTGAGGAGCCAATTAGAATCTTAGACTTACGGCCCCTCTTCACTCCCCGATGAACCTCAGAAATGACCGATTGTGGGGACTTTTGTGGGGACACTCCCCCAAAACCCTGTGTAATTGTGGGTAGTTCCGAGTAATTGCCCTTTGAATTCATGGCGGCGTTTGAGGTCCCAACCTGAGCTGGCGCATTGCTGCGCCGCGTCGCCTTGGCCCCGGCTACAACCACTGTGGGGGATTTTGTGGGGACCCCATCGGCAGCCTTCTCTTTCCCATCGGCGGCTTCCGCAATAGCCGGTTTCTTGACGATCGCCTCCAGAGCGTTTCTCTTCGCCTGCATACGAATGTGGCTGTAATGTTTGAGCATCTGTTTCGAGACGTGGCCGGCGATGTCCATGATGGTCTGGTCGCCCGCGCCGCTTTCAGCCAAATCGGTGATTAGGGTATGTCGGTTGTCGTGCCAGCGCCCTTCGACCTTGGCATTTTTGCGGACGTTGTTCCAAGCAGTCTTGAGGGTGGTCACGGGCCGGGTCGGATCGCTTGGGGTCGGCTTCCCGAAGGGAAACAGATACCACTGAGGCTGCGGTTTCCCGAATTTCTCTCGATACCACTCGGCATACTCCGTCATGCACTCGGCCAAGGTCGTGTTGAGAGGGATCGTCCGCCCTTCGCCAGCTTCGGTCTTGCTCTTGCCGACGGTCAGATATCCCTTCGTGAGATCCATCTGCGCCCAGGTCAAATTTTTCAATTCGGCGTCTCTGATCCCGGCGTTGAGGGCGAGCATGATGGCGGGAAAGATGTGGGGAGAGCGTGCCTTCTTCGCTTCGGCCAGCATCCGTTCCTTTTCCTCCACCGTATAGGCTTTCGCAATCGACCTGCCAGCCTTGAGTTTGAGCATCTTGCGCTTGCGAAGTCTTATCCGCAGGAGGTCCCCTGGATCTCCCATCAGGCGAAGCAGGAATCCGATCTCCTCATTGACACTTTTTGGGGCCGCGGCTTCCTTGAGACGTTGATTCTGGTAAAGCGTAACCGTCGCTTCATTGCAGTCGACGAACATGCGGCTGCCGAGAATCCGGCAGACATGATTCACAGCATATTCAGCAAAAACGGCGGATTGCGGATGCCGCAATTTATAGGCGGTCAGATACTCGTCGGCCAAGTCAGCGACCCACGACGACTCCGTTTGCGCTGAGCCCCATCAGGTGTGGGGGTAGTTGCATGAACGGGTAGAAGAACTGCGCTTCGATTGCGGATTTCGGATCGTTTCCCGGGCCCCATTGCCGGATGTGCCCTACCACTCCCACGATTTCGGCTTCCACATTGAACCCGGCGATATGAATGCGCTGGCCAATCGGGTCCTTATCGGGAAAGTATCTGTGCGCAAACTCTTCATCGATATCGATCACGATGGGAGCATTTTCATCGTCCCGCTCGCTCACAAAGCGACCGCGCTTGAGGGTAATGCCCATGGCTCGTTGGAAGCCTGCTCAACCAGATAGAACATAGACTGCGGCATGTCATTATTGCTTGCCGGCTTGCTCTGGCCCTTGATCCGGAAAGGAAGCTCGGAGTCATGAATCATGGGGCGCGATCCCAGCGTGGCTGAAACGGCGTCAACGCCAGGAATCGCTCGCATGCTCGCGTCAAAATGCCGCAGCTGCTGCCTGGTCTCGGCCTCGGTAGTCTTTGCATTCGATGGCAGCGAGAGTGAAAAGGTAATGACATGGTCCGGAGTATAGCCGGGATTCACTTTCCAGAGCGCTGCAAGCGAGCGGAGCATGAGTCCGGCGCCGGCCAGGCATCCGAACGCGTGAAATGGTCACTGGAGTCGCCTGCGCGAAGCTTGCCCCGATAGCGTCTCGACTTTATCCGATTACCGCAGAGCTTCATATCACACCAACGCCGCCCTTTGTTCTTGCTACCGTCAAGGAACAACCAGCGACATTCCAGATTTGAACAAGCGCGTAGTTGGTCGATTTTCTCGGAGGTAAGCAGTTCCAGAGCTGTCGACACTAATCTTCTGAACGGCGCGTCCGGCGCGTTCACTCGATCTCCGCCTGTCTTCCATTGCATACGGCCGTCACCCCATTGAAGTCTCTCCGATCTCCGGACTGTCCGCGCAAAGGCGGACAAAGCTCTCACACCTTCAATGGGAGGAGCCTGCCCATCGGTAATGGCATAACAAATCGATGCCAGACACTCTCGGAGTTCCTTTGTGGATGACACGCTCCTTCGCTTCTTGACAAGTGTGCTTGTTGCGAACTCTCCAACCTCCGCGGGCATGATGAGACCACACTGCTCCGTGAAGCGGAGGAGATCTTCGTAGCTGTTCAGCAGTTCCTCTGATCCGAAAGGCCGGAATCTCCAGTCCAGAGTATTCACGAGATCCAGGGCAGGATGACCAGCCACAAGCTGGAAGCGGACTGAATCGAGCTTCTTCGGAATCTGCATGACCTTAATCTTAGCCCAGGCGCTCTTGCTCCGTCACTGGTAAAGTAAGTTATGCTGGTGACGGAGGTTTAACCACTTGTCAGCCAATCCGTCGCTCTCACCGATGCTTCCGCAACCCTCTGCTCGTTTGGTATTCCGGAGCTGGTCCGAGGGCGATTCCGCCCTCGCTGAATCCTTATGGTGCGACTTAGAAGTAACTCGCTTCTTCGGCGGTCCTGTGAGCCGGGAACAGGTGCATGACCGGCTTAAAATTGAATGTGAACGTAACCGCAGTCTCGGCATGCAGTACTGGCCAATCTTCCTACGTGAGACGGGCGACTTTGCGGGGTGTGCCGGTCTACGGCCATGGTCGATGGATTCTCAGACAATTGAGGTCGGCGTCAATCTCATGCGATCCGCTTGGGGTCTCCGCCTGGGTGAGGAGGCCTTACTCGCTGTACTTGCCCATGGGTTCAATACGCTGGACCTGTCGGTGATTGTCGCCGGACATGGGGTCGCACACGAGAACTCGCGAAAGCTGCTGGAGCGGGTGGGATTTAGGTATACACACAACATCCTCTGGGGCCCGAAGGAGATCGAGGTGTGCATGTGGGCGATCACTGCCCATGGCTGGCAAGGCAAGAATCCGTCTTCATAAACGCTAGATTCCTATCGGGACTGCCCCGGCGCGACAGGAGGTCTGTCCCAGAATCTTTTGCCGGGGCAGTTTCGATAGGGCCGTTTGAAGTGAGTCGCTGGCGCGACGGACGCGGTGATCTACCTATGGGAATTCAATAGGCGGCAGATGGGTTGGGGTGTGTCGGAAGGCCGGGGAGTGAAGGCTAGGGGGAACGTAGAGTCCGGTTCCGTGGCTAAATGCAGATCCGTTCTGTGTCTTCGGAGAGGTGTTGTTGCGGTCGCCATCGGAGTTCGAGCGCACTTCGGCGTTGCGTGCCGACGCACGGCGTGTGGAAGGATAGATAGCGGACAGGCGAGCGTTGAGACGCTCAAGAGGTGTCATCGCCGCACCTCCTTGGCTCGAACGGGGTCGGGCTTGGACGGAAATACAACTGGCTGCGGGTGAGCCGTTCGACGACCAGCATGATGCCGGAGCAGGCTGGACAGCGCAAGCTGGGTGGCTGGGGCGGATCGGCGCATGCCGCGATGCCGAGCGTGGCCGGTCTTGTCGCCTCCATCGATCCCCTGCTTTTGCGTACTTTGATCGACCGTGCGCTGCCTCAACGCAATCTGCGATGGGCGTTGGAGTTGGCTGGAGCGATACGTCTGTGCTACTTCGGACGTTCAGCGCTCAGCGCAATGGCGTCGCTAGAAGACTTCTCCATTGCCCAGCATTGTGTGCGCGAACCTCGAGTTGCGCTCCTCGATCAGGTGAACAAGCATTCGGCTGACTATCACGAGCAGACTCCTACCAGTGGGGCCTGGCCCGCGATAACGCAATGCTGGCCACATAGCAGACCCAAGAAATGCTGACGCCTTTGAGAGGCCAACTGAAAAAATAGACCTTGCAGAGCACAACCAAACCACAAAGCATTGCCAGCCCGACAATGAGCAGAAACGGTGACCGAAACAGCAGTTGGCCGTGAGCTAATGCGAGGTATCCGTAAATTAGGCCGAACAGGATGAGCCCCATACTGTGGCTGGCATTGAAGCCCATCCAACACCGCCACATGGTTGTCTCGTTCGTCAGCATAGGTGGACTCTGGCTCATGCTGCTTTGCAGTGCAGGGTTACGGGGCGTGAGGCTTGGACCCCAGAACGTGGAGGAAAGGTGGAGGGCTCCAAGCGTAAGAACAATGCTCGCACTAAAAACCATTAGGATTCTTGCGGCCAAGATGCTCTCCTTATTTTGTGGGCCTGGCGGTCGTGCCGCTCCTTTCTTTACTGCACTGTTGCGTTCACTTCGGTGACATGGTCAAAAGACTGACGAACACGTCTGTGTTATGCGCGAAACGAAGGCCGTAATAGCCATTTGTCGACTTCAGCTTGCCGGAGCCTATGAGGGTGGCTTTGTCGTAGCTTGCAACATCCGAGCCATTGATGGAGCACACCACTTTATCCCCTCTTACCGAGAGCGAGATGTTCTGAGTCACCGGTTGGCCGCGCCCGGCTGCTTTATGAATCGCGGCGTTGCTCCCGCTCAGCATTCTGAACGGCTCTGGTCCAAATCCGCGCACGATAAACGTTCCGTTTCCAGATGCAGCGCAGTAAAGCTCAGTCTGGCTGGGAGTACCCATGTCGTTCCCACCGATAAACACTCCGTAGGGATGGGGGTGAGAGTTGAGATTCATGTATTTCGGCTCGGTGAATGTCGCTTTGACTGTGAAGTCCCCTGATGCGATCGCATCGGTCTTCCAGTAACTGGTGGCGGGGCCGGTTGTGGCATGAAGGGCCTGTCCTTCTTCGACAAGCCGAGCGTCATCGAGGGTCATACTTGCCTTCTCTTCAGCAGCATCGACTCTTCCGTTCCAACTGGGAATCTTGATACCACCATCTGTCACCGCACGGGAGCCTTCTATGGTGAGGCTGCCGGGACCACCGCCAAACCTCATTATTGCGAGGAACAGCGCGACGAGTAAGGCGACAAGGACAATTGCCGAGCCGATTAAGACCCTGGATTTCCTCTTCATTGTGGGACCTCAAAGTGAATTTGGTGTTGTGACCGATTCATGGGGTTCCTTAGTCAAGTTCAAGAATCACGAAGATGCTGTGACTTGTCATGGGATGGTGGCGAAGGTTTCATGGAGCGTTGCTGTGGAATCGCCGCCGACCCATACGTCGAACTGGGACACGTCGTTGACCCACGATTTAGTCGCGGCGCTCCAATACGCGCGATCTTCTTTGCCGAGCGAGAATTGAACTGTCTTTCTCTCATGTGGAGAGAGCGGCACCCTGCGGAATCCCTTTAATTCTCGGACGGGACGTGAACTCGTTCCAAATCGCTGGTGCGTGTATACCTGCACAACCTGATCGGCCGGCACATCGCTCGTGTTTTCGACATCCACGGACACCTCGAGGCTTTCGTCTACCTTCAGCTCCGGCTTGCTCAAACGCAGATTGGAGAAGCTGAAAGTTGCGTAACTCAGGCCGAAACCGAACGGATAAAGCGGCGTGCTTTCTTCTTCCCAATAGCGCCTGTTTTGAGTCTGAGGCGCATGTGTGGTGTTATGGGCATAGAAGATTGGTACCTGCCCGACATCGCGAGGCCAAGTAAAGGGCAGCTTTCCACCAGGAACCGCTTTTCCATAAAGCAAGTTCACGATTGCATTGCCACCTTGGGACCCCGGATACCAGGCCTCAAGTATGGCGGGAACATGCTCTGCAGCCCAACTGATATTCAAGGGTCTTCCATTCACCAATACCAATATGACCGGTTTTCCAGCTGCAACAACAGCCTCAAGCAATTGCTGTTGTTTTCCTGGTAACTCCAGCGAAGATCTGGAGGCACTCTCGCCGCTCATGTTCTGGGCCTCACCCAAAACCATGACTGAAATGTCGGAGCGTTGTGCGATTTGGACAGCCTTAGCGAACTCCTCGGCAGCTTTGCCCTCCGACCATGCGGCTTGCTTCGTGAACATCGAATCTCCATCGAACGGAGACGGGAACTTGCGGGCAATCTGCACGCCCGGTGCATATTCAACGCGAGTTTCGGTGCCGGCCTGGCGCTCAAGCGCTTGAAGTACCGTTACGGTTTCGCCGGCATCGTTGGCGGATACCCAAGAACCGATTGTGTCCTTGTTGGAGTCAGCGAGAGGACCCAACACCGCGATGGATTTGTAGCGCGCAGCCTGCAGTGGCAAGAGCCCGCCTTGATTCCGAAGAAGCACAGCGGATCGTTCCGCACTATGCATTGCTTCGGCTCTGTGATCGGGATCGTTCAGGACATCTTTGGCCTGCGCCTCGTCCACATAGGGATGCTCGAAGAGGCCAAGCCTGATTTTCGTTTCGAGAATCGGGCGAACTGCGTCGTCGAGCTGCCTGATTGTGATTCGGCCAGCCTTCAGAGAATCCGGCAGAGTCGTTCCGTAATCGGTCCTTCCAAGCCCCATCTCCATGTTTACTCCCGCGCTGAGCGCTCGAAGTGCGGCATCCTGAGGGTCTTTTGCGAATCCGTGGGTCGTCAAGCTATGCACGGCCATGGCATCGCTAACGACGAATCCTTTGAAATGCCATTGATCACGCAGTACATCCTGCAAAAGCCACCGATTTCCTGCCGCAGGAATCCCATTCAAATCCATGTAGGCGCTCATCACGGTTCCCACGCCCGCGTCCACGGCGCTCTTGAAGGGAGGGAGGTACACATTCCATAGCTGGTCGTCGGAAATATCGGCGGCATCGTAATCGCGGCCACCCTCTGCCGCGCCGTAACCGGCAAAATGCTTAGCGCAGGCGACGATGTGGTTTGGCGCTCCCAGGTACGGGCCTTGAAAGCCCCGGACTTGGGCCCTCGCCATTGCCGAACCGAGATAGGGATCTTCGCCTGCTCCCTCGATGATTCTGCCCCACCGGGGATCGCGCGCGATGTCGAGCATCGGGCCAAAGGTCCAATGAATCCCGGCGGCTCGCGCCTCTTGGGCGGCGACGGACTGGGCCTTCTCGACCATGGATGGATCCCAGGAGGCTGCCATTCCAATAGGGACCGGGAACAATGTCCTAAAGCCGTGAATGACGTCGTGACCAAACAGAAGTGGAATATGCAAGCGCGATCCGTCTACGGCAGCATGTTGAAGCCGATTGATCTGCGCGGGGTCTGTCATGTAGAGCACGGATCCGAGCTGCCCTGCCCGAATCCGCTCTTCGGCGCTCTGGCCAGAACCGAAGACGAAGATCTGACTCATTTGGCCAATCTTCTCGTCAGTCGTCATCTGTTTCAGCAGACGATTCGCACGTTGCAAAACAACAGAATCGCTTGGCGGAGTCAAATCGATGGGCGCCTTGGGGCTCTGAGCCTCAACCCAAACTGGAAAAACGCAGACGCTGACTGTCAGCGCCAGCAATAGAGAGCAGGAAAAATCCCAGATGCGCTTCATTCGGTCGACCTCGGACAGTCTCTGTTTCGCCATTTCACTGGGGTGGCGGTGAATCGGACTCCCAGGTCTCAAACAGAGACCTGGAATTACCTGCTTAAAGTTCAGGAGGATGTCATTGGAAATACACGATCTTGATTTCGATCTTCGTTTCAGGCTGATTCACGGAGAATGTCGCCGATTCAGGAGTGGGCGGACCTTGCATCGTATCGGGGTTGTTTGAAAATCCGCATCCCTTCAGCGGAATCCCCGACGCGTTGAATTCCATCTTTCCCGTCAAGTTATCGTCGTGTATTGCGACCGCGGCGTAGACTCCCTGCGGCAGATCTGTGAACGTGGCCGTGGCGCTCAGAGTCTTCGGATCGATATCGAGTCTTTTTGACTCGACAACGCCGGTTGGGTCCAGTGGAAAGCCCTTCCCATCGCGGAAAAGATCGATGCTGACCTTACCTTTCGCATTCTCAAATCCTGTCAGGTGAATGGTCAGTGTGGACTTGGCGGGTGCCGGCACAGACGCCGTTGCAGGTGCAGGCGAAGCGGGTGCCTGAGCCTGCAGGGAAGCAATGGAGAGTGCCAGCGTGGCACCGCAAACAACTGCGTAGGCGGTAATTCTCTTGAAGTTCAGACCGGTGATTGTCATTTCAAGTTTCCTCTTTTCTTTCAACGCTGATTTTTTGAAGTGGTGTTCAGAATCTGTTAGCGCGGCCCTTGCAGACTTGTCTGCCAGTTCGCGCGGGGCTATTCCGGCGTGTTCTCCGGGTTCATCGGCGTTCACTTCCTGGGGCCAATGCGATCCTTGCAACCCCTGGCATGGGTAGCGCGATTTCAACGAAAGCTTGTCCTGACGCAGACGCAACGATCGGCTCTGGCCACTCGGCGGAGGATAGGCCGTCGTTTTGATGAAGCGACTGAGTTGATTCGGATTCGGCCATACGGGCGAACCCATGGCCAACCACGCACCCCGCACGTTCGAGTGATCGTTGTCGATTCGCTCGATTTTTGCGGAATAGGTCTTGCCGGAGTCAAGCCCTTCCAAGTTCAGAAACACTCTCCTGGCTAACTCTGGAACGCCGTTGGAGAGGCTCTGGGAGGGGACAAGGGACGCAACCAGAATCGAGATATCTTCCCCATTGCGGGTTGCAATAACGTTCACCAGTGCGCTCGCCGGTCCGGCTCCGACTGGGGCGACTTTCAAGCGAGTGCCCTGCATTTCATTCAGGAGATAAAACGCCCAGTACGACGGCTTGCGAATCTGATCGAAGCCGAGAAGGCCGTAACCCCCGTGGAAGAAACGGTTGGGTGCACCGGACTCTTCAAAGTAGTCCGTTCCGGCAAAATGGAACATCATTTCAAGTGAGTCGGATGAACTCATTACACTGCCAACGGACCACGCTGCGCCATAAGGGCCATCGTTCACTTCGGAGTCACTGGCTGCAGACGCGCCCCATTCGGTGAAGATGACAGCGGTCTTTTCGAGCCCATATCGCTTGAGAACAGGGCGCCAATCAGCCGGAGAAGACCAATACACATGCATGTCAAAAAAGTCGAGGGGCGCGCTTGCACCTCCGGTAGCAAAGTTTTCGCTGGTGACATGCTTGAGAAACGGCTCGACGGTGGCTGAAAATTCGCCAACGGGACCTCCAACACGAAAGGCCGGATCAACACTCTTCACGGCTGTCGCGGCGTAGTCGTAGAGGCGGAAATATTCCTCAGGGCTTCCCTTCCAGAATTTCTTCAACCAAAGAATCCTTAAGTCCGGCTCATTCCACACTTCGAAATACCATTGGCGCACCTGTTTGTTGCCATAGCGCTCTGCCAGGTGTGCCACAAACTGTCGAACAAATTCTCCCCAGGCTTTGTAGTCCCTGGGGGGCGAGATGATGCCGGAATAAGACATGATGGTCTGTTTTGGATTTGCAGCGAGACACGCCGGCATGAAGCTCAACTCGACAAAAGGCATCATGCCATCGGCGACTATCTTGTCGTAGATGGCGTCAGCACGCGAGAAGTCGTAGGTTCCATCGTGTCTGCAGACGACTCCCTCACTAAGAATTCCGTGGGCTCGTATATACCTCATCCCAAGGCTGTCATGAAGGTATTTGTTCGCTGCACGATATTGCGTGCCGGCATTCTTGATCTGTGGGCTCGCATCCCCTTTGAAGAGGTAGCCAAGGTGATCTGCGCCAACTCCAATGCTCCAGTTGTTGCGCAGGGGTGGTCCTGAGAGGTCGGCAGAATTGATCTGAAACGCTACCAGGCCCGGATCCGACTCATTCGATTCGCCGGCTGCCGGAGCAGAGAACTCGCCCGGATGGCTTCCGTCCTGCGCTCGGACTTTGTAGTAGTACCTAACCCCTGGCTTTACTGTACCGTCGGCGAAACTAGACTGCGGAACTGCCAAAAGAAAATCTGGCGGGAGAATGGATTCAAAGAATCGGCGCAGAACGGGTGCCAATACATACTGGGCCAGCTGCCCATAGTGACCGTTGCGGGAGTCCGCACGGAATACTTCATAACTCGTTGCTCCATCCACCGGCTTCCAGTGAAGTTCAACGAGATGACGACTTGAGACCGTCTGTAGTTCTCCTGGTCGCTCGACACGGTGAGAGATCGGCTGACTGCTTTGTGCGAATTGCATAAGCAGCACAACTTCGACCGCAAGCACCAACATGATACCGCCTGCGGTCCATAGAACGATGCGCACAACTCTCCGCAGCAAAGATGAATGTTTCATCTGAACTCGCATCGGAATGGAGCCGGTTAGGATCTTGGATTCGCTCGTCATTGTGGACCCTCAAAGTGAATCTCATGTTGTGACTGTCGGTTACGATCCGGCTCTTGAAATGCTTGTGGGGAGAGCTCTGAGGGCTTCCGGAAGCAGGGCCGAACGTCCGAAGAGTGTCGGCGTCTTCGCCACCAGAAACGAGCAACGCCATCGCGGTGTTTACCCAATCTTTCGTTCGTCTTCATTGCAGCTGAACGGACTCTTCGTCTGGCTGCAGTCGTACCAGCGACTTCGAGTCGTTCCATAATTTCAGCGCTCGTTGTTCGTCATAGGACAATTTGGAGGATCGCGTGTCACTGAGTGTGTTGTTATTCGACTGAAAATACTTGCCAGACGCGTTGCTGTAGGCGGGATCGGCAGCGACCTTAGCAAGGGATGCACCAGAGAAGCTGAGGGAGCCCTGAGTTATACCAACTCGTTTCGCGAGCCACTTCATGAAGGAAGTTTTCGCGAGCCACTGCACAGGCTTCGGCATCGTCCGGATCAGCCCCGTCTGCGGCACGGACCCGGGGTCGAAGGCAATCGATGTGATTGAGCTTCCGGCCCGCCGTAACCGGCGGTGCAGTTCATAGGCATAAAGGATCGTGCAGAGCTTCGACGTCGCGTAGCGCTTGCCCGCGGAGAGAGGTCTCTTGCCGTTTTTTCCATCATTAGCAAGAGCAATCGCGTCGGGCTCAGCCACAATTCCGACCATCTTTCCATCCGCCGTGTCGGGGTCATGCGTTCCGCTGGCGGTGAACACGATCCGTCCACCGACTTCCAATTGCTCAATGAGCAGCTCGATCAACAGGAAATGTCCAAGGCAATTGGTCGCGAACGTTGCCTCATAGCCGTCCTTGCTATAGGAAAGCGGCCCGGCGAAGTATCCGCCTGCGTTACAAAGGAGTGCCTGAAATGAAACGACTTCGCCCCTGTCGAGCATCGCACGAAACTTTGTTGCCGCATCTCTGACAGAGCTCAGCGAGGAGGTGTCGAGCTCAAGTATGCTGACCCTTATACCGTAGTCCGTCCGAAGCTGTTGCGCGGTGGCATTGATCTTTTCCATACTCCGTCCCGCGAGAACTAAGTCGTAACGCGAGCTTGACGCGAGCTGTTTGGCGCATTCAAAGCCGATTCCCGCGTGACCGCCTGTGATGAGTGCCGTTGGCATGATTACCTTCGTTTGAGCGACTCTGAGACTGATTGTCCTGCTGATAACCAAAGTTTTACCACCGGATTCGCGCGAGTGCGGAGTAGCGCCTTTGAACGCGAAGCGCGGACGCCGAGCGGGTAATCAGCGAGAATCTTGCTCCCCGCTCACGCCGATCCTTCGCGAAGGCCGACGCTTGGCAGTTTGTGGTTCAGACCGCAACCGCGGCGCATAGGAATCCGCGCTTAGCGCTGAATCTTCGCGTTTGACTGGTTTTCCGTTGGAAACCAATCCTTGGCGGTATTCTTGACGGAAGCTGGTGCTGCATCGCACAAGGGATGCGGCTTTCACGGTTTCCATTTTCTTGTGTTCGGGGAGCCGAGTCATCCATGCTCACTGGATCGTTCATGATTAGCCTTTACCTAGCCGCGAGTCTCATCGGATTCTCAACGGGGGCGGTGATCAGCGCTCTACTTCTGGCGCTCACCGCGCGTGCCACCAGACTGCCGGGCGCAAGCGCAGCCAATATTCTGTTCGCGACTTGCTGCCTAGTTTGGAATCTGAGCGGTCTCGCGCATTCCCTCGCTCTCGCATGCGGCGCGCCCGAACAGGGACGAACAGAGCTGATCATCCTGGCTTGTCAATACACTGCAGCCGCGGCATGGCCCATCAGCGTATTAAGCCTATGGAGCCCGCTCGCAACCCTGCGTTGGCAAAGAATCGGCTGCCGGTCGTTGCAGGCGCTCGCGGCCATCACCTGTACGCTGATCGTTATACCGCTCTGGCACGGCGTCTTAACCGGGGCGACCTCGTCGCTGCTTTTCCTCATGAAATCGACCCCCTACAACGGAGCCATTCTGCTCACGTTGGGAATCGCACTATTCCGGGGACGGCTGACATCGCAGGCGATGAGGCTTCCTGTTCTGGCGATGCTCCTGGGCGCTTTCGGCGCTACAACGGCAGTCATTATCCTGCAAGTGTTGCCGTTCGAACCTGTTGTTGTCGGCCTTCTCCGCGCCGTCAGCGAACAGATTACACTTCTCATCGTTCTAGGCGCGTTCTTCTTGTTCGCCCGATTCCGCTTTTCCGATTTGTTTATCCGCCATAGCCTCAGGGTGGTGTTAGCGGCGCTCACGGCAGTAGCCGTCACGCTGTCCTATTACACCCTCTCGCTCTTCCGATTCGACGGCCGCTTGGCATATCCGGCGGCCGCCCGGGTCTGTCTCGATACCCTGACCGCGGTTCCTATATTGGTTCTGTTCGCGTTCGTTGACCGACATATCGGCGAATACGTGAACCGTTGGATATTCCGCGCGCCGGACTACCGCGCCCTGCTGCGGGAGTTATCGGAAAAACTGGCGCGCCTTCGGTCCGAAACAGAGATCGCCGACGCCGTCGAGACAACCGCCCGTCAATCGCTTGAGCTGAGAACTGTCCAGCTGGTTACGCTCGAGAGTTTTTCCAAGACGAGCCTGTCCACATCGAATCGTCCGCATTCGCATCAGCGGGAGCCGGATTTGTTGAACGCGCTGAACGACGGCGAACCGGTAGAACTCGATTGCCAGCACCCGAAGTACGCGGGACAATTCCAAGACGAAGTCGAACTGCTTGTTCCGGTTCGATCGGAGGGCCGGGTCACCCAGATGCTCGCCATCTCACCCGGTCCTGCGCGCCGCGGCCTGGTGACGCACGAAGTGAATTATTTGCGCGGCGTTGCGGCGCAGTTTGGTCATCGGCTCGACGCGCTGCACATGGAAGAGCGGCTGATTTCGGTCCAGAGCCGCGAAGCGGTGCTTCTGCAGCAGGTGACCGAGGCGGAGTTGCGCGCTCTGCGCGCTCAGGTAAACCCGCATTTCCTCTTCAATTCGCTCAACAGCATCGCAAACCTCATCGTGACCGATCCCAAGCGAGCCGAGACCATGACGCTGCGGCTCGCCAGAGTTTTCCGCCACGTACTGGCCAACTCTGCGCGCCCCCTCATTGCGCTGCACGAAGAGATCGAGTTCCTGGAAACCTATCTGCAGATTGAAGAAGCCCGGTTCGGTAGCCGGCTGCAAGTCAAGATCGCCGTCGACCCTGCGGTCGCTATGGAGCAGATTCCTTCGCTGATCCTTCAGCCCATTGTGGAAAATGCGCTGAAGCATGGCCTGGGACCGAAACCCGGTCCAGGCCACTTATGGATTACCGCCGAGGCTGACGGAGATCAGGTACGTCTGCAAGTGGACGATGACGGCGTCGGTCCCGCAATCGGTGTCTTGACAGTCAACGGCAGCAATGGACGATCAAACAGAGTCGGGCTCGAGAATGTTGCGCAGCGCCTCAATGCGCTCTATCAGGACCACGGTCGGATGACAATTGAAGTGCGGCAGGCGGGTGGAACGCGCGTCACAATTTTGTTGCCACGCGAGAGGGGAGCCGCGGCGTGATGCGGTGCCTGGTCATTGACGATGAGGCGGATGCTCGCGCGCGGCTGATCCGGTTGCTTGGCGCTCATCCCGAAGTCGACGTAATCGGCGAGGCTCAGGATGGTCTCGAGGCGATTGAGAAGATCGAAGAGCTCCGGCCTGACCTTTTGTTTCTCGACATAGAAATGCCCGGGCTCAAAGGTTTCGAGGTACTGCGGTCGATTCCGTCCGCCATCGAGATCCCGCTCGTCATCTTCACCACGGGATACGACCAGCACGCGCTCGCGGCCTTTGATGCCAACGCGCTGGCCTATCTCCTCAAGCCCATCGAACCGGAGCGGTTGTCGTTTGCGATAGAACGATCGAGCAAACTTTGTTCTCTTTCCGCGGAAAAAGATAGGGAGCGCGAGAACATTCTGCGCGCGACAGGTGAGGCGCCGAAGACGCTCCGCAAAATCGTCTGCCGGAAAAACGGACGCGCCCTGCTTGTGCCTTCGGAACAAATCTTGTGGTTCGAGGTGCAGGATGGCATCGTGCATGCGAATACAGCGAAAGATTCGTTCTGGGTGAACTACCAGCTGGCCGAACTTGAAGCCGCCTTGCCGCCGGAGGAGTTCTTCCGCGCGCGCCGCGAGGTGCTAGTCAATATGTCGCGGATCAAAGAGATTAAGCCCTACTTCAAGAGCAGCTTTCTGTTGGTTATGTCCGACGCTGCGTCCACTGAGATCGCCGTGAGCGAACGGCAGGCGCGGCCGCTGCGCCTGCGTCTTCCCGGGCTCTAGAACAATAGTACTCCGAGCACTTTCACCGTAGCTTTCAGAAAATCGCTGGGGACAACTCCATCGAACTACTTCAGAGACTCTGACGAGACCTTCGCGCGGGCAAGTTGTCCGTGATGGAAAGATAGCGGCACAACGGAAGAGCACGAACAGTAAGGGCTAGACTACGTGATCTTTGCCCGATGCAAGGCCGTTGGTTCTGTGCGATCTGCGCTCATCGATACTGACGGGGCCAGCACCAAACTGAGAGATCAAGAGCGCCGCGCCCAGCGTGGAAAGATTCTTTAGGAACAAGACCCGCTCTACGAAAACCGTATTGGGATCACTCATGTTCCAGAATGTATGCATCCATAAGGTGACGGGTACAAGAAATGCAACCAGCGCCCATGCCCCCCATCGCGCTTTGTAGCCAATAGCAACGCTGAGGCCTCCCGCTAGAGCCAAGACACCCGATAACGGCACCAGAAGGCCGGCAAGAGGCACACTTTGTTTGGCGGCATCTTGGACGGCTTCATGGGTTAAGTGGTAAGGAAAAGCCACAATGAAATTGTTGT
>Ga0302266_10002003_pt1 | contig 18069 bp, 19 predicted proteins | sample III_Bog_E1_2_FD_194559 | JGI IMG/M metagenome (GOLD analysis project Ga0302266, IMG submission 194559) | Peat permafrost microbial communities from Stordalen Mire near Abisko, Sweden - III_Bog_E1_2 | ecosystem: Environmental > Terrestrial > Soil > Wetlands > Peat | place: Sweden: Abisko... | reverse complement strand
TTAAAGCCCTTTCGGGCGGCCAGGAGTTCCGCTGGGCGCAAGAAACTACCGACGTGATCGGCTCGAAACGGTGGAGATTTTCGCGTTTTCACGAATTGAAGCGTACACGGGGGTCCTCGCGCGAACGATAGGAAGTGGCCCGTTACGGCGAGTTTTGAGTCGTACTCAAAGTTGATTGAGGCCGTTGGTGGCGATGTCCTCAAAGACGTCCACGTCGGCCGCGAACAGCGAGTTCGGCTCGGGCCAGTGGATCACCAACTCGGTGACACCCAGTTGTTGGTAACGACCGGCCCAGTCGACGAAGGCGTCTAGGGACGTCAGCGGGCGCTCATCGTTCAGACCATCGAGCAACATCTTCTCCATCGAGTCGCGGGTTCGACCCGCGTCGTCGAGTGCGGCGTCGAGCCGCGAGAGTTCGGCCGCCACGACGTCGGCACAGTGCTCGTTTTGGTCGGCGCCTCGACCGGTGGTGACCCAACCTTGCGCGAATCGAGCGCTGAGCGCCATGCCGCGCGGTCCCGTGGCACTCAGGACGAAAGGCGGTCGAGGGCGCTGCAGGGTGCCCGGCAGCATGATCGCCTCGACGGCCGAGTAGTACGTGCCCGTCGACGTCGTCACCGGGTCACGTAAGAGCGCGTCGAGGAGCTCGACGAACTCAGCGAAGCGGTCCGCTCGCTCGCGTAGCGACCATCGCGGCTCGCCCAACACGTCGGCGTCGACGCCCAGACCTCCGGCCCCGAGACCGACGGAGAAGCGACCGCTCGCCAGGTCGTCGAGGGAGAGCAGGTCCTTCGCTAAGGGAACGGGGTGGCGAAAGTTCGGGGTCGTCACCAACGTGCCGAGACGGATGGTTGAGGTCTCGAGGGCGGCGGCCGCGAGCGTGGGCACGGCGCCGAACCACGGCCGGTCCGCCAGGCGATGCCAGGAGAGGTGGTCGTAGGTGTAGGCCGCGTGAAAGCCGAGTTCTTCGGCGCGGCGCCACTTCTCTCGCGACGCGCTCCAGCGCTCCAGGGGCAAGATCACCGTCGAGAGTCGCACCGTGACAATGTACGCCAGCGTTCGCTGGTCGCACATTCTGAGCGCGACTCAGGTTGATGTCCTGATGGGAGTCGGTAGGATTTTTCGAGTTGGGAATTGTTGAGGCGGGTGGCGAAGACGGTGGAACGTCGAGCAGTTCTGGAGTTTGACGCCCAGGGTCTCTTTGCGGCGATGGATGCGCAGCGTCGTGAGCGCGCGCTCACCTGGCAGGGCGTCGCGACCGAGCTCTGGGACCAGTCGGCGGCGCTCAATCATCGTCGACACGACCATCCCATCAGTCCCGCCACCCTGACCAATATCGCCACACGAGACGCGGTGAGTTGTCAACACGCGCTCTTCATCCTGCGTTGGCTTGGTAAGTCGCCGGAGAGTTTGTTAAAGGGCGGCACCGTCAATGTTCGTACCGCGCTCCCCGCAGCGCTCAGTGATCGTCGACTTCGCTGGGACCTCTCCGCCCTCTACGGCGCGCTCGACGAGTGCCGTACGTCGATCCCCCTTACCTGGACCGCGTTGGCCGATGAGTTGCGCTGCACCCCTAGCCAACTCACCGGCATCAGGCGGGCGCGTTTCTCCATGGATATGGCCCTCGCGATGCGGGTCACCCAGTGGATCGGTCGTCCCGCGGCCGACTTCATCTATCCCTCGGACTGGTAGCTCCCGGCCGATCCCTCGACATCGCGACGACAACCCCGTTGCAGAGCAGCACGCAAGGTGTGACGAGGTGGCGGCCCGCGGCGGAGCCCCAGCGCGAGGGGGCGACCCGAACTAGTGTCGGCTCCTGTTCGGGTGTGCCGGCGACGGTGGCCCATATCGAGGGAGGGAAAGATGACAGATTCACAGAGTGACGTGGGGGCCGGCGACGAGATGGACGCCGAGGACATGGGCACCGTCGACGCGGCCGACACCGATGACATGGGCGGCGAAGACAAGACGGACACCGATGACATGGGCGGCGAGGACGAGATGGACGCCGAGGACATGGGCGGGGAAGACAAGGTCGATCCCGACGTCATGTGAGTCCCGACGTCATGTGAGTCTCGGCGTCACGCTGCAGCTAATCGATAACGCACACGCCCTGGCTGCACGTGTCGCGGAGCCAGGGCGTGTGCGTGAATCGCGCTAGCGCTGGGGGTGCCCTCGGGCGCTAGAGGGCGGCGCTCTCGTTGCGGTGCGGGAGCACCCAATTGGGCCGAGGGAAGTGGCACGTGTAGCCGTTGGGGTACTTCACCAGGTAGTCCTGGTGCTCGGGCTCCGCTTCCCAGAAGGATCCAGCCGCCGCGACTTCGGTGACGACCTTGCCGGGCCAGATGCCCGAGGCCTCGACGTCGGCGATGGTGTCCTCGGCGACGCGCTTTTGCTCGTCGTTGGTGAAAAAGATCGCCGAACGGTAACTGGCGCCGCGGTCGTTGCCCTGACGGTCCTTCGTGGTCGGGTCGTGGATCTGGAAGAAGAACTCCAGGATCTCGCGGTAGCTCGTCACGCTCGGGTCAAAGACGATCTCCACCGCCTCGGCGTGGTTCCCGTGGTGGCGATAGGTCGCGTTCGCGACGTCGCCGCCGGAGTAGCCCACGCGCGTCGAGATGATCCCCGGTCGCTTGCGCAGGAGATCCTGCATACCCCAGAAGCATCCTCCGGCGAGGAGGGCGGTCTCCGTTGTCTCGGTCATTAGTGTTTTCCTTCCGTGCTCGTAGCGTTTGTGAACAGCGACGTGTACTCTCCGTATCCCTCGGCCTCTAAGTCCTCGAAGGGCACGAAGCGAAGGGCGGCGGAGTTGATGCAGTAGCGCAGTCCGCCCTCTGATTTCGGGCCGTCGTTAAAGACGTGGCCCAGGTGGCTGTCCGCATTAGCCGAACGCACCTCAGTGCGTACCATGCCGAAACTGACGTCACTGTTTTCAACGACGTTCGCGGGCTCTAGGGGTGCGGTGAAACTCGGCCACCCGCAGCCGCTGTCGAACTTCTTGGTCGAGGCGAAGAGCGGCTCGCCCGAGACGACGTCGACGTAGAGCCCGGCGTCGTGCTTGTCCCAGAACTCGTTGTTAAAGGCCGGCTCGGTGGCGGCTTCTTGGGTCACGCGGAACTGGTTCGGGGTCAACTTCGCGACCGCGTCGGGATCTTTGGTGTACTGCGTGGTCATGTCCACTCCTTGTTCGCCGGTGAATACCGCCCTCGAGCGTCTCATCGGAGTTCTCTCGCGAGGGCGGGCGTCGCCGAGTTGACTGCTCGCTTCGACGGCTCCGTTCTCGCGTATTCATAGTACGAGGAAGGGCGTTTCGCGTTACACCCGGCTCGCCCGCTCAGGGATGACCGCGAGCGTCGGCGCGCCATAGGTGGCCCGGACGTTCAGTCCTGGCGCGACGCCTTCGCCCCCGCCACGAGCCGCTCTCGATTGAAAAGTCGAGAGACGAGGCGAAGCGCGAGCGCGTCGATGACGAGCAGCCCGAGAGCGAACTCGATGGCGGCGGCGAACGTCGGATGAATGACGCCGCCGATGAACAAGATGATGACGCCAATGACCGGGAAGGTGGCCAGGGTCCCGAGTTGTTGGGCGACGCGGACTTCGCTTGCTCGTACCGACACCGCCATTCCCACCACGACCGCCAGGCCGGCGACCAACGGGGTAAAGAGGAACAGCGTCAGGAGCGTCGGCCCGTCGTGGAAGATGGCGTCCGCGATGTCGCGGTGGGCGAAGAGCGCGGCGCACGAGAGAAAGACCGCGTACACCGCGTAGGCGATGGCGACGGAGGGGATCATCATCGCCGCGGCTTTACCGAGGACGAACTCTTGTTGACGCAGTGGGGTGGTCAGTAGCGGCTCCAAGGTTCCCTGTTCGCGTTCGCCCACCACGGAGTAGGCGGCGAGCGTGCTCGGGGCGATCACCGCGATCAAGAGCAGGTAGAGGATGGGCACCATGACGGACTTCTCGAGCGTCGCGCTCGACCCCGTGAGCGGAGCGACGAAGATGATGACGACCGGCTCGATCAAGAAGATGACGGGCACCACGAGCATCGTCACGACGATGGAGCGCTTCCGGCGGTACTCCATCAACTCCTTGCGCACCACGGCGCGCACGCGGCCCATGTCGAGGTTCTTCACGCCGCGTCCCCGGAGTCCTCGGCGATGAGTTCTAAGTAGACGTCTTCTAGGGAGTGCAACGACTCGCCGACCGAGAGGACGTCGGCGCCCGCCCCGACGAGAGCGCGCGTGACCTCGGGTGCGGCGACCGCGGGATCTTCCACCGTCAAGAGGTACGAGCCGGGCTCCTCACTCGTCCACGATTCCACCGAGGCGATGCCGGAGAACAGTCGCTGCGCATCGGCGAGGGGCGCCACGGTCTTGATGGCGATGGAGCGCTTGAAGAGTTGTTCGCGCAAGGCGTCGATGGTGCCGACGGTTCGCAGCTTCGTGTTCATGATCGCCACGCGGTCACAGAGCTTCTCGGCCTCGTCCAGGCGGTGGGTCGTCAAAAATATGGTCACGCCCTTCGCCCGCAGGCCGATGATCAAGTTGTGCACCTCAACAGAGGCGACTGGATCGAGGCCCGACGTCGGTTCGTCTAAGAACATGATCGCCGGATCGCTCAGCAACGTTCGGGCGAGTCCGACGCGCTGACGCAGACCCTTCGAGAGTCCGCCGCAGAGGTCGTTCGCTCGATCGCGCAGATTGACCGCGTCGAGCGCGGCGTCGATGCGCTGGTCGGCGTGGCGTATTCCGTAGAGGCCGGCGAAGAACGCGAGGTTCTCCTTGACGCTCAGGCGAAGGTAGAGGCCCGGCGCCTCGGGCATGATCGCGATCTTCTCGCGAATCGCCACACCGTTCTCGGGCGAGAGCGTGATCCCCGCCACGGTGGCTGACCCGGAAGTGGGATTGATCAAGGTCCCGAGCGTTCGAACGGTCGTGGTCTTGCCGGCGCCGTTCGGTCCAAGGAACCCGAAGACTTCGCCGTAACCGACGTCGAAGGAAACGTCAGAAAACGCCGTTCTCGCACCGAACTGCTTCGTGAGGTGCTCGACGACGAGGGCCGCATCGCCCTTCGACGGTCGCGGCGTGGCGCTCGACGCGGCGAGGACGGCACGTACCGGTGCGCTCAAGGTCGCTGACGCAACGGCCGGTCGTAACTGGTCCGTGGGCACGAGCGTGTCGTCGACCTCGAGGCCGATCCAAAGTCCGCGACGAAGGAGCGAGGCGATCAGCCAGAACAGCCAACGATTCGCAATGACCGGCGACGGTGAACGTGGTCGACAGGTGTAGCCGACGGTCTCGCCCTCGAGCACGTCGAAAGCCACTTCGGGGCTGACCAGAAGCGCTGTCGAGTGGACGCGAAGGGTGTGACGCCCGGGATCAAGCGTGAGATCCAGCGTCTGTTCCGGGGCGATCGTCGCGGTGACCTCGCCGTCGAGCACGACGTTCCACGTCCTTGACTGTGACGAGTCGGTCGACTTCCGGCCCTTACGAAGGAGCCGCAGTGTCGCAGGGGCGTGCACGGCCTCGAGCCTCCCACAGGCGTACTCGCGTCGTGGCCGTTCCGCCGACAGTTGGGAGTACGTGGTGCGCGCAGTGTCGAGGACGTAGACCTTGACCTCGCAAGGTTGTGTCTCGACGCTATCGAATGCCGTGACGACTTAGTGGGCGTCACCCTCTCGAAGATCGTCGTCGTGGAGGTGACTGGAGAAGAGGCGACCCTCTTCGGCGTTCTCCTTGATCTCGATGAGCGTGACGAGAGCTCGTCGAAGGTTAGCGATGCCTTCTTCGCCAACGGCGTGACCCAACTCGTGATACAACCCACCGACCGCCTCGGCGGCGACGACCGCTGCTTCGATACCCAGCCCGGTGAGGACGAGGTCGCCGTCGCGCTCCTCGAGGTAGCCGGCACTGACGAGGTGCGTGATCGTCTGGTGGCGCTTCAGGGACGCGGCGCGTTGGCGAATGAGATCTGGCAAGGGAACCTCGTTGAAGTGAAGCCCCCCAAGGATGAAGGCGCCGTCTCGGGGGAGCGCCGGGAGGCCGGCGTTTGCGAATGATTCGCGGATGACGGAACCGAAGGCTCCTCGAGCGTGGGCCAACAACTCCGGCAGTGGCAGTTCTTCGTTGCTCATCTCCTCAGTATGACGGGCGCGCAGGCGTCTGGCAACATGTGAGCGGAGGTCGTTATGAAGAACAACGAGGTGCGCGTCGCCGCGGTACAACTCACCTCTGGTGCCGACCCCGAGGCCAACGTTGAACGAGCGGTCGCGCTGGTTCGACGCGCTGTCGAAGAGGGTGCCACCTACGTGCAGCTTCCCGAATACGTGAACTACCGCGGTCCGACCAAGGGCTACGCCGCGGCCGCGGAATCGATACCGGGCCCGACGACGACGCGTCTCGCCGATCTCGCTGCGACCCACGGTGTCACCGTGCACGTCGGGAGTGTGCTCGAACGATCCCTCGACCCTCGAAAGTCCTACAACACCAGCGTGCTGATCGCGCCGAGCGGGGAGATCATCGCGACCTATCGCAAGGGTCACCTTTTTGACGTCAACGTGCCCGGCGAAGTTGAGCATAAGGAGTCGCGCGACATCATCGCGGGTGAACGACTCGTCGTCGCCGAGGTCGAGGGTTTCACGCTCGGTCTGTCGGTCTGTTTCGATCTACGGTTCCCCGAGCTGTACCGAGAACTGTGTCTCAGTGGCGCGACGGTGCTCGCGGTGCCGTCATCCTTCGCGGTCGCGACCGGTCGAGTGCATTGGGAGGTGCTGCTGCGTGCGCGCGCGATCGAGAACCACGCCTTCGTCGTCGCTGCGGCCCAGGCCGGCACGACCACCGAGGGCGTCTCGTCGTACGCTCACTCGATGATCATCGACCCGTGGGGCGAGATTCTCTGCGAATCGCTCCTCGACGACGACGACGTGCTGGTCGCCACCATTGACCTGGAAGAAGTCGCGCGCCGACGCTCCCAGATCTCGGTCTTCGAACTTCGTCGAGCCGACCTCTATCGTTCGCTGCTTGAGACGTGAGTTCAGCCGAGGACGCATTCGGGCTCGCACTACTGGATTGGTCGCACGGCGCCACGGCGCCTGAGACCGTGGAGCGAGATGACGGCTACATGGAAGAGGGCGCCGGCCCGGAGGTCTACCTCGCCGACATTGATGGCTGGCCCGACGCGGAGCGAGAGGTCCTCGGGCGCCTGCGCGGTCGGGTGCTCGACGTCGGCTGCGGTGCGGGACGAGTAGCGCTGGAACTGCAACGTCGCCGCGTCCACGTCGTCGGTCTCGACGGATCGCCTTTGGCGGTAGAGGCGGCTCGCCTTCGCGGGGTGAAGGACGTCTGGTGTCAGAACATGGAAGATCTCGGCGTTGAGCTGTCGTCCTTTGACGCACTGGTGCTCTTCGGCAACAACTTCGGCCTCTTCGCCACGCCCGAGCGGGCCCGAGCGCGGCTCGTGGCGTGGGCCGAGGCGACCAGCGCCGAGTGTCGACTCTTCGTAGAAAGTACCGCGCCGTATTTCGGTGGCGCCCCCGGCATGGACCGCACGTACTACCGTCGCAACGTTCAGCGAGGACGCTCACCCGGACAGGTACGGCTTCGCTACCACTACGGCGGCGCGGTTGGGGAGTGGTTCAGCTGGCTGTTCGTCTCGCGCGAGGAGATGCGACGCATCGTGCGCGGGACCGGGTGGCACGTCGCCGAGATCGTGGGCCCCGGACCGGGCGATCCCTACGTGGCGATCCTCGCGAAGGACTGAGTCGCAACGCAACCTTCGACCGATCACACCGTCGGGGCCGCGTCGATCGCTCCGACGACGCGGTGGTGCTCCACGACCACCGCCGAGCGCGAGTTTCCGTATAAACACCCGATTGTTGTGAGCGAATTGCGAATGGCGCCTATCTAATTGGTAAACACCAGTGGTAGCGTGCTGCCAAGACGCCCGGACCTTGCCTCTATTTGACCGCTGCGGGTCAGAAGAAAGGCTCCGAGATGGCGCATCGAACTGACGAATCACCGGTAGCGACATCTGTCCTGCTCCCCTACACCGATCGCCCCCTGGACGCTCCCGCCGCGGGATGGTCGCGCGTCTACGTAGCGGGCTCACCCGAGAGCGACGCCGCATTGACGGCCGAGCGCCAAAGCGGCGCCGACTCGCAGTTCACGACGCGGGAACCGCACGTTCCGAGCGCCCGAGGTCTTAAGAACATCGGGGCCGGCAATGACTGTCTCCCCGGCGTTCATTGGTCGTCCGACTCCTGGGCGACACAAGCCGCCCGTCGACAGGAATCCGTCCCCCCGGTTCCTGTCGACGGCGATAAAGAGCGCGTCATGGCGTGGTGGGTCCCCGCGTGGTAATGGTCGAGGTGATGATCAACGGCCTGCGCCATTTGCAGGCGCTGGCGACCCCCTCAGCGAGCGGACCGCGGGCCGACCAACGCGGAACCTCAGAAGGTCTCTCACGGGCCTGGCTCGGTGAGTACGACGCACGAACGAGCGACGAGCTTTGGGCGGAGATCTATCCGCTCATGTGCCTCTATTCGAAGAATCCCGCGGCGATCTAAGCCCCGCGCCGCCGGACCCTGCGGTGCGGGGCGTTCCCGTGGCACCGCAAAGAACACCGTCCGCCGTGCGCGAACGCTCCGCACGGCGAGAGGGCAACGCCTGACGTCGACACCCCGTCACGACCACGTGGCGTGTGACTACAATAGTTGTGTTAACACAACATAAGTGTCTGACACAGGACGCTGGTGTCGGGAGGACCCAATGGCCGAACTGAGCACGAAGCGCAAGCAGTTGGTGCTGCTGATCTGCTGCATGAGCCTGTTCATCGTGGGAGTCGACGTCACGATCGTGAACGTGGCGTTGCCCTCTATTCAGCGGGGATTTCACGCGTCGGTGAGTGACCTGCAGTGGACCATCGACGCCTACTCACTGGTGCTCGCGTGCCTCCTGCTCTTCTCGGGCTCCCTGGCGGACCGCTTCGGTCGAAAGCGCATCTTTCAAGTCGGCCTGGTCTTCTTCTCGGTTGGTTCGCTGCTCTGTAGTGTCGCGCCGAGTCTTGGCTGGTTGGTCGCCTTTCGCGCCCTCCAAGCCGTCGGTGGATCGATGCTCAATCCCGTGGCGCTGTCGATCATCTTCAGTACCTTCACGGACCGGAAATCTCGCGCCAGGGCAATGGGCGTGTGGGGTTCGGTCTTCGGGCTCAGTCTGGCGCTCGGTCCGGTGCTAGGCGGCGTGCTCGTTTCGGGGATTGGTTGGCGCGCGATCTTCTGGATCAACGTTCCCGTCGGCATCACCGCGATCATCTTGACCAGGCTCTTCGTCCCCGAGTCCAAAGCAGAACGTCCCCGGCACCTCGATCCCCTCGGTCAGGTGCTCGTGATCGTGGCGCTGGCTTCGCTCACCTACGGCATCATCGAAGGACCACGACGAGGGTGGCACTCGCCATTGATCCTGGGTCTCTTCGTCCTCTCCGCGGTGGCCTTCGTCGTGCTCGCCAGCGTCGAGCTGCGTCGCGATGAGCCACTGATCGATCCACGCTTCTTTCGCAGCGTGCCCTTTTCCGGCGCCAGCCTCATTGCGTTGACGGCCTTCGCGTCGCTGGGCGGCTTCTTGTTCCTCAACACGCTCTACTTACAAGACGTCCGTCACTACAGCGCCCTCGAATCGGGACTGCTGCTGGTGCCGATGGCCGCGATGCTCTTTCTCTTCGCGCGCGTCTCGGGCCACCTCGTCGGGACCAGAGGTCCGCGACTACCGTTGGTGCTCTCCGGACCGCCGCTGATTCTTGGCGCCGTCTTACTCGCTCGTCTGACGCCCACCACCTCGATCCTCTACCTCGTCGTGACCTACGTCATCTTCGGGGTGGGCTGTGGTCTGGTGAACGCGCCGATCAGCACGACCGCCATGTCGGGCATGCCGCTCGATCAAGCCGGCGTCGCCGGCGCGGTCGCCTCGACCAGTCGCCAGGTCGGCTCGTCGCTCGGGGTTGCGGTCACCGGATCGATCGTCGCCCTCGGCACCGGCGCGACCTTTGTGGGAGCGAGTCACGCGGCGTGGTACGTGCTCGCGGGCTGCGGCGCGGCGGTTCTCATCCTGGGCTACGTCTCGACCGGGGAGTGGGCGCGCGGCACCGCGACGCGCAACGGCGAACGACTTGAAGTACGGACCAAGGAGATGGCGCGATGAGTGAGGTAACGACGACGAACGATCAAGCGGTTCGAGTCTGGTCCGCGCTGTATGACTACGTGAACGCGCAGGACCGGCGCCGCGAGCTCCAAGCCGCCCTTGGTCTCGGCGGGGGATTCGGTCGCGTCAAGGTGCTTTTGCACCTCGAAGAAGGTCCCATGACGCTCCGCGATATCGCCGAGGCCAATGGGCTTGACGCGCCCTACGCGACGGTCATTTGCGACAAGCTCGTGCAGAAGGGCTTCGTGGTGCGCACGCCGCACCCCGACGACAACCGACGAAAGCTCGTGTCGCTGACCGAGCAGGGCCGAGCGACCGCGAAGCTCGCGCGTGAGATCATCGGCGAGCCGCCCGTGAGCCTCGCGGCGATGGCGTCGTCGGACCTCGTCGTGCTCGAGGGCATCCTGGCGCGCTTGGTGACGTCCTAGGCGACCGCGGGGAGGACGTCGCGTGCGATGAGTCGCACGTGGTCGAGGTCGTTGAAGTCGAGGACCTGTAGGTAGATACGGGTGACGCCGAGTGCTTCGTAGGTTTTGATCGTCGCCGCTATTTCCTCCGGTAACCCCGCGAGTCCGTTTTCCCTGAGATCGGCGACCTCGCGCCCAATTGCGCCAGCGCGACGTGTGACCTCGTCCTCGTCGGTGCCACAACACACCACGAGCGCCACCGAACGGATCATGGTCGCGGGGTCTCTGTTGATCGCAACGCAGGCGGCGTCGACTCGTTCGAACTGCGTTGTAGTGAACTCGAATGGGGAGAAGGGCACGTTGAACTCAGTGGCGTAGCGCGCGGCGAGTTGTGGCGTTCGTTTCGCGCCGTGGCCGCCGACGATGATCGGGGGTCGTGGCTGTTGCACGGGCTTGGGTAAGGCTGGACTGTCGGTGAGCGCGTAGTGCTTCCCCGAGAAGTTGAAACTGTCGCCAGTTTTCGTCTCCCACAGTCCCGTGATGATCGCCAACTGCTCTTCGAGTTTCTCGAAGCGTTCGCCGAGTGGGGGAAAGGGAATCCCGTAGGCGAGGTGCTCCGTTTCGAACCAACCCGCCCCGAGGCCGAGCTCCACTCGGCCCGCGCTCATGGCGTCGACTTCGGCGACGCTGATCGCGAGGGGTCCGGGGAGCCGAAACGTCGCCGAGGTCACCATCGTCCCGAGTCGAATGCTCGTCGTGTCGCGCGCCAGACCCGCCAAGGTGACCCAGGCGTCACTCGGTCCAGGTAGTCCACTGACGTCGCCCATCTTCAGGTAGTGGTCCGATCGGAAGAACGCGCCGAAGCCTTCAGTCTCGGCGGTGAGGGCGAGCGCGAGCACCTGGTCGTAGGAAGCGCCCTGTTGGGGTTCGCAAAAGATACGCAGTTCCATAGTCAGGGTCTCCCAGACGTCGAGTGTCCTAAGGGCTTCGTACCTCTTTCTACCATCGTGACGTCACCATCAACTCGGCACGTATCTACTCTGAAGGGGTCGCTACGACGACGGACATGTGGCTGGCAGTTCGTTCACACTGATCACGAGATTGCAGACATCCCTAGTGTGACCAAGGGGATAGCGACGAGTTTTGTCCTACGGCATTGGAAGGGCACCATGAGTTGGAACACCAAGAACATCCCCGAACAGCACGGACGAATCGCCGTGGTCACGGGCGGTAACGGCGGCCTCGGCCTCGAGACCGCGAGGGCGTTGGCGGCGAGTGGCGCCCACGTCATCATTGCGGCCCGCAATCCAAAGAAGGCGGCCGCCGCCGTTGAGGACATCACCACCTCGGCACCCGATGCCTCCTTAGAGGTCGTCGCACTGGACCTCGGTTCTCAAGCGAGCGTCAAAGGTGCGGCGGAGGTCATGCTCGCGGCGCATCCCCGTATCGACCTACTCATCAACAACGCAGGTGTCATGGCGATCGCCGAGGGGCGCACGGTCGACGGGTTCGAAGAGCAGTTCGGTGTCGACCACCTCGGACACTGGACGTTCACCGCGCTGTTACTGCCCGCGATGGTTGACACCGAGGGCGCACGGATCGTGACGGTGACCAGCACGGCACACCTCATGGGTCGTTCCGTCGATCCGAAGAATCCGAACCTCGACGGTCGTTACGGTCCCTGGCGCGCGTACGGGCAAGCGAAGCTCGCGAACTACCACTTCGGGTTGGGCCTTGATCGCGAGTTGCGTCGCAAAGGCGCGAAGGCTGCGAGTTTGATTGCCCACCCCGGGCTTTCGAACACGGATCTCCAACGTGCGAGTGTCAGCGGGAGCAACGGCGGTAGGACGCAACGAATCGCCGAGTTCATGTCCCATCACACAGGTATGACGGCGGCGAACGGCGCGTTGTCGCAACTGCGCGCGGCGACGGATCTCGGTGCGAACGGCGGCGAGTTCTACGGACCGCTCTTCGTCAATAACGGGCCGCCGGTGAGAAAACCGATACTGCGCCGCCTTGATATGGACGCTGCCATCTCGCGCCTCTGGCGGGTATCCACCGAATTGACCGATATCCCAATCGACTAGTGGCCGAGACGGGGACCATTGACGTCGTGACGGGTTGCAAACCGAGGCTGTCGAACCTGTGACCTCGTGCGCGCCACGAGTATTTCTGCGTTCGACGTCGATTAATTCGTCCAGAACCGTCAACGCCTACCCTCAGAGCACCGATGGGATTCGCAGCGACGACGTGTGAATCGATTGCTGTCCGGTAGGCGGCGCGGGCCCTCGTCGTTGATTCCCAAGCGTGGCGAGAGAATCGATGTTGCGGGCGAAGGAGCATCAGTCGTGATTTCGCGATTCACTCCGACACGGACGGGCACGCGATATTGACAAGTCGCTCCTTTTGTTGTAGTAATGCGTACTGTCGATTTTGACACTCATACGGGGCGGGTCAATCACGTCGTGAGTGGGTAGTACGGAAACTATTGAGAATGGGGGACTCGCGTGACGGCCAGGAGAATGCACCAACCCGATCGAGTGTTGGAGTACACCTCCAAGGGGTGGTGGACCGACGAGACCGTGCAGCAGCTCTTCGTTGACCGGGTTCACGAGTTCGGCGACGAGGTCGCGGTACTCGACCCGGTCAATAAGGCGACACTGGTCGATCTCGACGTGGTCGAGATGACGTGGAACCAGTTGGATGAAAAAGTTGACACCCTGGCGGCGTTGCTGCTCTCGCAGGGAATCGGTGAAGGGTCCGTTGTCGCCATACAACTCCCGAACATCGTCGAACAGGTCATTGCGTTCTTGGCCCTGTGGCGAGTGCGCGCAATCATCTCACCGCTGCCCGTCCAGTACCGTCGCCACGAGATCGTCGAAGTGGGCAACATCGCCGAGTTCGACGCACTCATCACCGTTGACCGACTAACGACCCGGATGCTGGCGGCGGAGGTGATTGCGTTACAAGACGAGATTCCGAGCCTTCGCACCATCCTCCACTTCGGTAGTGGCGAGGTGCCGGGTTCGCTGCATATCCGCCTCGATGCGTCAACGGACCACGTCGCCGATCGTGCGGCCGTCGCCGCCTACGTGAAAGATCACCCCGTGGATCCCAACGACTGCATAACGATCTGTTGGACATCGGGGACCGAAAGTCGTCCCAAAGGCGTGCCTCGAGCGCACTACGAGTGGTTATCGATGAGTCTCGACACCGTGTACTCACCCGACTTGAGCCACAAGTCGCGAGTACTGAATCCGTTCCCGATGGTGAATATGGCGGGCATCAACGGGATGTTGCTGCCGTGGTTGACGGTCGGCTGCGTGTTGATCCAACATCATCCCTTTGACCTCCCGGTATTCCTCCAGCAGATCGAAGAAGAGAAGATCACCTACACCGTCGCACCGCCGGCGCTGCTCGCGATGTTGTTGAAGAACGACGAACTGTTGGGGAAAGTGGACATCTCCACGTTGACCCAGATCGGATCCGGGTCGGCCCCCTTGCAGGAGTGGATGGTGCGCGGTTGGTATGAGCGTTACGGCATCGGGATCATCAACTACTTCGGATCCAACGAAGGGATCTCGCTCATGACCGACGTCAAGTTGATGACGCGACCGGAACAGCGCGCCAACTTCTTTCCGCGTTACGGCGGTAATCGTCGCTGGACCTTCCCCGCGGCGCAGCGGACCACGGTCAAACTCGTCGATCGTGACACGGGCGAAGAAGTCGTCGAACCAGATCGAGCCGGTGAGCTCTACCTCAAAGGCCCGGGCGTCTTCTCTGGTTACATCAACGGCGCCGACCTACCGAGTCCCTTCGACGACGAGGGCTTCTTAAAGACCGGCGACCTCTTCGTCATCGATGGGGAGAATCTTGAGTACCTGCGCTACGTGGATCGGGCCAAGGACCTCGTTATCCGTGGGGGCATGAACATTGCACCGGCGGAGCTCGAGACGCTGATCGCGAGCCACCCGGACGTGGCGGAAGTAGCCGTCGTCGGGTACCCCGACGAGGTGATGGGTGAACGAGTCTGTGCGGTGATCACGCTAAAACCCGATCGGACCTTGACGCTCGAGGACGTCGTCGATCACCTTCGAGCACAAGAGATCGCGACCTACAAGCTGCCGGAGCGAATCGAGATTCGTGACGTCCTTCCGCGAAACCCCGTCGGGAAGGTCTTGAAGCGCCAACTTCGTGACGAGGTGCGAGAGTCCATGGTGCACGAGAGCGCGGCGAGTGACTGAGAGCGTCGGATCGCTTTTGGGTGGGGCAATCGCTCGCTCGGGGGACCGAGTGGCGCTGCGGGCGCGGGGCGAGGTGCGCACGCACCGTGAGTTACTCGCCAACGCATCGCGACTAGCCAACGCCTTGGCTGGCGAAGGACTCGTGCCCGGCGATCACGTCGCGCTGATGGTCACCGACCGCGTTGAATCGGTGGAGGCGTATCTGGCCTGCTTCCTCGGAGGCTTCACCGCGGTGCACGTGAATGACCGATTAGCCAGCCGCGAGGTCGACGCAATCGTGGCCGGAGCAGACGCGCGCGCCTTCCTCTACACCGAGGACGTGGGCGCGAAGGTCGCCGACGTTGACGTCCTCGATCAGATCGAGACCGTCATCGGCATGGGGGATCACGCCGGTACTGGACACCTTGACTGGTCTCGTTTACTGGAGGACGCGAGCGCCTCGACGCCAAAGGTGGCGCGTGAACCTGACGACCTCGCCATCATCGGCTTCACGAGTGGGACCACCGGCCGTCCGAAGGGCGTGATGCACACCCAAGAGACGATGCTCCGGATCCTGCGTCACATGCCCGTCCACTTCGACCTCCGTCCGCGGAGCCGGTGCGCTTTCACGGGAACGCTGTCCTTCGTCTCCGCGATTTGGGGTGCCGTTTTGCCACACCTCTATCTCGGTGGCGAGGTGTCGTTCATGGCGGGCATCGACCCAGAAGAGTGGATCGACCGTTTGATTGTCGAGCGCTCGGACTTCACCTACGTCCCGACGCCGCTGGCCCCGGACTTTATCGACCAGGTGTCCAAGCGTCCAGAAGTGCTCGACCACCTGCGTGTCGCTTTTCACTCTGGCTCCAAGATGCCTCGACAGGTCGTCGAGCGTATGGTCGAGGTCGTCGGTAGTCGCTTCGGTGAGGCGTACGGGATGACCGAAAGCGGCGCCCCCGTGACGCGGACGGAGGATCGTGATTGGGACCCGTCCAACACTGCTCACGACGTCTTTGCGAGCGTGGGGCGGGCCGTACACATCGCCGACGTCGCCATCGTCGACGCCGAGGGCACTCGACTACCGCCGGGGGAACCTGGCGAGATCGAAGTGTTCTCCGAGACCCAATTCGTCGGCTACTACAAGTCGCCCGAGGTCACCGAATCCACCTTGGTCGGGGGAAGAATTCGTACCGGTGACATCGGGTGGATGGACGACGCCGGGTACCTCTACGTCACCGACCGGCTGAAAGACATGGTCGTCTCCGGGGGCATGAACGTGTTCCCCGCGGAGGTCGAAGGCGCCCTGGCGGACCTCACGGGACTTTCCGAGATCGCCGTATTCGGTGTGCCCGATGAGCGCTGGGGTGAAACCGTCGTCGCGGTGGCGGTCGTCGCGGACCAGCGGCTCGACGAAGCGGCCATCATCGCGGCCTGTCGGGAGCGACTCGCGTCCTATAAGAAGCCCACTCGCGTCGTGTTCGTCGATCGCCTGCCCCGCACCGCGAGTCTGAAGGTTGATAAACCTGAGCTCAGGCAGCGCTGGGCTCGCGGAGAGTTCTCGCGACGAGACGATGAACGTGAGTCTTAACGTCGATGACGTCGATGACGTCGCGCGAAATGCCGAGGCCACGACGACGCTCATGAGCGGTAGTGGTCACGACCACCACCTCGAGGTCTCACTCGGACTCTGGCAGGACCGCCCCGCGAGCGAGGTCATCGACACCGCCCTCCTCGCGGACCGACTCGGTTACCGTTCGGTGTGGATCGGCGAGATGGCCACGTGGGACGCCTTTGCCCTCGGCGCGCATCTCGGCGTTCAATTCCAGCACTCGGGTCTGGTCCTTGGACCGTTCGCCGTGGCCGTTCGTGATCCCGCGATGATCGCAATCGGTGTGGCGTCGGTCGCGGCGTTGACGCGGCGGCCGGTCTCGGTCGCCCTCGGCACCTCGTCGACGGTGGTGGTCGAGAACTGGCACGGGCGCAGCCGCCGACGATCTGGCGTGATGCTCGCCGAGTCGGCGCGGGCACTGCGTCAACTCCTCGATGGCGAGAAGGTGAGCTTTGACGGTGAGGTGATCCGAAGTTGGGGGTACCGACTGAGGCTGCCCGCGCCGTCATCAGAGTTAGTGATCGCGGCCTTCGGCGATCAGGCGTTGAGTGCCGCGGCGGCGTACGCCGATCGACTCGTGCTCAACCTCGTCGATCCATCATCGGTGCGCGATCTCGTCGCGAAACTCCAAGTGGCCGCCGACACCATTGGTCGACCGCGGCCTCGCGTCGCGGTGTGGACTACCTGCGCCGTGAATCCGAGCGCCGAGGGCGTTGAGCAGGTGCGTCGCGGGGTGACCGGGTACCTCAGCGCACCGGGTTACTCGGACATGTTTCGTCGCGCCGGGTTTGGGGACGTCGTCGACTTCGCACTGACCAAACCGCACCCCGGCGAACTGCTCGGGCGAATCCCCGTGGACTTAGTGCGGGTGACTGGCCTTCTCGGCGACGAGTCGCATATCGAAGCTCGCATCAAGGAGTACATCGATGCGGGTGCCGACGACATCGTGATCATTCCTTCAGCGACCGACGACGACCCCGCAGGGGAGCGAACACTGCGCGCCATGGCCGACGTGGGCCCGCGGCTTCAGGCTCCGTAGATCGGCTACGCCGACAGTCGTTCGATGATGATGGCGGTCCCGAGTCCGAGGGCTGCGGGAATCGCTAAGAGGGCGTAGTGACCGTCGACGCGGTCGAGGGCGTCCATCGCGGTCGCGAGCAAGATGCCGCCGCTCGCTCCGAGTGGATGGCCCATCGCAACCGCCCCGCCGTCGACGTTCACGATCTCGTCAGAGAATCCGAACTCCTGTTGCACCAGGAGTGGGCTGACGGAGAAGGACTCGTTGGCCTCGACGATGTCGATGTCGCTCGCGAGGAGGTTTGCTCGTCGCAGGACGCGTCGAATGGCCTCGACGCCGCCGTAGAGGCTGGGGGAGCGAACGGACGCCGTCGCGCAGGCGACGATGCGAGCCCTCGGCGCGACGCCCATCGCGTTGCGAGCTTTGGCGTTAGCAATAAACGCGAGCGACGCACCGTCGACCAACTGGGGGGCGCTCGCCGCGCTGTGCAGTCCCACAAAGTCGCCCACCTCTGGGAAACGGCGGGCGATTCGGTCATGGGCGACGGCGTCACTGGCGAACAGTACGGGCATGGCTGCGAAATCGGCGAGCGACATCTCGGCCCGGATGCCCTCGTCCGACGCGA
>Ga0302266_10001994_pt1 | contig 18127 bp, 16 predicted proteins | sample III_Bog_E1_2_FD_194559 | JGI IMG/M metagenome (GOLD analysis project Ga0302266, IMG submission 194559) | Peat permafrost microbial communities from Stordalen Mire near Abisko, Sweden - III_Bog_E1_2 | ecosystem: Environmental > Terrestrial > Soil > Wetlands > Peat | place: Sweden: Abisko... | reverse complement strand
CAGCTCGTCCATCATGGTAGTGAACTGGTCGGGATAGATGGACTGGGGGCCGTCGGAGAGAGCTTTCTCGGGGTGGTTGTGGACTTCGACCATGATGCCGTCGCAGCCCGAAGCCACTGCGGCGCGAGCCATGGGCAGCACGCTGTCGCGCTTGCCGGTGCCGTGGCTGGGATCGACCAGGATGGGCAGGTGGCTTACTTTTTGGATTGCGGGAATGATGCTCAGGTCCAGGGTGTTGCGGGCGTGGTCGGCAAAGGTGCGCACGCCGCGCTCGCACAAAATCACCTGATAGTTGCCTTCGCTCATCACGTACTCGGCCGACATCAAAAACTCTTCCAGGGTAGCCGAAAGGCCGCGCTTGATGAGCACTGGCTTGCGCAGTTGGCCGGCGCGCTTCAGCAGGGAAAAGTTCTGCATGTTGCGCGCGCCGATCTGCACCACATCGGCCCATTCAGCCACCAGGTCGAGGCTTTCGTGATCAATGGCCTCGGTGACAATGCGCAACCCAAAGCGCTCGCGGATCTCGGCCATGATGCGCAGCGCCTCCAGGCCCAGTCCTTGAAACGCGTAAGGCGATGTGCGGGGCTTGTAAGCGCCGCCGCGGAAGAATTGCGCGCCGGAGGCAGCCACTGCCTCGGCGATGGCAAAAGCCTGTTCGCGGCTTTCCACCGAGCATGGCCCGGCGAAGATGGCCAGATTGCGGCCACCGATGGTGGCATCGGGGTGGTTTCCGATTCCAGCAAATTGTATGACGGTGTCTTCTTCTTTCACGTCCCGGCTGGCCAGCTTGTAAGGCTTGGAGACGCGGATCACTTCGGCCACTCCGGAAAGCGCTTCGAGGTTGCCGCGGTCCACTTCGCCCTGGTTGCCGGTGATGCCGATGGCGGTGCGCTGCGCTCCGGGAAGCGGATGCGCGCGGAAGCCCAACTGCTCAATGTGCTCACAGACCGCCTGGATTTCCTCCTGCGTTGCCTGCGCCTTCATGACAACCAACATAGCCGGACCTCTCGAATCATCAGTCTAACGGCTGGCGCGGCGAAGGGCAATTGGCGGGGAGCGTGGGGATCGGCGCTGGGGCGAGGCTGCTCACGGCCGCGTCTTGTAGTTAAGAATCCAGTCCTCCTGCTCCTGCGTGTCGGGGACTGGGTAGCCGCGGGCATCTTCAATCGCTTCCAGCGCCTCATCGGCAGACCAGCCCAGATGCATGAGCGCGCAGGCCGCGGCGACCGTGGACCGGCCGATGCTGCCCCGGCAATGGATGCCGATATGTTCCCCGTCTCTGAGACGGCCTGCGAGGCCGGCTACGAAGGAGCGAAAAGCGGCAGCGTCACGCGGTACACGAGTGTCGGGAATCGGAAAGGTGAGAAACTTCAGCCCAATCTCCAATGCGAGTGGGCCTTCGTCCGCCAGGCCGAGCGAATCAGCCTCCCAGTCTTCCATCATCGAAACCAGGGTTTGAATACCGCCTTGTTTTATTCGGAGCAGTTCATCTTCCAGCAAGTCGTCGCCGCGCGGGCGAATTACGATGGCCAGCGGCGCGTGCGGATTGCCTTTGATCCAGAAGATGCCGTTCATTGCATTTAGACTCCCACGTGGGTTTGGATGCGGTTGCGGACGCCGAGGATGCCTGAGCCGAGCGCCGCGCTGTCTTCGATCAGCGGAAATGCTCCCATCCGCGGGGATCGAGCGGCTTTGAGCCTTGCGGAGAAATCAGCGTCAGAGTGGGCCTGCCTGCGCGAGCTTTTATGATGCGGCCAATTTTTGTAATCTTGACGCCAGTGATCGAGCGTGGCACGCGGGCTGAGGCGGGAGCGGTGAAGAGCAGCTCATAGTCTTCGCCGCCGTGCAGGGCCTGGGCGAGAGTTGCGCCGGGGTGGATGGGCAGTGCGCTTGCATCCACTTCAGCAGCGACGCCGGACTCTGCACAGAGATGAGCCAAATCCGTTGAGAGGCCGTCGCTCACGTCGAGCGCCGCGGAGGCCAGACCGCGCCGTTGAAGCCGGAGACCCTGGGCAATGCGCGGCTGGGGGTAAAGGTGCGGGGCGAGTTTTGCGGCCAGTTTTTTAGGGATTCGTGGCGGGTTCGCGCGACCGGGCTGGGCCTTGGCCAGATTCTCCAGGCAGGCAAGGCCGGCTGCGGCTCCGCCCAGGGCGCCAGTGACATAGAGCAGGTCGCCCGGCTTTGCGCCGGAACGCAACAGAGCGCGGCCTCGGGGAACGGCGCCGACCAGCACGATGTCGGCCACGGCCACGGAGGATTCGGCCAGATCACCGCCGGCCAGTGGCGTCGAGTGGGCTTCGGCCAGGGCCAGCAGACCGTCGAGAAAGCGCTGCACCCAGGAATGGGATGTGGCGCGGCGGCTTGAAGGCTCAATGAGTTCGCGCGGCAATCCCAGTGAAAGAAAGGCGGCGACGGGACGCGCGCCCATGGCGGCCAGATCGCTCAAGCCGCGCGCCAGAACGCGATGGCCGACGGCCTCAGGCTGATGCCAGTTGAGGCGGAAGTGCTGGCCTGCAATCGACAAATCCGTCGTTACAGCCAGTTCCTCGCCGCGGCGCGGGGCCAGCAGGGCGCAATCGTCGCCGATGCTCAGCCGAAGGCCGCCTCGTTGGGAACGGCTGGCCGCGCTGGCCGCGCGCCTGCGAATCTCGCCGAGGATGGCTAGTTCGCCTTGCCCTCTGTCTCTGGAATGGGTCTGCTTCATACGTACTTCAGGATAGGGCAAAGCGGCGGGAAACTTATCACCCGAGCGGGGCGAGAGGGCATTTTGCACTGATTTAGAACAAGATAGGTAACGTTACTTTTGTCAATTTCATTGCTCCGTCAAGGTGGGATTTGTTAAACTTGATGAGTGTTCTAAGAGATGCGCCCGCCAGGGTGTATTTGTTGTTTTGGGGCCGGGAGGCTCCGCTGCCTTGGGCTTTTGATGAGTGCACGGCGAATTGCGGTCCTGCGTGCTGCAGGAATGAGAGGCAAGAATGCTGCGCAAGCGTTATTACATTTTATTTGTTGCGAGAGACGATGACGGCCAGATTCGCAAGATTTCCCTGCCCCTAAAATATGTGTATGGTTTTGTGGCCGCCGCTCTGGTGGGAACCTTCACCATCGTTGGACTGGCAGGTTCTTATACGCGGATGCTGCTCAAGACCGAGAGCTTCAACCAGGTCCGCCAGGATCGGGAGACGCTGCGCAAAAACTACAAGCAGATGGCGCAGATTGCGCATGAGCGCAATGTGCAGGTGGCTTCGCTGGGAGCCTTGGCAAGCGAGGTAACCGCGCTCTACGGACTGCGGCAGAGCAAACTGGCCACGGCCAAGCCTGCGGCTGCGGCAAGCGCTGCGAGCGGGCCCACACCCGCCAGCCTCGCCGTGACCGACGACATCTCGCAGCAACAGGTGAAGCTCTCCGTCGACCAGTTTTATGCGCTGCGCGCCGAGGCCATGTCGGGCCGGGTTGCCCGCGCCCTGCAGAGCGGACTCTCGCCCAGCTTTGCCGGAGACTGGACCGAGTTGGCCGACGCACCCTCGCTTTGGCCGCTGGAAGGCCGCATCGGCTCCAGCTTCGGCCAGCGCCAGGATCCGATCAACGGCGAAGGCGCTTTCCATTCCGGCATCGACATTGATGCGCCCACAGGCTCTCCGGTGCGCGCCGCAGCTGACGGAAATGTGACCGAGGCCGCCATGAACGCCGGATATGGGCGCGAAATTATCATTGATCACGGCCACGACGTGATGACAATTTACGGACATCTATCGGTCATGGCAGTTGTTCCTGGTCAGCATGTGATGCGCGGCCAGGTTATCGGCTATGTGGGTCAAACAGGCCGCGCAACCGGTCCGCACCTACACTATGAAGTGCGCGTGCGCAAGGTTCCGGTCAATCCGTACAAATATCTGCGCACCACCTATGAGCAGATGGCCTTCAGCGATCCTGGCGGGGCCGCGCAGGCGAATTAAGCGGCTTTCGGATTAACCACATCCTGTCCTACAGACATTCCCGCAAGGGCTAAACAGGCTGCGGGAAAACTACGATTCTCGGACAAATTCGGAGAAAAACATCCCTCCGGGGCTAAAGCCCGAGATTGTTTTGTCGCATTGACGGCACGACTAAAGTCGTGCCCTGACACAAAGTGGCCCTTTGAGACACGATCTACGAGTTTTTCCGCAGTCTATAGAGGCTACGCTGATTTTGCGGCGGTTGAGGCATCCTTCGATTTCGTTGACTCCCTGAGATGGGACGCACGGAAGCGCCGGACGGCCCGGCTTGTCGCTATTTATTTGGACGTCTCGGGGACGGAAGAGGAATTAGCCGGGCTTTTCGTGCTCTCGGCCGGGCCGCTGAAGAGCGAACGGTCCAGCGTGGCTGTCACGACCACACGGTCGCGCTCCTGCTTCACCTCCGCGGTCCTCAGAAGCTCTTTCAGTCCTTTGTTGGCGGCGTTGTCTGCCAGAGGGGCAGCAATGCCGCGAACCATGATCAACAGCATATTCAGCGCATCGCTTTGGCTGGCGGCTTTGGCGCTGCTGGGGGCTATCTCCACCACTTTTACGTTGAGCGAGCCGCCCAGCGACAACGCCGGGGTTACGCTGGCGATAATGGTCGAGTCGGCCTGCAAGGGCAGCGAGAACCCCAGAATGTTGATGGCCCCGCCGCGTTCATCGGCGAGAGGCAGGCCAATCTGGCCCACTCCCCAGGCCAGCGAGAGCAGCGGAACGTCGTGATAGTGCTGCCGCAGCAGCGTGGAGCCGGCAAAGGGCCACGCGGCGGTCGAGTGCCGGTCAAGCATGGAGTGAATCTGCTCAGGGGTGGGGGTGTTGGATACGGCCACCATGTCGTAGCCCACCTGCGCCACGCGCACGGTGCGGCCCTCGGAGGGAATCGAGTAGACGGTGTGTCCCGCGTAGGACTCGCGTGCGGCGGCGTGCGCGTCGAGCCAGTCATTCAGCCGCTTGCCGGTAATTTTGCCCACCAGCACCATCGAATACGCCACCGGGCCGTTGGGTCCGCTGGGGTCCGCCATGCGGTGCAGTGCGATGGCCGCCTCGTCCAGGTCGCGCTCCGGATCAATCCCAATGGCATCAATGAACTGCTGATACTCGGCGGCGTGCTCCGGCGGCTTGAGGTCTTTGCGAAAGAAGGTGTGCACCGGCTTGAGGTCGATGTAAATAATGCCGTCCGACTCGGGCAGCAGCCGCGCAGCCTCGGGCGGCGCCTTCGAGCGCAGGAAGACGGCCACGGCCAGAAACAGCAGGACCGCGGCCACAATCATCAGCGTTCTGCGCGTGCGTTTATTCATGAAGGGCCGTCAGAAATACCCTATCACCCTGAGGGCAGGCGGCAATGGTCCAATTTCCCGGCATTCATTTCGCGGCGAGAGTCTCGAGGCAAGGAAGCCCTAATATATGGAACTCCGCGACCGGACCGATAATCCGTGATATCTACACCGTGGTCTCGGCATAAGTACGTCTTGCGTTCCGATACGCGGCGCGTTATTATGAGGCATGATCGCTGGCTTCCGGGATGCGGATACCGAACGGCTTTGGACGACAGGCAGATGCAAGCGATTGCCAGCGCAACTGAACCGGCAAGGACTGAAGAAGTTGTACATCTTGAACGCCGCTCTAGCGCTGGAAAACTTGACCGTGCCGCCGGGTAACCGGTTGGAAAGGCTGCGCGGAGATCGGGAAGGCCAGTACAGCATCCGCGTTAACAATCAATTCCGCATCTGTTTTGTCTGGCGCGACGGAAATGCGCACGATGTCGAAGTGGTGGACTATCACTGATTGGCGTACGTGGGAGAACCAAAATGACTGAGAATGCCGCACTGATTCACCCCGGAGAGATTTTGCTGACCGAGTTCATGGAACCGCTTGGACTCACAACCTACCGGCTGGCGAAAAACCTGGCAGTGCCTGCGCCACGGGTGGGGGATATTGTGCGCGGTAAGCGCGCGATATCCGCAGATACGGCGCTGCGGCTGGGGATTTATTTTGGACTCCCAGCGCAGTTCTGGTTGAATTTACAGAACGAGTACGACCTGAGGCGCGCTGCGGCCAGTCCCGCGCTCAGACAAGTTGTGCCCAGAGCGGCATGAGTGCCAACTGGCCGGGGCCGGTTGAGGTTCGTGGTCTCTTCAGCGCCCAACAACCAGCACAACAAAGCTGCCGGGAACGACGGGCGGGCGCGGGCGTGGATTGTCGGCCGTGGGCGCGGGGCGCGGGCCAAACTCGGCAGTGACGAGATAAATGCGGTCGGCTGCGGAGTCGTAAGTCATGGTGCGCGCGCCGCGCTGGGTGGCTAGTTCCTCAAGAGCCGGATAGCCGGGCGCGGAGGCGTCGATGACGGTGAGCGTGCCGCTGCCGCCGTTCGACGAAAAAGCCAGCTTGTGCGCGGCGTCCCAACCCGCGCCGTCGGGACCATCGCCAATTGCAGGCGTAGCCAGCGACTTGCCTGTCGAGGCGTCGGTGACAGCCATTTTCTTGCCGTCGCAAACGCTGAAGAGGCGTCCGCCGGCGGAATCGAAAGCCAGCCCGGAAGGCGATTCGCATCCGACAATCGGCCATTCGGCGGTGAGCTTATTGGTGTGCGCGTCCAGGCGGACCAGCTCGTTCTTGTCTTCGATGTTGTCGAAGATGGCGCCTTTGCCATCGACAACGGCAAACTCCGGTTTGCCGGGAAGCGGAATGGTGGCGACGACCTTGCGCGTGGCGGCGTCGATCACCGTCGCATCGTTGCTGCGCCCGTTGAAGGCCCAGACGGTTTGCGTGGCCGGTTCAAAGACGATGGCGTCCGGGCCGGTTCCGGCGGGGATGGTGGCTACCGTGGCCAATGTGGCGCGGTCAAAGACCACGACAGCGTTGCCCCTGCCGTCGGAGATGTAGCCGAATTTGCCAGCGTCGTCGAGCGCGACGCCGTGTGTGCCGTGCAGGTCGGCGATGGAGCCGACGAGCTTGCCGGTCTGCGTGTCGACGACATCGACGCGCGTGCCGTGAGTGAGGTAGAGCCGATGGGCCGGAGGATCGGCGCGCAGATCATCCCACCCGCCATCGCCGCCCAGCTTCCAGGTGTTCAAAATCTTGTAAGGCTGCTGCGCGGCAGTTTGCGCCGGAGCTGAAAGCAAACCGCAAAGCAAAGCCGCGCCCGCAATGGGCCGGGCGAAAAGGCCAAATATCGACATGGAAAATCTCCTCGTGCAACACGGGAAGAATACCATCTTCCTCCTGCGGCGGAATGATCGAGGTCGTTCAACCTTGGCTCTGATGGATTACCCTCATAGAGTTGGCACGAAAGCGGCCCGAGGCATCACATTGCGCATTGTTCTCTCGAATATCGGAACCTTCGGCGACATCAATCCGCTGATCGCCATTGCATTGGAACTCAAGCGGCGCGGCCATGTGCCGGTAATGGCCCTGCCTGCCGTCTACGAGCCGAAGATTCGCCCGCTGGGCCTGGAATTTCACGCCGTCAGGCCGGACATCGACCCGACCAACACCATCCTCGTCGAGATGGTCTACGACATCAAGAACGGCACGGAGCATGGGTTGAGGGATTTTCTCTTTCCCGCGCTGCGCCAGACCTACGACGACCTGCTGGATGCGGCCACCAATCCCGAACGCGCTGACCTGCTGCTGCTGGGCGAGCTGAACTACGCCGGCCCGCTTGTGGCCCAGGTAACCGGGATTCCGTGGGCCAGCTACGTGCTGGCGCCGTTGTCGTTTTTCTCCGCCTTCGATCCGCCGGTGTTGCCTCCGTATCCGAGGCTGGCGCGCGCCGACAAGGCGGTTCCGGGCTTTGGGCGCATCATCCGGCGAGTGGCGCGGTTTGTCAGTCGCAAGTGGCCGGAGCCCATTTACGAACTGCGCCGCGAATTGGGATTGCCCAGGGGCGCCAACCCGCTCTTCGACGCGAAGCACTCGCCCTACCTTGTGCTGGCCTTGTTTTCGCGGGTGCTGGGTGTGGAGCAAAAGGATTGGCCTGAGCACACGCGTATTACCGGCTTCTGCTACTACGACGCCGACGCGGGCGACCAGGCGCTGCCGGAAAATCTGCAAAAATTTCTCAGCGACGGCCCGCCTCCGGTGGTCTTCACGTTGGGCTCGGCGGCGGTGCTGGCTGCTGGCGAGTTCTATGAGGTTTCAGCGAAAGCCGCTATCCGCCTGGGAATTCGCGCTGTGCTGTTAATCGGAACCGACCCGCGCAACCGGCTCAAGACGGCGTTGCCTGAATCAATCTGCGTGGCCGAATACGCGCCCTACTCCGCGCTGCTGTCCCGCTCGGCAATGGTGGTGCACCAGGGCGGCGTGGGGACAACGGCGCAATGCCTGCGCGCGGGCAAGCCGATGCTCATCATGCCCTATTCCCACGATCAGCCGGACAATGCCCGCCGGATGAAACGGCTGAAAGTAGGTCAGGTAATTCAACGGGGTAATTACAAACCGTGGCGTGTGGCGCGCAGGCTCAATGCGATGCTGGCCGAGCCGCTGCTATTCCAACGAGCCAAAAGCGTGGCGCAACAGCTCAGCCACGAAGACGGCGTGTGCGCAGCCTGCGATGCGCTGGAGGAGTTATATAGAAGTACGCGCTAAGGAAGCTCTGATTAAGTACAGCCAGTCGGCGAAACATTCCCTCAGGGGCTAAAGCCCGCGTTGATTTTGCAGCCTTTGCGGCACGACTAAACAGGCTGCGGAAAAACTACGATTCTCAGGCGAGGTTAAAGGAAGACATCCCTCAGGGGCTAAAGCCCGCCGCTGTTTTGTTGCGTTTACGGCACGACTGAAGTCGTGCCCTGATACAAAGCGGCCCATTGAGACACGATCTACGAGTTTTTCCGCAGTCTGTAAAGTCGTGCCCTTTCAAAACCGCGACTTATTCAGAGGCCCCTGAAGATTGCAACTGATCCTCTCAGTTCCTACGCCGTTGGTCGCCACCGCAAAATAGGCTTCCTCGCCGCCTGCACTTCATCGAGCCGCGAAACGCGCGTCGAGTGCGGCGCTGTCTTCACCAACTCCGGCGTCTCATCAACTTCGCGCGCGATGGCCTGCATCGCATCGATGAACAGGTCCAGTTCTTCCAGCGATTCGCTCTCCGTTGGCTCAATCATCAGCGCGCCGTGCACAATCATCGGGAAGCTGACCGTGTAAGGATGGAAGCCGTAGTCGATCAACCGCTTGGCGATGTCGCCAGTTTTCACTCCCTTGGCCGCCTGGCGCTTGTCGCTGAAAACCACCTCGTGCATCGAAGGAGTCCTGTACGGCAGGTCGTAAAAGTCTTCGAGCTTGGCGCGAATGTAGTTGGCGTTGAGCACTGCATCTTCGGTCGTCTGTCGCAGACCGTCAGGACCGTTGGCAAGTATGTAGGCAAGTGCGCGAATGAACATTCCCACATTGCCGTAAAACGCGCGCACGCGGCCAACGGATTGCGGCCGGTCATAACTCCAGCTTTTCGCACCGTCTTTGTTTTGGACGAGAATCGGCGTGGGCAAGAACGGCTCAAGAAACGCCTTGCAGGCCACAGGACCAGAGCCGGGTCCGCCGCCGCCGTGAGGCGTCGAAAATGTCTTGTGCAGGTTCAGGTGCATCACGTCCACGCCGAAGTCGCCGGGCCGCGCCTTGCCCACCAGCGCGTTCATGTTGGCGCCGTCCATGTAAAGCAGCGCGCCTTTGGCATGAAGAATTTCAGCGATCTTCGCGATCTGGCTTTCGAAGACTCCAATGGTCGATGGGTTCGTCAGCATCAACGCCGCGGTCTCGTCATCTACCTGCCGAGTCAGCGCGTCCAGGTCAATGCCGCCCTCGGCGTTGGACTTGAGTGTTTCCACGGTGTAGCCGCAGATAGCGGCGGATGCTGGATTGGTGCCGTGCGCTGAGTCGGGGATAAGTATCTTTTTACGCGGGTTACGCTGCTTCTCGTGCCATGCGCGGACTAACAGGATTCCTGTAAACTCGCCGTGCGCGCCGGCCGCCGGCTGTAAGGTAATCGCGTCCATGCCGGTGATTTCTATCAGGCAACGCTGGAGCAAATCAATAACTTCAAGAATCCCCTGCGCCAGCGAGTCAGGGCGGTAAGGATGCGCCTCCGCCAAGCCTTCAATGCGCGCAACTAACTCGTTCACCCTTGGGTTGTACTTCATGGTGCAGGAGCCAAGCGGATACATTCCCAGGTCGATGGCGTAGTTCCACGTCGAGAGCCGCGTAAAGTGTCGGATGATCTCAATCTCGCTCAGCTCCGGCAGCTCGCCCGGCGTCTTGCGATGCGCCGCACCTAGCAGCGCCGCGGCATCCACGGCAGGCACATCGAGAGGGGGCAGCTTATAAGCGCGCTTGCCTGGCGACGACTTTTCGAAGAGCAGAGCTTCGTTCTGCGTTGGGTGCTGGCGAACTTTCTTAATGCTTGCTACTGAAACTTCAGGTGATGCCATTTATGCCTCGCTGCGAACTCATGAGTCTATTCAGGCTAACTTTCCTTGATTGAATCTTGCCGCTTCTTTGCTCCGTAAAAGCGATCTTCGTGAAGACTCCACATACACCTTGCCCAAACGTATCCGGCAAGAGGGCAAGCTATCAGCAAACTAACCACATAATGCCAATTCAGTTCCTGGTGGCGGGCAAGGACGCCGATATTAGTCAGGACAAACATGGTGCCGCCCCACTTCAATATTCCGTGGTGAATCATGAAAGATTGCTTGCCAATCTTGCGCTTTTTCTCCCATTTCAGTCGCTGCTTTTCACGCATCTCGGCCCTGAATGTCTCGAACATTTGTGTGCCTCGATTCGCGAATCCAAATCCAATTCAAACCAAGCGAGATCTCCTCGCCTACGCCTTCACCGGTATTGCTGCCAGAGCTTTCGCTGCGGCGTCTATCTGCTCGCGGGTAATGATTTCAGTTGCGCACCAGAGCGTGCAGTTGCGCAATTCGGGATACCAGCGGCTCAGTTCAATGCCGCCGACAATCTCCGCGTCGAGTAGGCGCTGGCTCCATTGCGCCGGGGCTTCTTCGGTTTGTAAAACAAACTCATGGAAGCGCGGCGCGCCGGTGAACAACAGCTTCGCGCCGGGTTGAGCGCTGAGAGTTTTGGCCGCGTAATCCGCCTTGGCCAGGTTGTGTTCGGCCAACTCGCCGATTCCTTCTTTGCCGTAGACGCTGAGGAAGATAGTAGCCATCAGCGCGACTAATGCCTGATTGGTGCAGATATTCGAGGTAGCTTTCTCGCGGCGAATGTGCTGCTCGCGCGTGGAAAGCGTAAGTACGAATCCGCGGTAACCGGAACCATCGACCGTCTGGCCCACTAACCGCCCCGGCATCTGGCGAACAAACTGCTCTTTGGCCGCGAGTACGCCGCAGAACGGACCGCCATAACTCAGCGCGACGCCGAACGATTGCGCTTCCAGGCTGACGATGTCCGCCTCCACCGGCGGGCGAACCACGCCCAGCGAAACCGCTTCGGCGATGGAGGCAATCAGCAACGCGCCTTTTGCGTGGGCAATCGCGGCGATAGCTGGAATATCTTCAATGACTCCAAAGAAGTTAGGGCTTTGCACGAGAACGGCGGCGGTTTCACCCGTCACACTCGCTTCAAGCGCAGCCAGATCGACGCGCCCTGTCTTCGGGTCATAGCCGACCAAGCTCGCCGGCAGACCTTGATATTTTGCATAAGTGGTCAGTACTTCGCGGTATTCGGGATGAACGGTCGTGGCAACGACAGCTTTGTGCCGGCCTGTGACGCGCACGGCCATCATTACCGCCTCGGCCGCGCCGGTTGACCCGTCGTACATGCTGGCGTTTGCCACGTCCATGCCGGTTAGCTCGGCTATCATGGTCTGAAACTCGAAGATAGCTTGCAGGGTGCCTTGAGTTATCTCCGCCTGATAGGGCGTGTAACTGGTCAGAAACTCGCCGCGCTGAACCAATGAGTCGATGATGACCGGGCGATAGTGGCGATAAGCACCAGCGCCGAGAAAACTGGCGAAAGCGGTCGAGTTCTTCTTGCCCGCCGCGCGAAAGTAGTCGATGATCTCGCTCTCGGCGTGCTGGCGTGGCACGTCCAGGTCGCGCTTGAGGCGGTGCTCGGCGGGAATGACGGCGAACAAATCGTCGATCGTTGGCGCGCCGATTTCGGCCAGCATTTGTTTGCGTTCAGCAGGAGATTTGGGAAGATAACGCATTTTCAGCCTCTAGCTTCTAGCTTTCAGCTAAAAGCCCGTTAGGTAGGCTAAGTTGCTGCCTGCCGGGAGAATTCTGGGGAGTGCGTGCAGCTTGTTTCCAGAGCGTGTTACATAGACGGCTGTCTTGTGACGGTTGCATCCCTCAGGGGCTAAAGCCCGCCATTGTTTTGTTGCATTTACGGCACGACTAAACAGGCTGCGGAAAAACTCATCGCCCGTGTCTCAAAGGGCCGCTTTGTATCAGGGCACGACTTTAGTCGTGCCGTAAATGCAACAAAACAATGGCGGGCTTTAGCCCCCTAGGGACGTATTTCCCAAATTTCACCCGAAATTCCGAGTTTTTCCGCAGCCTGTAAAGTCGTGCCCTTTCAAAACAGCGGGTTTTTCCGCAGCCTATAAAGTCGTGCCCTGACACAAAGCGGACTTATGAAACGCGCTCTAGTCCCTAATCGCTATTCTGTTTCTTCTGCGATGAAAGCTTCATAAGCAGCCGCATCGAGGAGGGACTTGACCTGCGCGGGGTCGGCAATCTCGACCTTGATGATCCAGGTTTCGTGGGGCTTTTCGTTGATCTTGTCGGGCGCGGTCTTCAACTCGTCGTTGACGGCTGTGACCGTGCCGGTGACCGGCGAGTAGAGGTCGCTGACCGCCTTCACGCTCTCAACGGAGCCGAAGGTTGCGCCGGCGGTCACCGTGTCGCCCACCTTGGGCGAATCCACGTAAACAATGTCGCCGAGGGACTTCTGCGCGTAGTCTGTGATGCCGATGGCGCCAATGGAGCCGGTAAGCTCAACCCATTCATGTTCGCGGGCATAACGGTAGTTTGCAGGATAGGCCATGACGATTCTGCTCCTCCAAAAAGTGAAGACCCAGTTTACGACTTTTGGGGGCCTCAAGGAAAACCCCGTTTGCGCCGGGCTGATGCCGGACAGCCTCATAAATGTGACCCTATTGCGCCGGGATGAAGCCGCGGTAGGGTGCAAGCGGGACCAGGAACAAGATTTCCAGCATTCCGGCCCGATTGATGGGTAGGCTGCTGAGGGCTGCCCGGGCCTCGGCTTCATTAGCAGCCTCCCAGAGGATGGCTGCGCCGGGCAGGTCGCCGCGGGTCCAGATCTGACGAATGAGGCCGGCGGCGTAAAGCTCCTTCACGCGCTCGGACTCACGGGCGGCTAGTTCCGGGGTAAAGGCTTCGGGCGGAAAGGCATCGGTACGGCGACGAGAAAGCGAGAAGAATTGCATAGAACGATTCTAAAGGCAGAGATTGGGAAGCAGGGACCAGGGACTGAGGGACCAGGGACGTGGCGACCTAAGAAAAGAGAATGCTGGGCCTGAGTAGAAGGGCTGCGCTATGATGCCAGCTACCAGGCAAGCAGATAAGGAGGTCTTATCATGCCCAAGTTCGTCATTGAGAGAGCCATTCCCGAAGTCGGCAAGCTGTCTTCGGCACAATTGCAAGCAGCATCACAGACGTCGTGCGGCGTTCTGCGAGAGATGGGCCCACAGGTTCAGTGGGTTCAGAGCTACGTAACGGACGACAAGATTTATTGCATTTACATCGCCCCGGATGAAGATGCTATCCGCAAGCATGCCCAGCAGGCTGGTCTCCCCGCCAACCACATCTCCCGCATTCGAACGGTGATTGACCCCACCACTGCGGAGTAAGTGCGGAAATTGCTCCCGGCCATCTCAGGTTGCTACTTGTCGAAGAACCTCCCCCTTCCGCCATTTGCCCACGGGTCATAGTGTGCGGCGAAGTTGGCGCGGGTCTGGACGCTGGGGTGGTTGTACTCCCAGAACTCGATGAAGGGGCTGGGATTGGGATCTTCGAGCCAGGCTTCTCCTAAATGGTTGAAGGCGGAGACGGCGGTTTTCTGCGGGTCGGCGACAAGGCCGTGGATGGCCTCCTGGCCGTAGACGTCGGCCTCGTGCTCAAAGTGGCGGCTGAAGGTGTTGCCGGCAGGTTGCAGGATGAAACCGGCAATCGAGAGCGCGAAAAGCAGCACCACAAATCCCTGGCGGCTGGCCAGCGGGTGTGGATCGCCCAACTGCCAACGAACACCGAAGCGGCGCGCCAGCCATCCGGCTAAACCGGCGCAGGCCCAGAAGACAAAGAACAGCCCGGCAGCACTGCCGGAGAGCTCTTCGGGGATGTGGTTGAGGACGTAATGGCCGCTCTCGTGGCCGAAGATGAAGAGAACTTCGTCGTCGGGGAGACGGTCTGTGGCCGTATCCCACATCACGAAGCGCTTGGTGGCGCCGATGCCGGTTACATACGCATTGAGGCCGTTGCTTTTGGCGCTGGCCTTCATCAGAAACATGCGGTCGGGGGCGATGTGCGTTCCGGTGCGGGCGACGACGGTTTCCAATTTCGCAACCAGCGCGGAATGAGTCTTGGTGAGCGGTTCGAACTTGTTGAAGATGGGATCGAGCAGCGGCGACGCGAAGACGGAGAGCACGATCAGCGGCAGAGTGAACAGCCAGATACGCCCCCAGTAGCTTCGCGGGTAAGTGCGGACCAGCCAGTTGAAAAGCAGCAAAACAGGCGCGCCGAAGAGGACCGAGAGGCACAGGCCCTTGCCCAGATCTTCAAGCCAGCTTCCCCAGCCCTGCACGCTGATGCCGTAGTGGCGGCTGACCATGTGGCCGATTGCATCCAGCGGCAGGCCGGCCAGGGTGGTAATAACCAGAAAGACGGCGAAGAAGAGCAATCCCTGGAGCCAGCGCCGGCGCGAAACGCTCTCAGCCCATGCGGCCAAACCGGCAGCCCAGCGCGAGGAGAGCAGCAGCCAGAGGACGGCAATGCCCCAGAGCGATCCAATGATGCCGAGGGCGGTGCTGATGTGGCCGAGGGTGACGGCTTTGGCCAGTTTGTCGGGCGGCAGGGAGTAAGCCTGCGTGCTGGCGGGCTGCGATGGGGCTGGCGCTGGCTGAAGGGACGGCGCGGGCTGGGTCGGTGCAGTCTGCGCCGAGAGGCACGGAACCAGGCCGGCGAACAGCAAGGCAAGGCAGAGCATCAACAGATTTCGTCGCGTAAATAACATGGATAGTTTCCTTTGGAGTAGCTTACTCTGAGACAATTCCTTTTGAACGCGTTCTACCGGATTTTTCAGCCTATGACAGAGATTTCTTTTGCTTTGGTAAGGCGGCCGGCCACGAAGACCGCCATCCGCGTAGTTTTTGCCACTTTGGCGTTGCCCTTGGTCGCGGCCGCTGGTGCGCAGCAGCAGACCACACCAGTGCTTCACCCCGCGAACCAAGACCCGTCCCCTCACCCCAGCGAGCAAAAATCGCTCGCCGGGGACCCCAAGTCCGCGGGGACCCCGATACTCCTCAACGCGATGACGACGGAGCTTAATCGCGCCTTCACGTCGCTGGGCAAGCAGGAATCGGGCAAGCAATTGCCGCCTTATTTCCTGAGCTACTCGGTGAGCGACGCCGGCGCCGTGGTGATTCGCGCGCAAGCCGGTGCGCTGGTGGATAGCTCCACCAATCGCGTGCGCATTGCCGACGTGCAGTTGCGCATCGGTGATCCCAAGCTGGACAACACGCACGGCACTCATCGCGCCTCCGCGGTAACGAGCGCCGCGCTGCCGCTGAACGATGACAGGGAAGCGCTGGGGCGTTCGTTGTGGCTGGCGACCAACGCCGGCTACGGAAAAGCGCTGGACAGCTACATGCGCGTGAAAACGGAGGCTGAGGTCCACGCCAAGGAAGAGGACTCGTCGCCCGACTTCAGCCAGGAGGCGCCGCAGGTCTCGCTTGGGAAGCCCGCGCCGCCCGTGAAGGTGGACCGCGCGGCATGGGAGCAGCGCGTGCGCTCTCTCTCGCGCATCTTCCGCGACTATCCGGATGTGAATCTGAGCATGGTTGTTTTTTCGGCCCAGAACGAGACCGACTACTATGCTTCATCGGAGGGTTCGCAGGTGGTCGCGCCGCACCTGCAAGCGCGGTTGGTGGCCGTTGCCATGACGCGCGCCGACGATGGCATGGACCTGTTCCGTGCGCAGACCTTTGAGGCCGAGACAGCGGAGGGCCTGCCGACCGAGGCGGAGATGGAAGCAGGAATCCGCGAACTGGGCACGAGCCTGGAGGCGCTGCGCCAGGCGCCGGTGACCGAGCCTTTCGACGGGCCGGCGATTCTCTCAGGCCGGGCCGCCGCAGTCTTCTTCCACGAGGTGCTCGGCCACCGGCTCGAAGGCCAGCGCCAGCGCGGCACGGAGGAGGGCCAGACGTTTACCAAAGAAGTGGGCAAGGAAGTGCTGCCCACCTTTCTCTCTGTGGCTGACGATCCGACGCTGACTACTTATGGAAAAACGTGGCTCAGCGGAAACTACGAATACGACGATGAAGGCCAGAAGGCGCGTCGCGTCGAGCTGATCCAGGATGGCGTGCTGAAAACTTTCCTCATGTCGCGGCTGCCGATTGCGAGCTTCGGCGCTTCCAACGGCCACGGCCGCGCGCAGACAGGCAAGGTGCCGACGGGCCGCCAGGGCAACCTCATTGTCACCTCAACCAAAATGGAGCCGGAGAGCAAACTGCGCAAGCAGTTGATCGACGAAGCCAAGAAGCAGGGCAAGCCCTATGGCCTTTACTTTGAGGACATCTCTTCGGGATTCGCCGTCACCCAGCGCAGTTCGCCGCAGGCGTTCCAGGTGATTCCGCTGGTGGTTTGGCGCGTCTATGTGGATCACCGGCCGGATGAACTGGTGCGCGGCGTCAGCATTGTGGGCACGCCGCTGGCGGCCATGAAGAGCATTGTGGCGACCAGCGACAAGTATGAGGTCTTCAACGGCGAATGTGGCGCGGAGTCGGGCACCATTCCGGTCAGCGCCGTAGCTCCTGCCATGCTGGTGAGCACGATGGAAACGCAGAAACAGGCGCAAGGCACGGCGCGTCCGCCTATCTTGCCGATTCCGGGAGCGGAAGCGGCAACACCAGCAAAGAAGGAGGCGCAATGAACCCGATTCGTCCGATTGCAATCTTTGCCGGAGCAGGATTTCTCGCAGCTGTTCTGAGCGGCATCAGCCTGGCCGCGCCCGCGCAATCCGCGCCCCAGCCCACGCGTGCGGATGCGGAAAAAGACCCCGTGCTCAAGGCCATGCTCACAGAGCTGGACCGCAGTAGAGCCCAGCTGCAGTTGAAGGATGTTGCCAAGCCCTTCTTCATTCAGTACCGCATTGAAGAAATCGACAGATTCGAAACCAAGGCCCAGTTTGGAGCCACGACCGGCTCTCAGCACAGCCATGGCCGCGTGGCGCGCGTGACGGTGCGTGTGGGCGACTACAAAACTGACAGCTCCGGAGATAAGAGCGACGGCGCTATCCAACTGGAGACTCTGGACGACGATGCGATTGCGCTGCGAACGGCGCTATGGATGGCAACCGATCAGGCGTACAAGAACGCTCTCGCGATTTATGCGCAAAAACAGGCAGCTCTCAAGCAGGTCGAAACGCCGCCGCAGGCTGACGACTTCAGCCAGGAGAAGCCGATCATCCGTCTCGATGAGCCGCTGCGCCTGAAGCTGGATGAGCAGGCGTGGGAGGCGAGGGTGGCGCGCGATACCGGCCTCTACCGCACCGATTCCACGGTCAACGCCAGCCAGCGCGACGTGCAATACTCCGCGGGAAGTTTTGCCGCGCTTGTGAAAACCACCTGGCTTGTAACCAGCGAGGGCGCCATCGTGCGCAAGTCAGCTGCCGATTACAAGGAGAGTTTCGCGGTGGGCACGCAGGCGGCCGACGGCATGAACCTGGAGCTAGCCCATGCGACGTACGGGAACGCTCTCAAAGATCTCGATTCGGCCGATAATTTCGCCAAACATGTGGTCTCGGTGATCGCATCAATCATCGATCTGCGCAAGGCGCCGCTGGTCGAGGAGGAGTATCATGGACCCTTGCTGATGAGCTCCGGTGTGGCAGCCCATACCATTCATTCGCTGGTGGCGGGCGCTGTAACGGCGACA
>Ga0302266_10001989_pt1 | contig 18154 bp, 5 predicted proteins | sample III_Bog_E1_2_FD_194559 | JGI IMG/M metagenome (GOLD analysis project Ga0302266, IMG submission 194559) | Peat permafrost microbial communities from Stordalen Mire near Abisko, Sweden - III_Bog_E1_2 | ecosystem: Environmental > Terrestrial > Soil > Wetlands > Peat | place: Sweden: Abisko... | reverse complement strand
CGAGGGCCCGGCGGCCGGCGCCGTCACCGAACATCGCGAAGCATTTATTGAAGATGTGCGCCGCGCGCTCTACTGCTCAAAGATTATCTCCTACGCGCAGGGTTATATGCTGCTCAAGGCCGCGGCCAAAGAGAATGGCTGGAACCTGAATATGGGCGGAATCGCCCTGATGTGGCGCGGCGGATGCATCATTCGCAGCCGGTTCCTGGGCAAGATCAAAGAGGCCTTCGACAAGAACCACGAGCTCACAAATCTCTTGCTCGACAGCTTCTTCTTCAACGTGCTCAACCAGTACCAGCCCTCGTGGCGCAAGGCTCTTGTGCAGGCCATCGAACTGGGCATACCCACCCCGGCTTTTTCAACGGCTCTCGCCTTCTTCGACGGCTACCGAGCCGATCGGCTGCCCGCCAATCTGTTGCAGGCCCAGAGAGACTACTTTGGCGCGCACACCTACGAGCGCGTCGATAAGCCGCGCGGCACGTTCGTCCACACAAACTGGACAGGCACAGGCGGCCGAGTTTCCTCCACCACCTACAACGCCTAAGTAGTTTTCGCCGGGTGCCGGGTGCCCCCGGTCTCGATTCTGAGACCGGGGAATTGATTGGCCGATTCGATGCCTTGAAAGGGCACGACTTCAGTCGTGCCGCAAAAGCACCCTATTGGTTGGTGGGCTTTAGCCCCTGAGGGATTTTTTCGGCCGAGTCTAAGCCAGACGAAATGCCGTACCGTCCCGCCTGGCTTGAGGCCTCTCTGATGTATGCCCGAACGGGATCTGCAACCGAGTACTCCAGTTGTGGACCGAACCACGCCTTGCTCATCGTTGATAGAAGGCCGACTGGCTTTACTTGCGTGAAATGAAAGTATTCGTCTCCCTGAAGATGGGCCGGCCAGACCACGCGCGAGGTCCATTCGGTGGAATTGAACAGTCCCAGCCGTAAATCAGCCCCGAGACGCGTTCCTAGGGCTTGAAGAGCCTCATCTCTGCCATCTGCATAAAATGTGCAGCGAGAGTTATAAGCCCTGCCGTTCTCAACTGACACGAAAACAAGGAAATAATCGTCCAGATACGGTCCTTCGCTTGTCGTGTACTCCGCGATAAGGGCGAGGTCTTTAATCTCGACTGACCATATCATCCCCTGATCGATGGACGACGAATTCTCCCGTTTGCCATTGAGGCAGCGCAACGTCGAATCGGAGATTTCGAGACTAACCATCGTAGCTTCCAGCGCTCTCACAGTACTCCCAATCTATCTAACTCAGCCTTCAACTTATCCGCGCCCTTGAAGACAATCCCCTTGATTCCTTCCTCCTGAGCCGCGGCCACATTCTCCGGCCGGTCGTCGATAAACAAAACCCTCTCCGCCGGCCGCCCCAGAATATCCAAAGCCCGCCGATAGATGGCCGGCTCCGGCTTGCGCAGCCCAAGATAGCAGGAACTCAGCGACACCTTGAAATACTTGCGCAGCCCAAACTCCCGGAAGCGATACTCGTTCGTCTCGCCCGCCTCGTTATTCAGCGCACCCACCAGGCATTTGCCCTGGGCCGCTACTTCGGCAAGAATGCCAATGGCTCCATTGGCAAGCGTCGCCGACTGAGCGCAGATGGCGTCGAAGAACTCGCGGGGCGTGAAACTCCGCGGCTCGTAGAAAACGGTCGCGTCAAGGTACGCCTCGGCGTTGATGGCGTCCCGTTCCCACGCGTCGTAGTGGACCGCGTGACGGGCCTCAAGATCCGCAAGATCCAGTCCAAACTGGAGCGCCACCGCGGCGCGTTCGCGATGGTCCCAGCCGTTGGTGAGCAAAACCCCGCCCACATCGAAGAGAACTACGTCGAAGGGGAACATCGGCGCCTCTCGCATTCTTATTCGGCGCGTCGATGCGCCTATTGAATGGTTAAAGAGTATCGCAAGAGGCCCGAAAAGAGGATTTCAGCAGTGTTAAACAGCTGCGGACTTCACTGCTGCTTCGCAATCGCCGCCGTAGCCAGCGTTCCACCCAACCCCATGGTCTCCACTGCCGACGACGGCACAATCACCATCGAGCCCCGTTCCTTGATTGCCTCATACAGCATGTTCATGGCGCGCAGATGCAACGCGCCGGGATTCTCGCTGTAGACACGCGAAGCCTGCGCAAACTGGTCGGAAACCTGTACCTCCGCCGCGCCCAGAATCACCCTCGCCCGCCGCTCGCGCTCTGCCTGCGCCTCCTGCGACATCGCATTCTCAAGAGTCTCTGGAATCCTGACGTCGCGGATCTCCACGGATTGAATCGTGATGCCCCAGGGATTAGTCTTCTCGTCGAGGATTCGTTGCAGTTCGCGCCCCATCATCTCGCGTTCGGTGATCATCTGCGCCAGCTCGTGCCGGCCAATCGATTCCCGCAGAGCCGTCTGCGCGCTCATGTTCACCGCCTCGTTAAAGTTCTCCACCTCCAGGATCGCCTTCTCCGCGCTCCACACCATCCAAAACATGTTCGCGTCCACATTCACCGGAACCGTGTCGCGCGTCAGCGTAGACTCGGCTGAGACGCTGTGAACCCGCACGCGCTGGTCAATTGAGCGGCTCACCGTCTCGAAGACCGGCAGCACGTGAAACCACCCCGGTCCGCGCAGGCCCACGTATCGGCCCATGCGCATCAGCGCCACCTTCTCCCATTGCTGAGCCACCTTGATGGCAAACAGCAGATAGATGCCAATGAGAACGCCCGCAATCAGCGGCAAAGGATTCTTGACGAATGCCGCGACAAAAAACCCCGTGCAAGAGAACACCAAACACGCTGTAACCGCAACTCTGTTCATTAGACCACTCTCCATTCCCGACTTCATGTTTCACCTCGTTCGGACTGGCTCTGAGGCCAATCCGCGTAACGCTTCGATCAAATCGTCCACAGTAAATCCCGCCGCGCCCGCGCGAGAAACGCAGTCGCCCACAATCTGCGCCAATTGCCGCTCGCGCTGCGCGTCGGTCCGCTTCATCTTCTGTGCGCCGATAAACGTGCCCGTTCCCTGATGCGTTTCCAGCAGCCCGCCGAGTTCAAGCTCGCGGTAAGCGCGCGCCACTGTGTTTGGATTGATGGCCAGGTCAACCGCAAGCTGACGTACCGTGGGCAGTTGATCGCCCGCGGAAAGCTTCCCGGAAGCGATGCCGCCGCGCACCTGGTCGATGACTTGGCGGTACACCGGCACTCCGCTGTGCAGGTCCAATTGAAGGCGAAACCGGGTGGATCGGGACGGCTGAATCATGACAGAATCAATGTACTATAAGACTAGTACATTATGTCAAGAGAAAAGTTTTGGATCGAAGCAATCATGCCCTAAGTCCGTCTCCTCGAATATTGGCAGGACACACAAAAAGGCCATCCCCGAGGGGATGGCCTTTTTGCGATCAACGCCCGCTAAAGTGATGCGCGCCTACTGCCGCACCGGCACGCCAACCGCCTCAATCCCGGTATTCCTGGCCTGCGCCTTCTCGGTCAGAACCTTGTGGGCATTGTCTTCCAGAGCCTGCGCCTCGGGCAAAAAGGTCAGCGCCTTCTGGATCATCGGGTCCCAATCGGCAAGCGTGCGCAACCCCTGCAACTGCCCAAACGCGATGGTAACAATCTTCTCCTTGATGCGCGTCTTCAGCCAGGGGCTAACCTCTTTCAGGTCGGCCTCGGTAAACTCGATGTTCTGGCTAGTCAGGTACTGCTTGAATTCTCCCATCACGGCGTCGTCCACTTCAAAGCTCTTGTCTACCGTGTGGCTGCCCACATAAGTCGGAGCAAAGTGGAAGAACACATCCTTGTAAAGCAGCGTGTCCTGGAAGTGGTTGCTTTTGGGAGTCTCGATCTTTTCGTCCGGCGTAATGCCCCCGCCGCCGTATACGGTGCGTCCGGAGTCGGTCAGCTTTACTTCCTGGTTGGTGGAGTCGGAGGGCAGCGCGCCGGCGTGATTGTAATAGTAGTCGTAAAGCGAAACGCCGGAATAGTTGCGCTGGATCAGCCGCCCCGAAGGAGTGTAATAGTGATAGGTGGTGAGCGCGAGCCCGGTGTTTTCGCTCAGGTTATACACGGTCTGCACCAGCCCCTTGCCAAAGGTGGTTTCGCCCACAATCAGCGCGCGGTCGTGGTCCTGCAATGCGCCGCTCACAATCTCCGCCGCCGAGGCCGTATTGCGGTTCGCCAGCACCACAATCGGAAAATTCTTGCCGTCGTTGCCGCGCGTGGCTGTGTACACCTGGTCGGGATAGGCGCGTCCGCGCTGCGACACAATCGTCTGTCCCTTGGCCAGGAAGTGGTCGCAAACCTCAACCGCCTGGCTCAGCAGCCCGCCCGGGTTGTTGCGCAGGTCCAGTACCAGCCCTTTCAGATTGCTGAAGCCGTCCACGGCCTCAATCACTTCCTGCGCGGTGGTCTCCTGGAACTGCGTCAGGTGAATGTAGCCCACTCCGGGGCGAATCTCATATTTCAAATCCACGGAAGGGTGGGGAATCTCGTCGCGGATCAGGTCGAATACCAGCGGCTTGGCCTGGCCTTCGCGGATCATCGTCACCTGCACGTGCGTGCCCTTTGGCCCCTTCAGCGCCTTGGCCACCAGGTCCGAGGTCATGCCGTCGGTGGACTTGCCGTCCACCTGCGAGATGATGTCGCCGGGATGAATGCCTGCACGGAACGAGGGCGTATCCTCATAAGGCGTAATCACATACACCTTATTGCTCTGTTGCTGGATTACCATGCCCACGCCGTAATAGCGGCCATGCTGATCCTCGCGCATCCTGGCGTAGGCTTTGGGATCGTAGAAATTCGAGTGCGGGTCCAGAACCCTCAGCATTCCCGGAATGGCGCCGTCGTAAATAGCCAGGTCGGCCTTGTCGCCTTCAATCGGCTCGGCGTAGTTCTGCTCCACCAGCGCGTAAACGTTGGTGAACGACTTCAGGCTGTCGCGGAGCTGGCTCTCGTCCGTGGAAGACTGAGCCCCCACCTTGCGCTGCAAAACTCCGCCCAGCATGGCGCAGACGGCGAAGAAGAAAACAACGGTAAACAAAGCGCGGCGGGAACGTGGAGTCATAGGCGGGAAGAACCTCCGGACTGCATTTGGGTCAGGCGCACGGGCTGCGATCTCCCACTTATGCGAGTACTTTTCCGCCGCGCGCAACTGGTGCGGCCGAACGCTTCCTCGCCGAAAAAATTAACCTTGCCCGACTCCGGCAAGGCTAAGAGAACTGGGAGACCGCTCAAAAGTCCCTGACAGAGCAGTCTTGGCATCAAGTATAGCACTGTGCTGTTTGACGCCGGATGGAGGCATTCGGGTAGCCGGAAAGCGGTGGAGGAGGCTATTCGTTCGCCCTGCCAGCGCCGATGCCCGACAGGCCAGGGGGCAGCCTCGCCGGCCACGACCACTATATTACCAATGCAAGCGCGACCGAACCGGCATCGTACTTCGTGGTCAGTGTCGGTTCTCCGGAGCAGGGCTGAGCGCCGATGGCCCACCTATGCACCGGCAGACCGACCGTTTTTGCCGGATGGATTACACGAAAGTGTTAGCCGAAACTGGCTCTTAGGCGATAGACTCGCATTATCCTCGATCTTGGTTGACGATCGCCCTCCTGGTACGTCGCCGCTCATTACGCCTTGCGAACATGGGGTCAGCCGGCATTCGATCCGCGCTAGTTTGGAGACCCCAATCTCCCTCCCGGCATTGCCGCCCACGCGTTCCCCAACCTTCCCCGTTTCGGACAGCTTTTGAGGTCCCCCGATGTCCTCCGTAGCCCGTGTTCCGCGTGTGCTCTCGTATCTTTGCGTGCGTTCTCCGCTTTTACTGGTTGTGTTGGCCGCCCTGTTGGCGTCCGCGCCGGCGTCAGCCCAGTTCCTTGAGGTTTCCGGCCAACCGAACATCGGCACCGCAAACCTTGGTTCCTCAATTTCCGAGACCTTCGTCTTTCAGGCTCAGTCCGTTTTCCAGCAGACCAGCAGGGCAAAGGCAGTCACGCAGGGAGCCGCAGGGCTGGACTTTTCTGTGACTTCCGATAACTGCAACACCTCGTTGCACGTCGGCGACTATTGCCAGATTGTCGTGAGTTTTACGCCCACGGTGGCAGGGCTGCGGCTCGGCGCCATCAACAAAAATTATTCGTTTGGGATGTTGTTGACGATTCCGATCTATGGAAATGGCTATGGGCCGCAGGCGGCATTTGGGCCTCCCACAGGGATCTCGATTGCCCCGTCGGTAAACGGCTTATCGCTGGGCAACCCGTCGCTAGCGCAGGGCATCGGCGGTGTTGCGATCGACGGGACAGGCGATGTGTTCATCTCAGATCCGGGCAACGACCGCGTGGTGAAGGTTCCGGCCGGCGGCGGCGCGGCCACTTCCATTCCCCCAGCGGACCAAAGCTATCAAGTGACGTTTCCGACCGTCCTGGCGGTTGACGGTTCGGGCCTTCTATACATCGGGAATTCATTAAGTAGTGAAAACCCTTTCGGGGGCAGCTATGTAGTGGTGGCTTTGCCCGGCAATGAGTTCGGCGGCATCAATCCAACTGTAAATGGCCTTGGGATTAGTTACGTATCTGGCCTGGTGATTGACGGCGCGGGCGATGTGTTCATCGCGGATTGCGGCAACACACGCGTGATTGAGTTTACTCCAAGCACCGGATCGGCGATTGCCATCGATCCGACGGTGAATGGCATTCCTTTGAGTTGCGCCAATGGACTGGCAATTGACAACTCCGGCAACCTGTTGATCGCGGATTCCAGCAACGACCGCATTATCGAGATCACGAACCTGGGGGCAGGTACGGCAAGCGTCCTTGATCCGGGAGTCGGTTTGGACTACCCCTACGGCCTGGCGGTTGACGGCGCGGGCAATCTGTTTATCGCGGAACCAAACATCAATCGCGTATTGGAAGTGCCGGCGGGCGGAGGAAATGCGATTGAAGTCGGCTCTTCGCTGAATTTCCCCAGCGGCGTGGTGGTTGATGGTGTGGGCGATCTGTTCATCGCGGATGGCAAAAACGACCGCGTGCTGGAGTTGCAGCGCCCCACGGCGCCTTCGGCTGCCTTTGGGACCCCGACCATCGCCGGAACCACGGACACGACCGACGGCACACAGACCGTCCAGTTAGTCAACATCGGCAACTCGCCGCTCACCTTCAGCGGAGTCGGATATCCGGCGGACTTTGTCCCGGCCACCGATGCGAACGCCTGCACCGGTTCCAGTGTGCTGGCCGTTGACCAGGAATGCGATATAGCCCTGGTGTTTGCACCGGTTTTCCCTTCCAGCGGCCCGCTCAGCGAGTCCGTCACGCTGACTGACGACAGCTTGAATGGGACTGGAGTAACACAGTCCGTTGGCGCCACCGGTACGGCCGTTGAACCCGTCGCAACCCATCTGTCAGTTTCCGCGCCCGCCTCAGTGAACGCCGGCCAATCGTTCAGCGTCACCGTGACCGCCCTCACCGCTGCCAACCTGCCGACAAGCAACTATACCGGCACGGTGACCATCACCAGCTCCGACCCCGCCGCTCTGTTGCCTGCGAGCGGACCCCTGACCAACGGCGTGAGCGCCTTCAGCGTGACGATGAATTCGCTCAACTCCCAGACTGTGACGGCCACTGATGCGGTCAATAGCCTGACAGGGACCTCGAGCGGAATCGCCGTTGTCGAAGGGCCGGGGGTGACGCCCGTGTCCGCAGGCACAAACTTCGGGTCCCAGCCTGTTGGCACAACCAGTACAGCGCAAGGGGTGAGCTTTTCAATTGGCGCCGGAACCACCGTGGGCAGCATTGCGGTAATGACGGCAGGATCGCCGAACCTGGATTTCGCCAACGCGGGCGGGCCCGGCTCCTGCACCCCAACCACCTACTCCTCGGCCACAACCTGCGTGATTAACGTGACCTTCAAGCCGGGGTTCGCCGGTATGCGACCCGGCGCGGTGGTCTTTTTTTCGGGATTGAACAACACCGGCACAGTTCTGGCCAGCGTGCCTATCTATGGTGTCGGAACCGGACCGCAAATTGCGTTTGGAACCAACCAGGCACTTGCCATTGCTCCGGTAGTGAACGGCCAGGCAACATACGGGCTTGGTGTCGCTGTCGACGGGGCGGGCGATCTGTTTATAGCGGACCAAGGCAATTATCGAGTGGTCGAGGTGCCGGCCGGCGGCGGGGCGGCGATTGCAATTCAGGCAAGTGTGAATGGTGAGAACAGTTTTCCATACGATGTGGCCATAGACGGAGCAGGCAATCTGTTCATTGCCGATTTGCCGAACAGCCGCGTGGTGGAGATCCCGGTCGGCGGGGGGGCGGCGATTGCAATCGACCCAACGGTGAACGGTGTGAGTTTGAATCGGCCCTACGGCGTGTCGACTGACGCGATGGGCGACCTTTTCATCGCGGACTACTACAACAATCGCATAGTGGAGGTGCCAGCCGGCGGCGGCGCCGCGATCGCGATTGATCCCATCGTGAATGGCGACCTCTTGTCAGGCCCTGTGAAAGCGATTGTGGACGCTGCGGGCAATTTGTTCATCTCGAATTCCACCAATGTAGTGGAGGTGCCCGCCGGTGGCGGGCCCGCGACGGCAATTGCTCCGACAGTAAACGGACAACCAATGTATTTCGCCGAGGGCCTTGCCGTAGACGGGGCGGGCGATCTGTTCATCGCGGACGGTTTCAACAACCGCGTATTGGAGGTTCCAGCCGGTGGCGGGGCTCCGATTGCAATCGACCCAACGGCAAGCGGCGCGAGTTTGAATGGCAACTCGGGCCTGGCGATTGACGGAGCGGGCGACTTGTTCATTTCCGACGTCAACAACGCTCGCGTGGTGGTTGCCCAGCGGTCGACTGCGCCCTCGCTTCAGTTTGCCAACACCGCTGTCGGTTCAACCAGCAGCGACAGTCCTCAGATGGTGCAGGTTCAAAACGGCGGCAACATGCCGCTGATCCTGACTGCTTTGAGCTATCCCGCCGATTTTCCCGAAGCCGGCGGCGACCCCAACCCGTGTACCGGTTCCACCAGCCTGGACACCGGACAAGCGTGCGACCTGCCCATCAAGTTCATTCCGCCGGGCGACGGCACATTCAGCGAAGATTTGAGCCTCACCGACAACTCACGGAACGTGGTCCCGGCCACGCAGATGATTTCGGTCAACGGAGTGGGAGCACCATTGGTTTCGGTGCTCGTGGGCAGCATTCCCGGATACCTGTTGGGCTTCAGCGTGGACGGCGTCAGCTATTACACGCCGCATCAAGGGCAGCCCATTGGTTATGCGCCGGAAACATGGGTCGCGGGCTCGCAGCACACGCTGGCAACCCAGTCCCCTCAGGTGGTCTCGGGTACTCAGTACACGTTTAACTCCTGGAATGAAAACATCAACACCAACGGCAACATCAGCCTGGTGGAGACGGCAACCACCCTGCAGGAAACCGTAACAGCCGCCTCAAACGTTCCGGCATACTATCCATATTTCACAGTCTCCGGGTATCAGCTTTCGATTGCGCCCAACAACGCCGCGTACGGTTCAGTGACGCCGGCTTCGGGGACGGCCTACAACACAGGCGCAGTGGTCAACATTACAGCCACGCCCAATGCAGGCTACTACTTCACTGGCTGGACGGGGAGCGCGGATATCGCCAGTACCTCAAGCGCCAGCACTACCATTACGATCAACGGTCCGGAGACGATTGTTGCGAACTTTTTGCCGCTGCCTATCCTGGTGGTAACCACCGCGACCGACGATGCCGGAACCGCCGCACACTGCACACAGCAAGCCGCGCCCGGAACCGGCACGGATGCTGCCTGCAGCCTGCGCGATGCGCTGGCCTTCGCGCAGGCCAGTATTGCGCCCTCCATCAACATCAGCTTCGACTCGACTGCGTTTGCGGCTACGAATACAGCGGCCGCGAACACGATTTCGCTGAGCTACGGAACGTTGAATGTCCCCTCGAACACCAGCGTCAACGGAGCAACCAGCGGAAGCGGCTACTCATTGACAAACCTGGTAACCGTGAACGGGAACGCCACATCGACGGTGTTCACCGTCAATTCGGGCGTTTCTGGCGCGATCATATGCGGATTGATCATCGTGAATGGAAACGGCCTCGGGGGCGGCATCTACTCCCAGGGCCAATTGCAAGTGCTCAACAGCACAATCGCAGACAACGTGGCGGCGGGCCATGCTAACTTCACCGGAGCCGGCGGCATTTACATCGACCAGGGCGCGCTGACGGTGTCCAACTCCACGATCTCCGGCAACTCTACCAACTCCACCGAAGGCGGCGGCGGCATTTACAACCAGGGAACCCTGACCATTACCAACTCCACCATCACTGGAAATACCTCTGCGACCTACGGCGGGGGGATTGCCAACCAGTCAGGCAACGTGAATATTACCGGGAGCACCGTCTCGTCCAATTCGGGCGACGCAGGAGGGGGCATTTCGAACTCCGCCCCCGCCAGCAGTGTGAAACTGGCAAACAGCATTGTAGCGGGCAATACGGCCACATCGGGTTATGCGCCGTATACCGATTTCTTCAATGGTTATAGCGACAACGGGGGTAACCAACTCGGAACCTCCGTGATGCTGACGCCGCTGGGCAACTACGGCGGCGCAACCCAGACGATGGTGCCCCTTCCCGGCAGCGCGGCGCTCTGCTCCGGGACGCTGGCCATCGCTACCGCGGCCAGCTTGACCACTGACCAGCGGGGCGTGCCGTTTAACACCGTCTGCCCATCCGGCTTCGTCGACACAGGCGCGGTACAGACCCAATATGTGCTGGCATTCACTACCGAGCCGCCCGCGATCACTCTCCTGGGCCAGGTGCTTACTCCAGCGCCGGTGCTCACATTGACCGAGAATGGCGCCGTGTCCACTGCCGTCACAAGTCCGGTGTCCATCACAGGCAGCCCGACAGCCCTCAGCGGGACCGCTTCTCAGAATCTTGCATCGGGACTGGCCAACTTCAACAATCTTGTCGTCCCGACTGCTACACCCAGCGAGACGCTCACGGCGACTCTGGCTTTCACTTCAGCGTTCAATCTTACGGCCGCCAGCAGTTCCATTACGGTGGATAACCCGTCGCCAGGGCGTTTCCAGATAACAACAACGACGGCCACGATCAATAACAACGTCGCTTTCCCCATCACCGTGACCGCGTTGCTGACGGGTGGAGGCACCGATACCTATTACAACGGCACAGTCAGCTTCACAAGCTCCGATCCAGGGTTTGTCAATCCGGGCCCGCTGACCCTTACCAGCGGGGTGGGGCAGGCGAACGTGACTCTCGAGACACTGGGGTCGCAGACGATAACTGCCACGGATACGGTTACCAATTCGGAGTTGGGAACCGGGAATTTCAACGTGACGCCGGCGCCGACCGCGGACTTCCAGATTGCTGTTCCCGCAGCGGCGACCTCTGGCACGCCGTTCCAGTTCACGGTATCCGCGTATGACATTTACGGGAATGCGGCGATCGGCTACAGCGGAACGATTACATTCACCAGCACCGATCCGAGCGCAACGCTTCCCTCGCCGGCGACTCTGGTCAACGGAATGGGGATATTCCAGGCAAGTCTAGCCACGCCGGGCACACAGACCATTACGGCCACGGACGCGGTGAATACTCTGACGATCACATCCAGCGGGATTATAGCGACGGCGCCGAGCCTGGTGGTGAATACCGTCAATGACGACTTCGGCACGGCGGCAAACTGCACCGCTCAAACCACGACCACTTCAAATGCCACGGATTCGGCGTGCAGCCTGCGCGACGCGCTCAAGTTTGCGTCGATTGCCGGCGCGGCCAACATCGGCTTCGACTCCACCGCATTTGCCGCGTCCAACGGCACGGCCGCAAATACCATCGGGCTATCCAACGGCATTCTGAACATTCCCTCGAACACATCCATCACCGGGCCGACGACCGGCTCGGGCGCGACGCTCGCGCAAGTTGTAACCGTGGATGGAAATGCTCTCAACACCGTCTTCAACGTCAGCGGCGGAGTCACGAACGCGAGCATCGGCGGTCTCAGCATCGTCAATGGCAATAACACCCTCAGCGGTTATGGCGGCGGCATCTACAACGGGGGCACGCTGACTGTGGCCAACTGTTCCATCAGCGGCAACCAGGCGCCTGATGGCGGCGGCGTTGAGAACGACGGAACCCTCGTGCTCACCGGCAGCTCCATCTCCGGGAACACGGCCGACCAGGGCGCAGGCATATGGACTCAGGGCACACTGACAGTGTCCAACAGCACTATCGCCAATAATACGGCAAACCAGAATGCGGGTGCCGGCGGACTCCGGGCCGACGGCGGAACGGTGAACTTGGTCAACAGCACGGTCTCCGGCAATTCCTCCGGCGGAATTTTCACCTTGTCCACAACGCTCACACTGACGGACAGTACCGTGTACGGCAATTCCGGTGGGCAAACCGCCGGCATCTTTAGCAATGGCGGAAACTTAATCCTGTTCAACAGCACACTTGCCGGCAACCAGGGCAATGGCCTGTTTCTTTACTACGCCCAATCATCCATGTCGAACAGCATCGTCTCAGGGAACAGTACCGATATCGGCAACCAGAGTTCGACACTGACCGATAACGGCGGCAACGTGATTGGCGGGGTAGCCTTCTCCGCACTGGCCAACTACGGCGGCCTCACAGAGACCGCAATTCCAGTGCCTGGAGACGGAGCCATCTGCGGCGGAACACTGGCCAACGCGACCACGGCCAGCGTAACGGCGGACCAGCGCGGTTACCCATTCGACCCTCTTTGCCCGTCCGGTTTTGTCGACTCCGGCGCCGTGCAGACCAGCTACGCGCTGGCATTTACCACCCAGCCGCCAACCACCGTCGGCGCCGAACCGATGTCGCCCGCGCCGGCGGTCCAACTGTCGGAGAGCGGCGCAGTAGCAACCACAGCCGGCAATTCTTTCGCAATGACCGACAGCGCAGGCTTGCTGAACGGAACCACCTCGGCAAACTTAGCGTCGGGCCTGGCCACCTTCCCCAATCTCGACTTCACCGGGCCCACTGCAAGCGATGCGCTCACGGCGACACTTGCTTTGAATTCGTCTCTCAATTTGAAAGCCACAAGCAACTCATTTGCGGTTGCCACACCGTCTCCAACCGGGTTGATTGTAACCACGACAGCAAGCCCGATCTTTAACACTCTCCCCTTTACCATTACGGTAGCGGCGCAACTCCCCGGCGGAGGCACAGATACTCACTACAACGGCACAGTCTTCTTCACCAGTTCCGATGCGGGATTTGTAAATCCTGGCCCGCTTACGCTGAGCGCGGGAATCGGCCAAACCACAGTGACCTTGGCCACGCTCGGGCCCCAGACCATCACGGCCACCGATTCGATTACCTCCGCGCTGATGGGCATGGGGAACTTCCTTGTGACTCAAGTGCAACTGCCCGCCGCCGGCCTGCAACTCGCAGTTCCGCCCGCCGAGCTTGCGGGCACTGTTTTCTACATCGCAGTCTCGGCGGTCGACATTCACGGCAATCCGACAACCAACTATGCCGGTACTTTGACTTTCACCACCACCGATTCCAGCCCGAGCGCGTATGTGCAGTCTCCCGTAACGATCACCAATGGCGCCGGTACAGCTTTTGCAATACTCGCAACCCCAGGCATTCAAACCATTACGGCCACCGACGCAGCCAACAGCTTTACGGTGACTTCCAACGGCATCAATGTGACGCCGCCGATTCTGGTTGTGAACACGACCATCGACGATTACCCGCCAACCTACACAAACTGCTCGCCGCAGGCCTCGGCTGGGACAAACACCATAGACTTCGCGTGCAGCCTGCGCGACGCTCTGCAATACTCTGGGGTAGCGGGCGCGGCCAATATCAGCTTCGATTCAACCGCGTTTGCCGCCTCCAACGGCGCAGCCGCGAACACCATCAGCCTCACGAACAGCACATTGATCATGCCATCGAATACGTCCATCGTGGGACCAACGACTGGATCGGGCGCGTCCATGGCGCAAATTGTGACAGTCAGTGCGGCGCCGCCAAGTTCGGTTTTCTACATCAACTCCGGAGTCACCGCAAGCATCAGCGGACTCATCATCGAGAATGGGGGCAGCATCAACTCCAATGGAGGCAACATCTACAACGGAGGCGCGCTGACCATTACCAACAGTTCCATCCTTGGCGGCCAGGCATCGAATGGCGGCGGCATTGAGAACGACGGGACCCTGGTGCTCGCGGGAAGCACGGTAACCGGGAACACGGGCAATAGCGCTGGCGGCATCGGGAACTCGAACAACGGCACACTCACGGTAACTAACAGCACGATCTCCAACAACACCACAGGCGCGGGCGGCAGTTCCGGCGGCGGAATCAGCATCTTCTCCGGCACGGCGACGCTGCTCAACAGCACTGTCTCCGGCAATTACACAGGCTCCGACGGCGGGGGAATCTCCAACAACGGCAACCTCACGCTGACCAATAGCACCGTTTACGGCAACCAGACCGGAGACGAGATCGGCGGCATCATCAACGATGCGGGAAGCCTCTTGACCCTGGTGAGCAGCACCATCGCTGACAATCAGGGTGACGGCGTCTTCGCCAACAACGCGCAACTTTCCATGTCCAACAGCGTCCTGTCTGGCAACGGCGCCGACCTCTTCAACCAGGGCCCGGCTGTGACCGACAACGGCGGCAACCTGATTAGCGGCGTGACGCTGGCTCCGCTGGCCAACTACGGAGGCCCAACGCAAACCGCGCTCCCCTTGCCCGGCAGCACAGCTATCTGCGGCGGAAACCTGGCCAACGCGAACGCGGCCAGCCTGACCACCGACCAGCGTGGCGACCCGCTCGACCCCCTCTGCCCGGCCGGTTTCGTCGACTCCGGCGCCGTGCAGTCCAACTATGCGCTGGCATTTACCGTTCAGCCCCCAGCCACTGTTGGTATCGAGCCGATTTCGCCCGCGCCCGTGGTCCAGTTGACCGAGAGCGGCGTGACAGCGTCAGCCGTTCCCAACGCGGTTGCGATGACCGACAGCGCCGGCTTGCTGAATGGGACCACCACTGTAAATCTCTCGTCCGGTTTGGCCGCATTCAGCAATCTCGACTTCACCGCGGGCACAGCGAGCGACACGCTAACGGCAACGCTGGCGCTCAATGCATCGCAAAATCTGACCGCTATCAGCAACGGATTTGCGGTGACGACCCCAGCCCCGACACACTTCCTCGTGACCACCACCGCAAGCCCGATCTATAACGGCGTTGCCTTTACCATCACGGTGACGGCTTTGCTCGGAGGCGGAGGCCTGGATACCCTCTACAACGGCGCCGTCAGCTTCACCAGCTCTGACGCGGGCTTTGTGAATCCCGGCCCACTCACGCTGAGCGGAGGAACAGCTCAGACCAGCGTGACCCTGGCTACGCTTGGATCGCAGACCATCACAGCCACCGACATTACTACCTCCGCGCTGATGGGCACCGGGAACTTCACTGTTTCTCAACAGCAGTTGCCGGCGGTCGGCCTGAGCATTGGCGTTCCCTCTTCCGCTCTTGCCGGATCGCTGTTCAATTTCACCGTAACGGCCATCGACATTCACGGCAATACTGCGGCCACCTATCCGGGTACGGTCGTCTTCACGAGTACCGATCCGATCCCTTACCTGCCGTCGCCGACGACACTCACCAATGGCACGGGTACATTCCAGGCATTGATGGCAACGCCGGGCACGCAGACAATTACGGTGACCGACCCGGTGAGCAATTTTGCGGTTACCTCCAGCGGGATCACTGTGACACCGCCCAACCTGGTGGTGAACACCGCGATGGACGACTTCGGAAACCCCACATACTGCACCCCTCAGGCTACAACGACAACAAATACGGCGGATTCCGCGTGCAGCCTTCGCGACGCACTGCAGTACGCGTTGTATGCGGGAGCGGCCAATATCGGCTTTGACTCCACAGCGTTTGCCGCGACCAACGGCACAGCCGCGAACACCATCCAGCTTGTGAACGGCACACTGTATCCTTCATCGAATACATCCATCACCGGGCCCACCACCGGATCCGGCGCGACCCTGGCGCAAATCGTCACCGTGGATGCACTTTCCCAAAACCTGGCCTTCTTTTTCAACACCGGAGTTACGAACGTAAGCATAAGCGGACTCAGCATTGCGAACGGAAATAACGCCTCCAGTGAAGGCGGCGGCATCTACAACGATGGCGTGCTGACAGTTGCCAACACATCCTTGACGGGCGGCCAGGCTTATGATGGCGGCGGCATTGATAACGACGGTACCCTCGTGCTCACAGGTAGCACCGTCACCGGGAACTCAGCGATTTATGGTGGCGGAATATTGAATCGTGGCACACTCACCGTAACCAACAGCACGTTCGCAGGCAATTCTACAACCTCATTTGGCTATGGCGGCGGGCTCTGCGGCTTCTCAGGTTCTGTGACCTCCGTGACCGGCAGTACCTTCTCCGGCAATTCCTCCAGCGGCGACGGCGGCGCAATCTGCAACTTCGGCGGGACATTTACGATCGAGGATAGTACTGTGTACGGCAATTCGACCGGCGGCACTGCCGGCGGGGTGTTCGCCTACTATGGTTCGATGACGCTGGCGAACAACACAATCGCCGATAACTCTGAGGATGGCCTCTATCTTTACAGCGGCCAGGTCACAACTTCCAACAACGTCGTTTCAGGGAATGCGTTTGATTTGCAGAACTTCACTGCAACCGTCACTGACAACGGCGGCAACCAGATTGGCGGGGTTTTGTTGGCGCCGCTGGCCTACTACGGCGGACCTACGCAGACCGCAATTCCGCAGCCCGGCAGCACCGCCGTCTGCGGCGGAACTCTGGCCAATGCAACCGCAGCCAGTCTAACGACAGACCAGCGAGGCTACGCATTCGATCCCGCCTGCCCATCCGGTGCAGTGGACTCGGGCGCCGCACAGGTCAACTACGCGTTGGCCTTCACCACCCAGCCGCCAGCCAACGTTACAACCCTCCCAATTTTGCCCGCGCCTGTCGTTGGGTTAACAGAGAGCGGTGTTGCGGCATCGGCTGCCAGCGGTTCCGTCGCCATGACCGACAACGATGGAGTGCTGGCCGGAATCGACTCAGCGGCTCTCTCGGCAGGATCGGCCACCTTCGGCAATCTCATCGTCCAGGCTCTTGAAGCCAGCGACACTCTCACCGCAACCCTGCCCTTGAATCCGGCGCTGACGCCGCCGCTGAACCTGACTGCGGTGTCGAACGGATTCCAGACAACCGTTGCGCCTGCCACGCTGATCTCTCCCAATCCGGGCAGCGTGCTATCTCCATCGAGCCAGACCTTTACGTGGACCGCCGGGGCCGGGGTAACCGCCTACTGGTTTAACCTCGGCTACAAGCCTTCGGGTGCAGCGGCGAAAGACGTATACAACTCAGGCGAAATCCACACTACTTCAGTGACCGTGAACAGCCTGGGCGCGTACGGGCAGACGGTTTACGCAACGCTCTATTCGCTGATCCATGGAGCCTGGCAGCCGTTGAGTTATACCTTCATAGAATCCGGCGCGCCGGTACCCGCGGTGCTGACTTTGCCCACCTCGGGGACGTTGCTGAACGGTTCCGCCACCTTTACGTGGTCGAGCGGAGACGGAGTTACCTACTATTGGATCAACGTAGGCGATAGCTCCTCCGGGGCGGCTTCCAAAGACCTATATAGCTCCGGGCCGACCACTTCCACCACCGCCAGCGTCAGCGGACTGCCCACCTACGGCGGCACCTTGTATGTCACCCTCTACTCAAATATCTACGGAGCCTGGCAGCCGACAGTTTATACCTTCACCGAAACCGGCACGCCGCAGCCGGCGACGCTGACTTTCCCGGGCTTGGGCGCCACGCTTAGCGCCACCAGCCAGACCTTCAACTGGTCAACCGGCAGCGGAGTTACTTACTACTGGCTGAACCTGGGCTACGGCAGCAGCGGCGCGGCGGCGAAGAACATCTACAGCAGCGGACCAACCAATTCCCTAACAGCCACGGTAACCGGCCTGCCGTCATACGGCGTGCCAATCTACGCCACGCTCTACTCTTACATCAACGGAGTCTGGCAACCAACCGTCTACACCTTCACTTCGTCCGGAGCGCCGGTCGCGGCAACCATGATCTCGCCCACATCGCCAAGCACGCTTCCCAGCC
>Ga0302266_10001980_pt1 | contig 18198 bp, 11 predicted proteins | sample III_Bog_E1_2_FD_194559 | JGI IMG/M metagenome (GOLD analysis project Ga0302266, IMG submission 194559) | Peat permafrost microbial communities from Stordalen Mire near Abisko, Sweden - III_Bog_E1_2 | ecosystem: Environmental > Terrestrial > Soil > Wetlands > Peat | place: Sweden: Abisko... | reverse complement strand
GTCCACTGTCCTCACTTCAAATAAGCCCGCACCAGGTCGATCAAATCCTCGGCAAGTTCAGGGGCAATCTGCTCCTTGGCACCGTCCACCAAGTGAAACCGGATATGCGTCTCAAGCACCTCGCCCATCAACCCGTTGATCCCGCCCCGCACCGCGGCAAGCAGCATCAGTTGTCCGCCGCAATCCTCATCTGCAGCCAGAGACCGCTCCACCGCATCCAACTGTCCGCGGAGCTTTCTCAATCGTTGCAGCAGTTTTATCTTTTCGCGTTCCTGGTGCGACATCGCAGGCTTCCTCCAGTTTGACGATACCCACCCCCGGTATGGTACATACTGGGAGGGGGTATCGCAGCAGCTTCATTCTAACCCGCCCATTCCACTCCCGCCATTCCAGTTAAGGACAGCGTCGATGTTTCGCTTTTCACCTCTCTGCCGCGGTTGCACTCTCGCCCTCGCCCTGCCGCTGGCCGTCATCGCTGCCGCCCAGTCCCCCGATCCGCCATCCAGCGCCCCCCAGCCCAACGACGCTCCCGTCGTCACCATGGCCCCTCATCCCGATGACAAGTCCTGGTGGCTCTCCGGCCAGGCCAACATCATTACCCAGGGCGACCTGCCCTTCCATTCGCCTTATCAGGGCAAAAACAGCTTCATTGGCCGTGGCGAATACAAAACCTCCATGGTCGGCACCGTCTTCACCGCTTGGCGCCCAGACCATTCCATCCGCTACGCCACCGACTTCATCTTCGATCTCGAAGCCGCCGAGGGCCGCGGACTCAGCGAAGCATTCGGGCTCGCCGGCTTCACCAACCTCGACGTCGTACGTAATCCCAATCTCGGCCGCGTTCCCTACCTCGCCCGCTACGGCTTCCATCAGGTCATCGGTCTCACCACCGAGACCACCAGTCAGGACCCGGGCACCTACGCCATCGCCCCCAGCGTTCCCGTCCGCCGCCTTGAATTCCGTGGCGGAAAAATGGGGGCCAATGACTTCATCGATTCCAACGAAGTCGCCTCCGACTCCCACCTCCAGTTCATGAACTGGACCGTCGACAACAACGGCGCATGGGACTACGCCGCCGACACGCGCGGCTACACACTGGGAGGCCTTGCGGAATACGACGACCGCAATTGGAGTCTTCGCTACGGCATCTTCGCCATGCCCGTCGTCGCCAACGGCATCGATCTCGACTGGGCCTTCAGCCGCGCCCACGGTCAGAACGGCGAATTCGAACTGCGCCATAGCTGGGTGCCAAAACGTAAAGGCACCACCCGCATTCTCTTCTATGGCAACACTGCCCACATGGGCACCTACCGCGAAGCCGTCGAAGACTTCCTCAATGGCTCTGACACGGCAAAGAACGGTGTTACCGTTCCCACTATCACCCTCCACGAACATTACGGCGCTCTCAAATACGGCGTCGGCTACAACACTGAGCAGGAAATCACAGAGAATCTCCGCGTCGCCGGCCGCTTCGGTTGGAACGAGGGCCAGCACGAATCCTTCGCCTACACCGAAGTGGACCAGACCGTCGAGCTAGCCGCCGACTACACCGGATCCCGCTTCCATCGCCCCGTCGACAAGATCGGCCTCGCCGTCGTCTCCAACGCCATCAAAGCCGACCATCAGGAATATCTCAAACTCGGCGGCCTCGGCTTCCTGCTCGGCGATGGCAACCTCAACTACGGCCGCGAAAACATCGTGGAAACCTACTACACGTACCACGCCTGGCGCGGCATGTTTTATTCGCTCGATGTGCAGCACATAGGCAACCCTGGCTACAACCGCGATCGCGGTCCCGTCTGGGTCGGCTCCGTTCGCGCCCACGTCGATTTCTGAACCTACATCTCTAACAATCCGCCAAAATCGTAGCACCGATCCGCAAACGGTAGCGCCGTCTCCTGACCGGCTGTCGGGCGGACGTCCTCGTCCGCATTCGTTCGGGCTCAATCCACCAAATCACAAGAAAAGAAGGCTAGAAGCTAACGGCTAGAAGCCGCTCTACTAAACGGCCAATGCCCATCCCGCCGCGCCCTCCACAAATAAATCGCCGTCCCGCTCACCGCAATCCCCGCCGCGACCCCCAGCCCTTGCAGAGCATGAACCCGGTAAACCAGCAGGTAAGCAAATCCGCCCATCGCCACCAGCGGAGGCAGCGGATAAAGCGGCATGCGAAACGGCCGCACCAGCCCCGGCCTCTGCAGCCGCAGCAGAATCACCCCCACGTGCTGAAGAAAAAACTGCAGCAGGATCCTTGTAATCACCAGCAGCGTAATCACCTGGGTCAGCGTAAGAAAACAGAACCCCGAAGCCACCAGCCCCAAAGCAATCAGCGACCGGTGCGGAATCCCATGCTTCGGATGCACCGCCGCGAGAAACGCAAAATAATTCCCATCCCGCGCCGCCGCATAAGGCACACGCGAGTAGCCCAGCAGCAGCGAAAACACGCTGGCAAACGCCGTCCACACAATCAGCGCCGCCATCAGCCGCCCAGCCCACACGCCAAATGCTGACTGCGCAATCTGCGCCACCAGTTGCAACCGCGCAGTCCCAGATCCCGCTGCCCCAGCCGCGCTGACCGCTGCATCCCGCACCGCAGGCAACGCCGCCATGTTCATCAGCACATAAAACGTCGCCACAAACAAAACCGAAAGCAAAATCGCGCGCGGAATCGTTCGCTCCGGCTCCTTCACCTCGCTCCCCAGAAACGTAATGTTGTAGTAGCCCCAATAATCGTAAGTCGTAATCAGCGTGGCCTGCGCCAATCCGCCCAGAGCTATTCCAATCCCCACAGCAGGCACAACCGGCATATGCCATCCGCCCGCAGCCGCAGCCTGCGAGAAGCCCGAAACAATAACCCCCGCAATCGCCGCCATCACCCCCGCAAACAGCACCCAGGCCAGCCGCGTCACCTGGCTAAGATTCCGATACAACAGCGCCGTCACCAGCAGGCATGCACCCGCCGCCGCAAAGTTCGCATAATGCAGCCCCGGCAGCGCGGCAATCGGCGCCTGCTCCAGCCCCGGCCAGAACCAAGCCAGAAAACTCGCCAGCCCAATGCATCCTGAAGCGATCGAAAGCGGCGCGGAAAAACTCAATTGCCAAACATAAAGAAAGCTCAGCCAGTTCCCCGCGCGCTCCGGCCCATAAATCTCCCGCAGAAACGCATAGGAACCGCCGGCCCGTGGAAACGCCGCCCCCAGCTCCGCCCAAACCAGCCCATCGGCCACAGCAATCGCCGCACCCAGCACCCACGCCCACACCGAGAGCCTGAACCCCGCCGCCGCAATTACCAGCGGCAGCGTAATAAACGGCCCCACTCCAATCATCTCCAGCATGTTGAACAACACAGCCGACCGCAGTCCAATGCGCCTTTCAAGATTTGAAGACTGCGGGGAGGAATCAATCATCAAAGCCGACCCACGAAACGTGAAGCTGTGCCCCATTCATCGAGCGTTTCCAGGGTCCACGGCGATTCGGGGTCCCCAGAGACAGGTCTTCGTCGATGGGGTGAAGGGACAGGTCTTCGTCGCTGGGGTGGTGGACGATGAGTGGGAGTCCTCGAAGGCCAACCATCGCACGCTTTCCGTCCTGACCTTTGTCAATGCGCGACTGAACAGCCTGGTGAAAAACTCCACCTCGAAGTAGACGTGTGAAGGGGCACAACTTTAGTTGTGCCATAAGACCCATAAAATAATCTCCGGGCTTTAGCCCGCGGGAAATCGAATCTTGGGCCTTAGCCCCTTCGATCTGTTCTTTTTCCATCATGGACAATGGGCCTGTTCTTGCATAAATCCCACGCACCTCAATCGCTGCGGAAACGGCTTACGCTCACCGGATTGTACACTGACCTAACCCATGGTTCGTTCCCTCCACACCTCACGCGCCGCCATCTCCGCTGCCCTCGCAGCCCTGCTCCTCGCTGCTGCTCCAGCTCAACAGCCCACCGCACCGCCTGTCCCGACGCGCGTCGATGTCCCTGACCAGCTCCCCGAGCCTTCCAGCATAGCCCAAGCCCTCCCCGAAGACCGTGGCGCAGCAGCCCTCGAGCAATCCCTCAGGCGCCTCTCCACCACCGCCAGCCTCATGATGATCGTCGCCCATCCTGACGACGAAGACGGCGCCCTGCTCACCTATCTCTCTCGCGGCCTCGGCGTCCGCTGCACCCTCCTCACCCTCACCCGCGGCGAAGGCGGCCAGAACGCCATGTCCGCCGATTCCTACGACGCCCTCGGCCTCATCCGCACCAGCGAGCTCCTCAAGGCCAGCGAGTACTACGGCGCCAAGCAACTCTGGGGCACAGAAATCGACTTCGGCTTTTCGAAAACGCAGGAGGAAGCCTTCTCCCGATGGGGCCACGACCGCGTCCTCTACGACGCCGTCCTCGCCGTCCGCCGCGAACGCCCTCAAGTCATAGTCTCCACCTTCGTCGGCGGCATCACAGACGGCCACGGCCACCACCAGGTCTCCGGCGAAATCGCGCAGGAGGTTTTCAAAGCCGCAGCCGACCCCACCGTCTTCCCCGAGCAGCTCAAGCCCATCACCGAAGGCGGCCTTGGCCTCACCGTCTGGCAGCCTCTCGCCGTCTATTCCATGGTCCCTTTCGCCCGAATCGAAGACGGAAAAATGTTCGACTACGCCACCGGCAAATGGGCGCCAGCCAAATTCAAAAACTACGTCACAGGCGAGTGGACTGAAGGCGCACCCTCGACCGACGTCACCCTTCAGGTGGGCACGCGCGACCCAGCCCTCGGCCGCAGCTATAACCAGATAGCCCGCGAAGGCTGGGGCATGCAGAAGTCCCAATACGGCGGCGCAAACCCCGCGCTCAGCGGCCCATCCACCACCAGCTATCACCTCTGGGCCGTCGCTCCGCAAGCCGCTGGTCGACCTGAAGTGCATGGACACGACTCCGACCTCTTCATCAACAGCAAGGTTGCCATCAACTCGAGCGTCGCCGGCATCGCTCTTCTCGCCGGATCGCACCCTCCTCAGGATCTGGCAAAAACGCTCCATGCAATCGAGGACGCCGTCCGCGAACTGCGGTCCAAATGCCCCTGTCAGGACCATCTGGCTTTGGCGAAAGAACTCGCGACGATCTACCGCCAGACCCTCGACCTCCGCGCCAAAGTTGCCTCCTCCGACCTCGCCCCCCAACCCAAAGCCAGCCTCCTCTTTGAACTCGACCTCAAAATCGAAGAGTTCCAAACTGCCTTCAAAAACCTCCTGGGCCTCGACCTGATCGCCTTCACCACCAAAGCCACCAAAATCGAAAACACCGGCTTCCGCGGCGGCGGCCCCGACGAAACCCCGCGCAGTGTCTATCCCGGCGAGGAATTCAGCGTCCGCATCCACACCGCCCACTCCATTTCCGAAGTCCATCTCGAAAAAACCTGGCTCGAATCCCCGACCGGCACCGCATGGCAACAAGGCGACCCCATCAGCACCACAGCAACTGACTCTTCCGCCGACGCCATCTACAAGCTCAAAGTCCCAGCCGACGCCCAGCCCACCCAGCCCTACTTCACCCGCCCCAGCACCGAGCAGGCATACTACGACCTCGCCCAGCCCCAATACCGCGAGCGCTCCTTCGCCCCCTGGCCTCTCTCCGCCTGGGCCGAGTTCACCTTCGACGGCCTCCCCATCCGCATCGGCCAGGTCGTCCAAACCATGCAGCGCGTCACCGGTCCCGGAGGCGTCCTTAACCCTCTCGTCGTTACCCCGGAAATCGGCGTCAGCATCGACCCCGAGTCGCGCCTGCTCCCTCTCGACGCGTCACCCCTTCCCGTCCGCGTAACCATCCACGCCCAGGCCGCAGCCGAAGGCACAATCAATCTCAACCTGCCCGCCGGCTGGACCGCCCAACCCGCCTCCGCCCCCTTCCATCTCACCGCCGCCGGCGACTCCGAGCCCATCCTGTTTTCTGTAACCGCCAACCCCACCAGCGGCAGCGCCTTCAGCATCAAGGCTGTCGCGCACTTCGACGGACACGACTTCACCTCCGGCTGGCAATCCATCGGATACCCCGGCCTGCGCCCCTACAACCTCTACCGTCCCGCCGAGCTCAAAACGCGCAAGGTGGACGTCAAACTCGCCCCGAGCCTCCACATCGCCTACGTCATGGGTACCGGCGACCTCGTCCCCACTGCAATCGAAGGCCTCGGCATCACTCCGCACCTCCTCACCGCCGCCGAACTCAATTCCAGCGATCTATCCGCCTTCAACGTAATCGTTATCGGAATCCGCGCCTATTCCGTCCGTCCCGAACTCGCAGCCGACGAGCCCCGCCTCAAAGACTTCGTCGAACACGGCGGCACGCTCATCGTCCAATATCAGAGCGGCAACTTCCCCGCTCCCTACCCGTTGTCGTTAGGTGGCAGCGGGGAACGCGTCGTGGACGAGCAAGCGCAGGTCAAGCTTCTCGATCCCGCCAATCCCCTGTTCACTTCTCCCAACACCATCACCCCCGCCGACTTCGATGGCTGGCTCGAAGAGCGCGGCCACGGCTTCCTCGATTCATGGGACCCCCACTACTCGGCCCTGACAGAAACCGCCGACCCCGGACAGGATCCCCAGCGCGGAGGCCTCCTGGTAGCGCATCCCGGCAAAGGCACCTATATCTACGTTTCCTTCGCACTCTACCGTCAGCTCCCCGAACTCGTCCCCGGCGCCTACCGCATCCTCGCCAACCTCCTAAGCGCCGGCCGCTAGCACCGCGACCGGATGATCCCTGATCCACAAAGATCCGACTGTGGCGCCGGTCTCCAGACCGGCTGTCGTGCGGGCGTCCACGTCCGCATTTGTTCGTGAGAATTCACCAAATCACACCCCAGGTGGTGCTCCACCATTCGATGGAGGAAACCCTCCCCCAATAGGCGGTTGCTGCTGCCGTTGTGGCCATTCATGCTCAGGGGATCAATATGAAAAGTCTTCCCGCTTCCCTGCTTCTCCTGTTCTGTTCGGCCAGTCTGTGCGCCCAAACCGCTCCCACCACATCCTCAACCCCGTCCTCAGAAGGCCTCTACGCCTGGTGGTCCGCCCGCACCAACGCAATTCAATCCAAACAACCCGCATGGCCGCCACCCCTCGTCACCACCTACATCGGCCTCTTCCAGGTGGTACGCACCGATATCCTCCGTCAAGTCGCACCGGCCCGCACAGATACCTGGAATTTTGACAACAGCAAGGGGTTCAACATCATCCCCACCGGGCACACGGAAATCGACATCAACTTACCGCCATACATCGAGCACAACACCACCGCCAAAGATGGCTGGGGCGATTTCTCGGTGCTGGGTAAATATCGTTTAGCCAGCGGCAACAAGCAGCACGGCACATTCGTTGTCAGCACCTGGGTCCTCGCCACCTTCCCTACCGGCACCTATAAGAACGGCTCTACCAAGCCAAGCCTGGCGCCGAGCCTAGGGGTCGGCAAAGGTGTCGGCCACTTCGATGTGCAAACTTCCATCGGCGCCACTTTGCCCACGGGTGCACCCGCAACCACAACCTCAGGCCGTCCGGTTGCCTGGAATGCCGCCGGTCAATATCAGATCCACAAGTACTTCTGGCCGGAACTCGAAAGCAACGCGACCTTCTACCACGGCGGTCCCAACGATGGCAAAACCCAGGAGTTCCTCACTCCCGGCCTGCTCATCGGCAAGTGCGGTTTGCATCCAACTGATGCCAAATCACGCCCCGGCCTGACATTCGGCGGTGGCATGCAAATCGCCGCCAGCAAACTGCACACCTACAACCACGAGCTCATCCTCACCGCGCGCTGGATCTACTAGCACGGACTTCGTATCAACCTGAATGCAATGCCGGGGACTCGTCCCCGGCATTTCCTTTGGACCCGCTTGAATCAAGCTCATGCGCTAACTGCGCCTCCGACATCCCCGCTTCACAATGTTACAAATTAGCGAATGTTACAGCCATGTAAATGACCCACCTTACTCAATGTTAAAAACACGTGAATTCGTCAAATATTCATCTACTTCTGCCACTCTGAAAGACGGAACGAAGATGGGGACATCCGCGCTACTGCGGTTCTCGCCCTCTCGCTTTCGGCGTACACCTGCATCCCTATAGAAGGCAGCCCAACCCCAGGGTTCACGCTTTCAGCTCGCGGGAGTACTGTGCGTTCGCTGCGTTACTGAGCGCATACACGATTCAACCTGTACTTGAGAGGAAAAAGAGAGGCTCAATGAAATTCAAGCTCAATACCGCTGCCGCAGCAATTCTGGCGGCCAGTATGATTGGCTCGCCCGCCTATGCTGCCGACGGTGCACCGCCGGCAAAAAAACACGTTACTAAGAAGGCGCCCGCGAAACCCGCAGGCCCCACCGTTGAAGAACAGATCCAATCGCTGCGGCAGGAGATGCAGGGCCAGATCGACGGCCTCAAGTCCAACCTCGCCGACAAGGATGCCCAGTTGAAGCAGGCGCAGCAGGCAGCAGCCGATGCGCAAGCCGCCGCAGCCAAGGCGCAAGAGGCAGCCACGGCGCAACAGCAGGCAGTCAGTGACAACGCAGCAGCCGTCACCACGCTGCAAACCACCGTCACTGACCTCAAGGGCAACCAGGTCTCTCTGGCCACCACCGTCTCCGATGAAACCGCCAAGATCAAGAAAGACATCGCCAGCCCCGACGTCCTCCATTACAAAGGCATCACCCTCACACCAGGAGGCTTCGCCGCAGCTGAAACCGTGTGGCGCGCCAAGGCCACCGGCGGCGACATTCCCACCGCCTTCAACGCCCTTCCCTACGAAAGCGCGGACGCCTATCAGTTGAGCGAGTTCTACGGCAGTGGCCGTCAGTCGCGCATCTCGCTGTCGGCCGACGGCAAAACCAACTGGGGCACTCTCCGCGGCTACTACGAGGCTGACTGGCTCGGCACCGGCATCACCTCCAACAACAACCAGTCCAACAGCTATGTCCTCCGTCAGCGCGTCATCTACGCCCAGGCCGAGACCAACAGCCGCTGGGCTTTCACCGGTGGACAAATGTGGTCCCTCGCTACCGAAAACGGGAAGGGCATCACCGCCGTCCCCAGCAACGAGCTCACGCCTCTCACCATTGACCCGAACTACGTTGCGGGCTTCGTCTGGACCCGTCAGTACGGCTTCCGCGTGGTCAAGAGCTTCAAGAACGCAGCCTTCGGTCTCTCCGTTGAAAACCCGCAGCTCCTCTACACCGCATCGTTGGCTGGCAGCTCACCCTATGCCGTCCTCGGCAGCGCTGGCGCCAACGGCGGCAACTACAACGCCGCCATCAGCACCTGCTCGCCCTCTACGTCCATCGTGAACTACAGCAACCAGAAGGAAACGGACTCAGCCGGCAATACCATCGACGTAGCCGTTCCCGTGTACAAGACGGTAAACGGATGCGCCGATATCGCCACCCTCTCCTTCAACGACGCGCCCGATATCATCGGCAAGGTCGCTCTCGATCCCGGCTGGGGACACTTTGAACTCTTCGGCATCGCGGGCTTCGCACACGAAACCGTCTTCCCTGGCGAAACCACCAACAGCTACCTCTATGGCGGCAATAAGGAAATCACCACCGGTCTTGCTGTTGCGCCCGCCCTCACCACCGCCGGCAATGTCAGCAATGCCATCGTCCTCGGCGGCGGTGGTGCCAGCTTGCGCATCCCCGTCATCCCCAAGGTGCTCACCGTCGGCGCCAAGGGCCTCTTCGGACCCGGCGTGGGCCGTTACGGCGACTCAACCCTCGCCGATGTCACCACAAACTCCTGGGGCGGCCTTGAGGCTATCCACAACCTCTCCGGCCTCCTCACGGTCGAAGCCAATCCCAATCCTCGCCTCACCCTCTACCTCAACTATGGCGGCGATTACGCGGGTCGCGAAGACTACTCCAACCCCACCCTCACCACACTCGGCGCTCCCTCTGCCGAGTTCTGCCCCACCACCGTCGGCGCATTCCCCTGCTCCACGGCGCCAACCGCTGCACAGGTTGCTGCTGGCGGCGCATGGGGCGGTCACTGGGGCGCTCCCTCCGCAGCCGCTGTAGGCTATGGCTCGCGGCTCCTCAGCAACTCGGCCTGCAACACGCTAGCCGCTCCTGGCTACAACGGCGGCGGTTCCACCGGCTACATCCCCGGCGGCTCCTGCGGCGCGCAAACCCGCGACGTCCAGGAAATGACCGGCGGCTACTGGTATGACATCTACAAGGGCGAGCACGGCCGCCTGCGTCAGGGCATCCAGTATGGCTATGCAGTTCGCGAAGGCTGGTCAGGCGCATCCGGCATCGGCGCCAAAGGCATCGATAACATGTTCTGGACCACCTTCCGCTACTACCTCCCTTAACCCGAAGCAACACATCCATCCAACAAGAAAAGGGCAGCCCACGCGGGTTGCCCTTTTCATTTGCTTATGAGCCTTGTGTAAATCTTCCAGGGGATTGGATCGGTGCTTATGGGGACCGATGTTCGGATGGGGCCAACTTTGGCGTCAACAAGCGCGGCGGAATCCAATCATTGAGAACCAATTTTTGACAAGGAATCCGTCGAAGTCTGGGAGGTCGTGTGCACGTCGCTCACCCGTGTATATGTGTTGATCCAGTTGGTTTCCCAGGTCTCACCGCCGTCAGCGGAGAATGCCTGCTCAGAACGAACCTCGTTGGCGGAAACCGGCCAGATCGTGAACCGAACCAGAATATTGCGTCCGTGAAAAAGTTCGCTGTCGTAGAACTCACCGCGGCCGTCTTGGAATCCACCAACAGCAGGGACGCCGAGCACAGGTGAGTCACTTGTCGCGAAGCTGATATTCCACTGCTGCGCTCGAGGATCGTAGAGGCGTAGCGCCAGGAGTTCGAGGTGCCCGGAAGCACCATCAGCTTCAACCGTGGCAAGGTTAGCGCGGCCGTCCCAAATCTTGTTCGTCACCGTGGTACCCTCCATCTCGGTCCACTCTGAAGAACCGGACAACGGGTGGACCAGGCGCCGAATGTGCATCTTCCAGGTGCCAAAGTCGAAATCGAAATCGTGCTGACCGTCTCTTGCGCCGGATTGCTTCGGTATCTCCGCACCGGGAGGTTGGGTGCTGGGTCGTCCAGGCTGCGGCTGACCCCAGGGCGCATCGCTCGTTCGAATCTGGTCGGTAATCCAGTTCACCTCCCAGCTCTTGCCGCCGTCTGCGGAGAATGCCTGCTCGAAGTGCGGCGTGCCGGAGGTCATGCGCGACCAGTCAAAGCGGATAAGCGTTGTCTTACCGTTGATCGTATCGGTGGTATAAAAGTCTCCGTGCCCGTCGCGGAACTCTCCGATCTGTGGAGGGTCGAGCCGCCCGATGCGGCTGTTGGCCCAATAAAGACGCCACTGGCGCGCCTCCCGGTCGTAGAGGCGCAAGGTCAAGCCCTCAATGTGCCCGCCGCTCGCACTGTCGAGTTCGACCGTGTCCAACTGGGCGCGGCCATTCCACACCGGGTAGCAAGCGCCGGTGCCGGTCATGTCCGTCCAATCCGGCGTGCTCGTCAGCGGATGAAGCATGAAATGGAGGCGAAACGTAGAATTCCCCAGTACGGGATCGAAGTCGTGCGCGCCATCGTGCGGTGTAGGTGGAGCTGATACCGGGTTGGGCGGCGTCTGCTGTGCGAGCATGCCGCAGCAGGTGTATACAAAAATCGAAATCAGATGAGCCAGGCGCATTCTGTTCCTCGATCAAAGTGAAGTCGCGCCTCGCAGACTGAGTCGCGCCGTACATCAAGATTGACGCGGTAGCTGGTATTCTGAAAGAGCCACTTTTTATGCAATTGACGATACCAATCTCGCGTCTAGGGGAGCCTCTCTTTCGACAGGTTTACCGCGGGATACGTCATGCAGCACTCAGCGGTGCCCTTAGCCCAGGCGAGCGCCTTCCATCCACCAGAGATCTGGCTGAGCAACTGGGTGTCTCGCGAACAGTCGTCTTGCTGGCGTATGACCATCTGCTCGCGGAGGGCTTCGTTACGGGGCGAGGAGGTTCAGGCACCTTCGTCTCCTCCGGTATGGCGCGGAACGTCGCGCCCAGCAGCCGCGGCGTGGCGCGTGTCCAATTGTCGCGGTTCGGGAAAAGTGTGAGCGGGTCAATCGCAATGGTGAATACGCCCATACCCCGTTCCACGATTCCACGCTACAACTTCATCTACGGGCGCAGTGACCTGGATACCTTTCCGTTTGCAGTCTGGCGGCGGCTGCTGCTCCGGCAGGCGCGGAAGGGGTCAACGAAACAGTTCGACTACGGATCGGCGCTCGGAAATGCGGAATTGCGTGAGGCGATCTGCGCGCATCTTCGCCGCTCGCGTGCGGTGGTATGCGAGCCGGATGAGGTGATCATCGTCAACGGATCGCAGCAGGCACTGGACCTGGTGATCCGTGTACTGGTTGACCCCGGCGACACGGTAGCACTTGAAGACCCGCACTATGACGGCGTCCGCGAAGCCCTGCGCGCTGCGGGAGCGCGCCTGCGGGCGGTTCCGATAGATCGCGAAGGCCTCGATCCCGCCAGGCTGCCCGATGACGCCAGGCTGGTCTTCGTCACACCTTCCCATCAGTTTCCGACCGGAGCCATCATGCCGTTAGAGCGCAGGCTGGCGCTGCTCAACTGGGCACGGCGAAAAAACGCGATGATCGTTGAGGACGACTACGATGGCGAGTTTCACTATGACGGGCGGCCTCTGGAATCGCTGCAGGGCCTTGACCGTGAGGGCCGTGTTGTTTACATCGGAACGTTTTCGCGAACTGTTTTTCCTTCCATGCGCATCGGGTACGTGATCGCGCCAAAGTCCTTGGTCCCGGCACTCACGGCTGCCAAGTGGTTGTGCGATCTGCACTCGGCATCTCTCGAGCAGCAGACGCTCGCTGACTTTATCGCGGAAGGCATGTACGAGCGGCATCTTCGGCGATTGAGGAGAAAGAACACCGCGCGTCGAGCGGCGCTGCTCGAGTCCATCGCCAAATACCTGGGGGACCGCGTAGAGGTAACGGGCGACGGCGCGGGAGCGCAGGTGGTGCTGTGGCCTCGCACAAAACTCGTCGAGCAGACCGTGGTGGAAGCAGCGGCAAAAAAAGGGGTAGGAATTTACGGCATGGCGCATTGCTGGCTGCGCCGGCCCGCTCCTCCTGGCTTCATCCTTGGCTATGCGCGCCTCGGCGAACTGGAGATTCGGGAGGGAATCCGTCTACTGGGCCAGGTCCTCTAACCCCGACGGGCGGGACGTCCCTCTTACACACCGATTCTCAAAACTGACATCGTGAGTTCAAGCAACCTGAAAGCCTCGAAGTGCAGAAGCTTTCGCCGGGCGGCCCCGGTCCCTAGTCCGCCGCGGCGGAGGGACCGGGGATGCATGAAACTCCATCCATCCCCTACGCGCCGCATCAAACTCCTGCGAGCCTCCCGCGAGCGTCTACCGCACCACAAGTGCTCGACTTTTTCAGAACCGCCCGGTATATTTGAAAAATATTCTTATGACTTGTTGTCAACCCACCTGTCGATAAAGTTCCGCCGCCTCTAACGGCCTGGGCTCCACCGCCCAAAAATACAGTTCCCCACAATCCAAGGAAAATCCAAAGTGCATCCTGCACCTAATACCGTCTTATCTCCATCTCAACGGCATTTGCCGCTATCGGGCCCAGCCGTGCCCTCTGTTTATAGCTATTGTTGTTGTCCATCCTGTCGCTAGAGTTCTGTCCTCCAAGAAGGCCTGGGGTTAAGACCCCAACTCATCCAGTTCCTCAAAATTCATAGGAGAATCCAAAATGTACAAAGATCCATCTGCAGTTCTGTCTGCTTCCCTTCGCCGGTTGTCGCTATCTATTCCTGTTGTTGTTTTTCTGTTTGCTATAGCGTCCAGCCTCCCCCTGGCCGCGCAGGACGACATCACCACCCAAAACGGATCGTCCGCCTACAACGGCGCATTTATCACCGGCCCCTCCTCCAACCCCTTGAGCTTCCTCAACGGCGCCGCTTTCCGCACCACCGGCAACCCCGCCCCCTACGACTTTCACGACTTTGCCCCCTTCACCGAACTCGACTCCAAGCTGCCCAAATGGATCGACTTCCAGGGCGAAGAGCGCTTCCGCTACGAGGCATACGACGACAACAACTTCAAAAACAAAGTTGATGACTCCTACATCTTGAACCGCTTCCGCTTTCAGGTCGATCTACATTCGACCAGTTGGCTGCGAATTACAGCGCAGGTGCAGGACGCCCGTGCAGGCTTGCAGAACCCGCCCATCGGCCCGCCAAACACGGTTCGCTGGGATCTCAAGTTGGCGTATGCGGAGCTTGGCAATCCGGAGAAACACTGGTTCAGCCTCCGCGTCGGCCGCCAGCTCATCAATTACAACAACACCATCATGGCCAACTCGGAGTGGCGCAACCAGGCCCGTTCCTACGACGCGGCCGTGCTCAACCTCAACGCAAAGCGCGAGCACCTCGGCCTCTTCGCCGCTTCGGCTGTGGTGCCTCAGGCCTACGGCGTCAGCCCGCATCAGGAAGGCAACAACATCTACGGAGCCTACGGCCGCCTCGATGACTTTGTCGGCAGTCACTCAAGCCTCGAGCCGTTCGTCCTGTGGCGCGTGCAGCCGGCCGAAGTCGTCGAACCAGCCGCCGCCAAGACCACCGGCAAGGAAAACGAGCAGGCAATTGGTCTGCGCCTCAAGGAGCAGCCCCACGCAGCCTTCGATTACAGCGGCGAGTTCATCTACGAAACCGGCAAGGTGGGAACGCAGTCCATCAATGCCTTTGCCACGCAGGAAGGCGCGGCCTACCAGTTCCTCAATTCAGTTGCCAAGCCCCGCGTCTTTGCCCAGTTTGACTACGCCTCGGGCAACGGCAATCCGAAACTGAACGCAAACCACACCACGTTCGACACCATCTACCCCACAGCCCACGACCGCTTTGGCATCACAGACCTCTTCGGCTGGCAGAACATCGAGTCGGTCCGCGCGGGAGCGACCGTCGAACCTCACCGTCGACTCACCTTGACCGTCCAGGGGCTGGACTTTTGGGCGGCCAATGCTCTGGACTCCATATACAACACCTCTGGCGCCGCCATCGTGAACAACAAGACCGACCACGGCCGCCACGTCGGCGCCGAGTTCGATTCCTATTCCTGGTATGAACTCAATAAGCACTTCAACCTGGGCGGCGGCGTTGGCTACTTGGGCGGCGGCCAGTTCCTCACCAACGTCACAACCAGCCACTCGTACACGACTTACTACATCGCGCTCAACTTCAAAGACAACGGAAAGAAGTAGCCTCGCCGGTTTCGACTCCGCTCACACAGCCGGGATGCCGCCCCGAGGGGAAGGCGTCCCGGACGTCCCTCGGTAGCGGCATCGAATTGCCTTCAGCCCGCGTGAGCGGGCGCCATAGGGTAGCCCCAGTCGCGAGACTGGGGTTGCCGGAATGTCAAAACATCCCCAGCCCGCGTCAGCGGGCGAAAGAGAACAATTTCCGCGCCAACAGAGGGTTTCGTAACAGCCTGCGCAGGGCCGCCACGGTCTCTATATTCCGCGCGCCACTGTACAGAAAACAAAACCGCAATAAAGATTGCATTATCAATAAGTTAAGCATCTATCTCGTGCGGAATCACCGCACTTCCCAAAGAAACGGCTAACTCTCAGCAACCCCTTACCCCGTTGAATTAAACTCTCTGCCACCGAAACATATCGAAAAGGCTGCCCGCAAGGTACGTGTCTCGACGACTCGCAACCACAGGTTCAACCCTTTCGCATGTTTTGTAACCACTTGAGAAGCCATTTCAGCTATGTAGAACAACCCTCCGATTGATCCTTTCAACCGGTCGTCTCTCCCTGACCCCTCATTCCTGACCCCCGATCCCTGCTGCACGATACGTGACCCACATCACGGCCAGCCCTCTATTCCGCTCGGTACTGTTCGACTCAGGACACGCTTCAGAAGATTGTTGGAAAACTCTTCGAGTTAGCGGAATTGCGCGGACCTTATCGTGCAGTTTGCAGGTCTGCAGTCATGAATCAACTGATTTTTGAGAATCGAAGAGAGGCCCAATGAACTTCAATTTCAAGACCGCAGCCGCGGCCATCCTGACAGTAACTCTAGCTGCCTCAGTTGCCTACGCATCAGACGCGCCGGCGCCAAAGAAGCACGTCGCGACCAAAAAGGTCGCCGCTCCTAAGCCACCCTCGGTGCAGGACCAGATCAAGGAATTGCGCGACGCCCTGGATGCACAGGGAAACAAAATCAACACCCTGCAGACAGATTTGTCCAACAAAGACGCACAGTTGAAGCGCGCCGAGCAGGAAGCCGCCGAAGCCAAGGCCGAAGCTGCGAAGGCGGAAGCCGACGCCACCGCACAGCAACAGGGCATAGTCAGCAATGCCGCAGCCGTCACCACTCTGCAAACCACAGTGACCGATCTCAAGGGCAACCAGGCTTCGCTCGCCACCACCGTCTCCGACGAGACCGCGAAGATCAAGAAAGCCATTGAGAACCCCTCCACCCTGCATTACAAGGGCATCACCCTCACCCCCTACGGCTTCTTCAACGGTGATTCGATGTGGCGCTCGCACGCAACCGGCGGCGAGGAAGCTACCCCGTGGAGTTCCATCCCATACGAGAGCGCCGATTCTTATTCGATGACCGAAATGGCCCTGTCTGGCCGCCAGTCCCGCGTAGGCTTCATCGCTGAAGGCAAAGTCAGCTGGGGCACCTTGCGTGCCAATCTCGAGGGCGACTTCCTCGGCGTCGGCACCACCTCAAACGACAACCAATCCACCAGCTACATCTTCCGTCAGCGCATCGCCTCGGCTGAAGCGGAAACCAACAGCCACTGGACCATCTCCGGCGGCCAGGGCTGGTCGCTCGCCACTGAGGACAAGGTCGGCATCACCACCGCGGCCGCCAACAAGGCACTCCCCTCCATGATCGATCCCAATTACGTGGCTGGCCTTGTCTGGGCGCGCATGGGGTATTTCCGCCTGACCAAGAGTTTCAAGAATGCTTCCTTTGCCATCTCGGCGGAGAACCCGCAACTGCTCTACACGGCCACTCTCGCTGGCAACACACCCTATGCCGTGGTTGGAAGCGCCGGCCTCAGTGCCAGCTTGCTCAACCAGACCATCAGCGCATGCTCACCCTCAACCTCGATCGTGAATTACAGCAACCAGAAGCAAACCGACTCGGCCGGAAATACAATCGACGTTGCGGTTCCGGTCTACAAGACCGTCAACTCCTGCGCCAACCTGGCCAACATCTCTTTCAACGAAGCTCCGGACATGCTGGCGAAGGCCGCCTTCGATCCCGGCTTCGGTCACTATGAAATCTACGGCATCGGCCGCGTCTTCCACGAAACCATCTATCCCGGCGAAACCACCAACAGCAACCTCTACGGTGGTAACAAGGACATCGCGACCGGCGTAGCAGTTGCTCCGGCGCTGTCCACGGCTGGAGCACTCTCCAACAAGGTTGTCCTCGGCGGCATCGGCGGCAGCATGCGCATCCCGGTCATCAAGGATAAGTTCACCTTCGGAGCCAAGGCCCTGTTCGGACCTGGCGTGGGTCACTTCGGAGCGTCCACGCTCTCTGATGCCACTTCCAACAACTGGGGCGAACTCGAACCCATCCATAATCTCTCCGGCCTGCTGACCGCCGAATTCACACCCAACCCCCGCCTGCAGATTTACACCTACTATGGCGGCGATTACGCCGGACGCGAAGACGAATCCATGTCAGCCGCAACCACTCTCGGCGCACCCACTGCAGAATTCTGCGTGACCGGAACCACCACCTGCACCGCCAGCCCAACCGCCGCCCAGATCTCCGCCGGCGGAGCATGGGGCGCGCACTGGGCTACACCCTCCGCGGCAGCACTAGGCTACGGTTCGCGGCTCCTGAACAACTCCGGCTGCAACGCCATCACCGCTCCCGGCTACAACGGAAGCTCCACTGGTTACTACACCGGCGGTTCCTGCGGCGCACAAACTCGCGACGTGCAGGAAGGAACGCTCGGCTACTGGTACGACATCTATAAGGGCGACAAAGGCCGCCTCCGCCAGGGCTTCCAATACAGCTATGCTGTTCGCGAAGGCTGGTCAGGCGCATCCGGCATCGGCGCCAAGGGCATCGAAAACATGGTCTTCACCAGCCTCCGTTACTTCTTGCCGTAAAATCCAAACTCTCCGGTTTGGTTTCGAATCGGGATAGGGGGGAGAGTCACC
>Ga0302266_10001978_pt1 | contig 18210 bp, 14 predicted proteins | sample III_Bog_E1_2_FD_194559 | JGI IMG/M metagenome (GOLD analysis project Ga0302266, IMG submission 194559) | Peat permafrost microbial communities from Stordalen Mire near Abisko, Sweden - III_Bog_E1_2 | ecosystem: Environmental > Terrestrial > Soil > Wetlands > Peat | place: Sweden: Abisko... | reverse complement strand
TTAGGATACCTCAGGGCGCAACGGGGCTAGCGGCTTACTCCGGGTCGGTGCCGTAAACAGACACGCCTTCGTCCAATTTGTAGACCAGGGTGAGGGCGCGTGCGGTGAAATCGGATTGCGCGAAGTGTTCTTTGAGTCTGTCTGCCAGCTCGCGCGCGTGGGAGTGGGCCTCGTTTGCTTTTTTTTCACTGCCGTCGGCGGCATACATATTGGTGAGGACGGCCATGCGATAGACCGCCTGATAGAGGGCCTGTGCGGTGCGAGGGCCATCGGGAAACTCAGCCGCGTACTTCTCGTAGACTTCGGATTCTTTCGCAGGGCATTTGGGCTGGCCTTGCCAGTCGCCGCAGAGCTTGTTGTCGATCAACTCAAAGGCCGCCAGATCGGCCTGGCGGGTGTGCGGATAAAGCCGAACGACCTTCTTGAGCTCGTCTTCATCCATTTGATAGCGGAGGTCGGGGTCTTTCTCCTTTGCGGAGGGCCTTGAGGCGGAGTCCCCTTTCTCGAGTTGCCAGCGGACGTCGGCGGCGCGCCATGCAGCCTCAGGAACCAGGGGCGAGGCAGGAAACATTTCGACAAGGCGGCGATAAAGCAGGCGGGCGCTTTGCGCGGCGCGGGCGGGGCCGCGAGGGTCGGAGGCAAGGGCCTCCTGATTGGCAGCTTCGCCGAGCAGGATCTGGTCGCCGATGGGGTTGGTCTCAATGACGACGCCTTTGGACTGCATCCAGCCGGCGGCGGGCGGAGGGGCTTCGCTGGCGCCGAAATCGGGTGTGTCCTTGTCGTTCGATTGCTCGGTATCGGTGTTGGCGTAGACGCGGAGCCAGGGGCCGTTTTTCTCGGCGACCACCATCTCACGGCCAACCTGAATGCGTTCGATCTTCTGCGAACTCAAATCGGGGCTCACGTACACCCAAGTAACGCGGAGTGGCGTGGCGCGAGGGCCGGCCATAGGCTTGATTTGCTGTGTGGGTTTCTTTTGGCCCTGGGTGGGGAGGACAGCGAGGAAGAACGCCAGGATCAGGATTGAGGACGCGCCGATGCGAATTTTCATCACAGAGCAAATCATAGTGGAACGACGTTGCGGTGTCGGCGAAGTGAGCGGATCAGGCTTCGGTGAGGATCTGAGCCAGCAAGGCGGGATCGACGTTGCCGCCGCTTACTACGGCTGCGGCGGTGCGGTAGTCGGGAAGTTGGTCGGGGTGGAAGAGGAGCGCGGCGGCGGCTACGGCTCCGCTGGGCTCGGGAACCAGGCGCGTTGCGGCGACGATGGCGCGCATGGCGGCGCGGATTTCGTCTTCGGTGACGGTTACGATGCCGTCGACAAAGGCCTGGATGTGGGCGAAGTTGCGCTGGCCGACGCTCTGGGTGCGAAGGCCGTCGGCGATGGTGCGGCTGGTTAGCTCGGCCGGCCAGGTAACGATTTCGCCGGTGCGGAAGCTTTCGGCCGTATCGCCGGCTAGCTCCGGTTCCACGCCGTAGACGAGGGTTCGGGGGCTGAGCAGCTTGACGGCCGCCGCCACACCCGAGAGCAGGCCGCCGCCGGAGACCGGGGTCAGTACCAGGTCCACGTCCGGGAGCGACCCGATGATTTCAAGGCCGCAGGTTGCCTGGCCGGCAATGATCTGGTCGTCGTCGTAGGGCGGGATGACGATGTAGCCGTGCTCGCGGACCAGCTCGTCGGATTTGGCGAGGCGCTCCGAGGAGGCTACGCCTACGTCGACGACTTCTGCACCCATGGCGAGAGTAGCGGCTCGCTTTATCGCTGGGGCGTTGGAGGGCATGACGATGACGGCTTTGGCGCCGACTTCGCGTGCGGCATAGGCTACTCCCTGGGCGTGGTTGCCGCTGGAGTAGGTGATGACGCCGCGGGCGATTTGCTCGGGGGTGAGCTGGAGGATTTTGTTAGCCGCGCCGCGGATTTTGAAGGCTCCGATGGGCTGCAGAGACTCGGCTTTGAGGTAGATTTCCTGGGATTGGCCGTGGCCGGAGAGGCCGGGAAACTGGGCTCGGATAAGCGGGGTTTGGATGGCGATGTGCGCAATGCGGGCGGCGGCGGCGCGAATTTCGGCAAGGGTGACGAGTTTTGAGTGGTTATTCATGGCGAGACTTGAAATCAAGTGTAGCGCGGCGTGAGAGATGCGTCAGGAGGTGGAGCGTGTGAGGAAGGCAGTCATCCATCTGGCGGGGTCGCATGCGGTCTGCTCCGCGACGGCGCGAAGCTGGACATAGCCGGGCTGCTCAGGATACTCGGCAGGGGTGAAGGTGCAGGCAGAGGCGGCGATGGGGACGGCGAAGGGCGATGCGTTCCTGGTGGACACGGCGTGCAGCGAGCCGGCGAGCAAACGATTGTCGATGTGCAGTTCATTGAAATAGCCAGGTTGGTCGTGGGAGGATGCGCCAAGCAGCCAGGGACCAACGAAGATGGCGGTGCGCGCCGGAAGCGACTCCGCGGCGGGGACGGTTTTGGTGCGGCGGGCCATTTCGTACTTCGCGGTGACGGTATCGCCGGAGCGAAGGACAGGAATCCGCAAGCCTGTGACTGGGAGGCCGTTGTGCCTGAGGCGAACCGCGGTGGCCCAGGCGGGTTGGCGGACGGTGAGCGACTGAGTGGCCGCGGCGCGACGCAGGACGATACTGACTTTGCCGTCTGCGGCGAGCGTGGAGTGGGAGTCCGCTTCGATTGTGCCAGCGCGGAGAAGACCGTCGAGGGGGAGATCGTAGAAGATCTCATTCTCCCGGATGCGAAAGACGTGTGTGTGCAGGTCAGAGAAAGCGCGAAGGCCGTGTAGCGTGCAGCACCACCAGGCGCGGACGGCTACAGTTGTAGGGATTCCGGCGGCGTCGAGCGTGCCGTGACCAAAGTCGCCGGTTGCGAACTGGTTCATGGCGAACTCGTTGAAGGCGGCAGTTTCTGCGACTTCGAGATACTTTTCTTCGCCTGTGGCTCGGTGAAGAGCGAGATTGAGGCGGAGCCAGTCGCATTCCGCACAGCCCTCGGTGCGCTTGCGTTTTGGGGACCAGGCTTCAGGAACGCCGCCGGTGATGAGGACGTCCCCGGACTGCTCGATATCATTCCACGCAGCGATCACGCGGATGAGGTGGGCGATGTCGCCCGTTGCGTTATACAGATCAAGCACTCCGCGCACGCTGCACAAGTAGCCGTGGACGTGGTCACCGGGACGGCGCTCCATGCGGGAGGCGATTTCCGCGCAGAGGTCTCGATACCTGGAATCATGCGTTTCGGCGTAGAGTGCGGCAAGGCCCTCAGTCTGCTGCGTCCAACAGATGTAGGACGATGCAAAATGCGCGGCGGAGAAGGCATCGGCCATTGCGCTGGAGTTAAAGAGCGAGCCTATGGAGACAAGGAAATCTCCGAGCCTGCGTGCGGCGGCGAGCGCCGCGGGATCGGGATAGTGGGAGTTGTACTCAAGGAGACCGACGAGCAATCGGCCGTTGCCCCAGAGCAGAGCGAGGTCGTCATCGGTGGGCTGGTCCGCGTTGAAGGTTGCGCCGAAGTAGCCCTCGGGATGCTGGAGCGGGAGCGCGGCGCGGACGAAGGATTGCAGCGCGGGGAAGCTCTGGCCAAAGGCCGCGGCGGATGAGGTGAGCGCGCCGATCCAGCGGCCGGAGAGATCGCCGGAGAAATTGGTGAAGCGGCGGCTGCCTGGCGTACCGCGCAGGTCTTCGAGCAGGAAGCTGGAAGTGTAGGCGGGGTTGGGACCGGAAAGAACGCGTTCAAGGGTGAGTTGGTAGCGGGCGAATGCTGGTAAGGTGGATACGCTGGACGATGCGGCGGCAGGAATGGCGGAGGCGTGGAGAGAACGTGGTGCGGTGACAGCGAGCGCGGCAGAAGCCGCGAGAAAGTGTCTGCGGTTCATGGCGGTCCTTTCGATCACGCCAGCGCGCAACGGCCGTTCGAACGCGTGAGGCATGCGCAGATCATGGGAGGTATTTCTCCGGGACTGGGTCGGCAGGGGTTTCGGCCTGCCAGGTAATTGAGATGATATGCCATTGCTGGCCGTCGAAGGTGGCCTGGATGCTGTTGATGCCGCGGTCGGCCGGCTTGCTGTCGGCGCCGATCCTGGTTTCGTAGGTGCTCCAGAGATGGGCGATGTGAGCCCAGGTTTCTGTCTTGACCTTGAGCTGGTGCTCGGCGATGGCGGTCGAGCCATACTTGGCTACGGCGTCAATCCAGTCCTGCACGCTGAGGATGTGTGGTGTCGCTGTGCCGTCTTTGGCGATGCGGACGGGAATGAGGCGAGCGTCGGGCGCGAACAGGGCGCGGAAGCAGGTGCGGTCCTTGTTGGCCGGGCCGGTTATCGCGGCGTCGATGGCGGCGATGAGCTGGTCCAGCGTCGCGGTGGAAGGACAGGCTGGGAAGGCTGGAGCGGGTTGGGGAGATTGGGCGCGGAGGCCGGGCGCGAGCAGGGCGGCGATGAGGGCGAGCAAGAGTGAATAGCGACGCATAGGGGAATTCTACAGAATTCAGAGGCAATTGCTCAGGAGTTAACGTCGGCGTCGGGAACTCCGGGGCTTGATTTCCACAGGCTTATTTCCCCATTGACATTGGAAACCCGCCATGGCACACTCTGCCGGGAAAGGATGGTCCCCCAACCATGTCCTCTGGAAACTTCAATACCACTCTGACACCCACGCCCCCACTGTCCGTCAGCCAGTTCTATTCCGGCGCGACGGCCCCACCCGGATCCATTGGTGTTGCCCTTTCCGGCGGCGGATCGCGCGCCCTCACCGCCGGCATGGGGCAGTTGCAAGCGCTCAGTTCCCTCACGTTCAACGGCGTCCCCATGCTGGGCCAGATCAAGGCGCTCTCCACTGTCTCCGGCGGTTCGTGGCTCGGGGTGCCTTATGAGTTCCTGCCGGCCAACGGCCCGTCCGACAGCGAGTTTCTCGGCGTCTACAATGCCAACATCGGCTCCGAAAGTCTGGTTAACCTGGGCACGATCTCCTCGCAAAGCGCCGCCGCGCCCATCACAGCCACCATTTTCTCGCCGCTCCTTCTTGCCGTGCAGGCCGTGGTTCTTTATGAGCTAAACGTTCCGCCGAACATGATCTGGCAAACCATCGTCGGACTGAATATTCTTTTTCCGGCCGGCTTGTTTGAGCCCAATTTAAGCCTCGCGCCTACGGATCTGTTCTCCTGGGACTCGCAGACGCTCAGTACCTACGTTACTGGGCCGAATCCATCGCTTGGAAGCGTGACGCCGTTCCTGGTTGCCAGCGGAAGCAGCCGCATGCCTCGCCCCTATCACATCTGCAACATGGCCATGTTCCTCAACCAGCAAGGCACCAGGATCCAGGCGCTTGCGCCCGTGATGGCCACGCCGTTCATGACCGGAATCGTGGGAACGCCCGTCGGCACGGACGCGAACGGCCTTCCGCCCGGCGGCGGCGGAATTACTTCCTTTTCCTTCAATTCCAGCCTGAGTTCGGTCAGCGGGAGCGCCGCAGTGGCCAACCAGACGCGCCAATGGACGCTCACCGACAGCGCCGGCACCAGCAGCTCGTTCTTCGCGGGAATACTGCAAAACCAGATTGCCTACTGGGAGGCGCATCCGCTGGAGTTCCTTGCCACTCTTTATCAGTACGCTAAAGAAATATGGGATTGGATCGAAGGCCACCTTACGGGCGAGCAGATGGCAAGGGCGAAGTCCATGGTTCAGGAGTACGCGGCGGTTCCGGAAGCGAGCGCGGCCAGCATCACCATCCCCAACCCGCAGATCCTGATTCCGCAATATGGCTATTGGCCGGTGCTCGATCCAACCGTGGTCTCCAATCCCCAATCCACCGGCTTTGCCGACGCCGGGATATTGGAAAACAGCGGGGTCTGCGCGCTGCTGGCCCACTCCGATATCAAGGCGATCATCTCATGCGCCAACTCGAATTCGGCTGTGGCGGCGGGCCAATATGGAGTTTCCGACGGGAAAGGCGGCTATCTGCCCAATACGTATGTCATCGTCGACGACGCCCTTCCGCCGCTGTTCGGCTACCAGCCCTACGGCTATGGCCAGAGCGACGAGTGCAACAAGGGATATGTACTCTATGAGGGCGCAACCTGCATCGACAGCCAGGCGCTGGCTTATGCCCACAATCAGGTCTTCCCTTCGGATGATTTTCCCGCGCTTTTGCAGGGGTTGTGGAACGCGGCCAACAGCAATGGACCCAACTCCGCGCCGGCTATCTTCACGCAGCAGCTTACCGTGCTGGCCAATAGCTGGTTCGGCGTGCAGGCGGGCAGCGTCACCGTGGTGTGGTGCCATTTGAACTATGTGTCGGCGTGGTTCGATCTGTTCAATGGCAACTCCGATGTCGCCAACTTCATCACGAACGACGTGACGCAGAATAACTTCCCCAACTATGCGACAGTGAATACCAACTTGTCCGCGACGCAGGTCAATCTGATGTCCAACCTGGCGGCGTGGTCGATTGTGGCGGAAGAGGGGGCCAATAAGACCTTTTCGACGCTGTTTAGCTCGTTCGGTGGCTGAGGAAATTTTGACCGAACGGGTGATTTGAAAGGGCGCGGCTGCGTTCCCAGGTCTCGATGGCGAGGCCTGGGGTGGCCCGCATGATGGGATTCTACAGAGCAGGGAGCAGAGGTCAGGGCCATGGGGCTGCGGTCCGTACCCGTCACATGCCCCCCCAGTTTCTGTAGGGAAATATCTTGTTTTCAGCAGGTTGCGGGTGGAGCTTCGCTCCAAATAATTGATTCCATTGAAATTCGCCGCAGATTCTTAATTTCAAATGGGTTATGGGCGGTTTGCGGCGTTTTAGAGTCGCTGGCAGTTTTGTTAGAGAACTTGGCGGCTGTTCTCTACTTGTGATTGTGCATCAACGGAGGAATATTATCTGCAAATTACGGGGTGCCGGATGTGATTTATTTTGAGGCCCCGAAGGCGCGACCCGAGCGAGTCCGGCACTCGGCAGTGCGATACAATAAATACATGTATTCTTGCGGGAGGTGACTTTGGCTACTTCAATCAGGCTTGCACCGGAAATTGAGAACCGGCTTGACCAGTTGGCCCGGAAGACGGGACGAACGAAGGCCTTTTATTTGAGGGAGATCATTGAGGGCGGCATTGCCGAGGTAGAGGAGTATTATCTTGCCGCCGAGACGCTGGCGCGAGTGCGGAAGGGGCAGGAGAAGGTGTACTCCGCGGCTTCGGTAAGGAACGACCTTGGCTTGGACGATTGAGTACGCCGAGACCGCGAAGAAGCAACTGCGCAAGCTGGATAAACTCGCCGCCCGGCGCATTGTCGACTTTATGGATGAGCGCGTTGCTCCCAGCGACGATGCGCGCGAGTTGGGCAAGGCGCTGAAGGGGCCGCTGGGTGATCTTTGGCGCTATCGCGTAGGCGATTATCGCATCCTCTGCGACATTCAGGACGGGGTGCTGACGGTTCTGGTTTTGCAGATTGGTAACCGCAGAGAAGTCTATCGGTGAAGCAGTCTCTTCGATGTCGTAGACCGCTTTGAATCCCAGGTCTCATGGGCGGGACCTTGGCCACCCGGCGAGATTACTCTTGATAAACTTTACGATCCCTTGTTCCCCCCAGAAGAAAGCATTAAGGATACATGTGTATGGTCTATCACTCGTTTCTCGATGACAGCAAAGACAAGGGCGCACAGCGCATTATGGTTTCTGCCGGATTTTACGCCGGAAGAGGTGATTGGGAATCGTTCCGAATTGATTGGAAGAAGATACTGAACACCCACGGGCTCGAGTACTTCAAGAGCAGCGAGTGCGATTGCGTGAATGGACAGTTCCAGCATTTTCGAAAGAGTGGCAAGCTTTACCCGACGCAAAAGGAAAAAGACAAGGCGCGGGAGGTTCGAGTAGAACTGCAGTCTGTTTTGTCCCACCATCCTGCCATTCGTGGAATAGGCGTGGCCGTACAGTTAGAAGACTATAGGCGCATCGGGGCGCTTTCCCGAAGCGAATAACATTCTTCCGACAGACCCCTATAAAGCCGCCCTTAGCAGCGTCATGTTCGAGACTGTGAAGCACATGAGAAAGATGCCGGGGCATAGCGTCGTCGCCTTTGTTCACGATCAAGGAGATGATTTTGACGAATTGCATGGCTGCTATCGCGCATTCAGAGAAATGAATAAAAAGACCGCCAAATTTATGGGCGGCTTTCAGCAATTGAATGACAAGACCACCCCGGCCCTCCAGGCTGCGGATTTGGTCGCCAACCATACGACCTTCTTGATGGGGCAGAAGCTGGAATCAGAAAATGCTATCGTCGAAATGCAGGAGAATTTATCTCGGGTAGGGTATTGGGAGGAGCACTACATCGCAGCGATTTTGAAGAATGGGCTCAGAAAACGCGGCATGCCAATTCCGTTGGGTATTGAAGCAATTGACACGGCACGCCAGCTGTAACGAGGTTTCAGCTAAGTATATTAATGCCATCATAGGTCGCCGCCCGGTGGTTTTCTGGATATGCGGGTCGATCCTGTAACTGGTCAGGTGACCTGTTCGGGGTGAATAGCCTCGATTGGAAATAGGGGAGACATGATACCTATTCACAGCAATTCTAGCTGCTCCGCGTCGGAGATTTCGGTTTTCGGTCTGCGCCTCGGAGAGCGGCGTGCGATCTTGCGTCCCAGCAGGTTCTCCAGGCCGGTGAGGAACTCGGGCGTACCCAGCGGGCGTCCTGCGGCTTCGGCGCGGCGCAATTCGCTAAAGTCCTCCTCTGTGCCGGCTTGCAACAGATCTTTCAGGTGCGGAATTCTATCCAGTATGGGGCGCACCGCTATGATCGCATTGTCTACCCCGGACAGGTGGGCGCGAACGCTGGACCACTTCCATTCCTGGGGCCGGGAGACCAGCCGGGCGCGCACCGGATTCAAGCTGACATAGAGAACGGCACGGACGAGGTGGATGTCGTCAAGCACAACCGAGGCAAAGCGGCTCTGGAATCGATGGCCGGTCCAGCGTCCGCGGGCGTTGATGAAGTTTGTGTGGCGCCAGTGGGTTTCGCCGATGGCGCGGCCAAGGTCGTCGGCTCGCGTCGGTTTCAGGATCAGGTGCACATGGTTGGGCATGAGGCAATAGGCCCACACCGCAGTATCATGTTCCCCTATTCCGTGAGTGATTGTGCTTCAGGCAGCTCGATTCTCCCTCCCCGGTCCCCAAAGGCGAGCGACCAGGAGCACCCAGCGTCGGTGTTTTCATCCACTTGAGTCGGCCGAAGGCTATTGGAGTCACGACTGAAGTCGTGCCGCAAAAAGCATCGCGTTAATCGGAGATTCCCTGGTTCATTGCGCACGGCTAGCAAACTCCAGCTTCCCCGCCATCGGACGCCCTCCCGGAATTCGACTTCCAGCGGGCTGATCGCATTTCGCGGGTCATTTACCGGCCGCCGCATTTCAGCCTCAATGCGGATGCAGCAGTGTGTCCAGCCAGTGATGGGTCATCGCAAAGTTGGCAAGCGCACCCAGGCCTGCGAGACTCAGCAACCAAATGGCAAGAACACCAAATTTCCTGCGTTGGCGCGGAGGCGTAACGACGCTGGAAGCCGCGACTGGGGGGGCGCTAAGCCGCACAAGCTCAATACCGATGTTGTCATGGCCGCCGGCCGCCAGCGCCAAATCCAGCATTGCTCTTGCAGCTCCATCGACCGTGAGATTGGGGTTGGCGGCCACGGTCTCGATATCCTCCTCGGCGACGTATCCCCACAATCCGTCGGAACACAGCAGCAGCGTATCGCCGGCCGCCAGCACAACCGCCTCTATATCGATCTCCACCGCGGGGTGGTGGCCCAGGCAGCGTGTCAGCACGGACGCGTCAGGATGGCTTCCGGCTTCCTCCGGGGTAATCAGGTTGCTCGCAAGCAGCAATTGCACCTGGGAATGATCGTTGGTTAACCGGCTCATGAGGCCGCCGCGCACCAGATAGGCCCGGCTATCGCCCACGTGGCCAATCCAGGCTCGGGTCTCAAGTGCATCCTGTTGAACCAGCGTAACCACCACCGTGGAGCCCATCCGGCGGTGCGACGAGCCGGGCGCATTTGCCGACGCAAGAATGTTCCCGTTGGCGAGTGCCGAGGCCTCGCGTATCGCGCTGTCGGCCGGGTAGTTCGCGCCCAGGCTTGCCAGATGCTCGCTGAAGCTGGCCACAACCATGCGCGATGCAACAGCACCGCCTTCATACCCGCCCATGCCGTCGGCCACGATGGAAAGGTCGCCCAGCGCGGTCCGGATTTGCAGGACACTATCCTGGTTCTCCTTGCGCAATGTTCCGGGATCGGTTACCTCGGCAAATGTGACGACCGGCTGATTGGGGATCGGAATCTCCTTCATCCTTGAACCTCACCTTCAGAGACACATCCGGCGTTGACTTCGAAAACGCTGATTTCTGAATTAAGATGCATAATTCGTCCGGAAACATGCGACTTTGAAAAAAAGGGAAAGACCGGGGCCCACGGCTCCATTTCCGCCGGTTCATTGTGGATCGTTATCGCGCTTGCGAAGAATTCCGATTACCCCAGCCGTCAGCATAAGAAGCATTGCCCCCAGCACCACCAACGATTCGCGGAACTTGTGCCGATAGGCCACGGCGTTCTTTTCCGTACTCAGGGCTGGCCTTTCAATCGCATCGCCGACACAGTTTTTCGCGTCGACAACGTAGCTGGGTATGTGATGCTGCGCGAAGTCGGTGGGCGGGATCTCCATCGGACACGGCGCTCCGGGCATCGGGTCTTCCGGAACCGCCATTCCCGGCTGTCCCGGGGGATTTGCGCCCGCGAGCGGCTGGCCGGCGGCAGGATGGGGGATTGTGCCCGGAAACGGGAATTTCGGTTTCCACTGCTTGGCTTTGGCTTCGTCCAGCAGATTTGCCTCGAAGGCCCACCGGGAGGGAATAGCTCCGCTGATGATCTGGCCCACCTTGGGCATCTGGTAAACCGGGCGCATGCCGCCGCCAAGGGCGATGATGGGAAGCAGAATCACCGGAAGGAGCGCAATGGCGGCCTCGTTGGTTCTGGCAACCGCCGAGACGCAAAGTCCAAGTCCCGCACCAATCATGGAAGCCATCAGCAGGACAAGAAACCCAGATAAGAAACTGCCATGAAGCCCGAGGAACAGATAAACGATTGCCAGCATGGAGCCGCACTGGAACATACATAGCGCCAACAGCACCGCGAACTTCGAGAACACATACGGAAGGAGCTTGAGCGTCACCATTCGCTCGCGCTTGTAGATGGTCCACTCGCCAACAATGTCGCGCGCGGCGTTGTTGCAGCCGAACCAGACGGCCGCCACCACCATCAAGAAATGAACGATGGGAAGCTTCTCCATGAGCCCGGTAAAGTCGTTGGCGCTGAGCGGGTGCGCGATGATGCAAACCAGCACGGCGAAGAAGGGTGCCTGCATCAGCAGAATCCCAGTCTGCACGCGGTCCTGCGCTTTTACCATCAGGTTGCGCTTTACCAGCGCCAGCCACTGGCCAAGCCCGAACTGGCGCCGCGGCTTCTCTTCTCCGGTCTTGTCCGTCACCGCGGCCTGCCGGCCAGAGCGGTTGGTCACGAATTCCTGCTGATAGTGGGATCGCAGGAACCGCTGCCGCCAGGTCTCGGTACGATTCGCGGCGGGCACCGTGTTCATGCCGGAAAACAGCATCTCCGGATTCAAATCCGGAACCTTGTCGATGGTCGTTCCCACCCCTGGCGCCGTGGGGTTGAAGAACTGAATGGAATCAGGAAATGCCGGGCCGAAGTAGACAAGCGATCCGGGCGTGTCCCCCATATCGCGGGAGATCATGAGCAGGTTGTCGAACTGCTTGTAGACCCGCAAGCTGGGCTGATGGATGGTGGTCAGGATGGTCTTGCCGGTCTTGGAGAGGTTCTTCAGCAGGTCCACGACCGACTCCGCGTCATAGGAAGAAAGACCGGAGGTTGGCTCGTCAAGGAATAGCACCGGCGTGTCGGTAATGAGTTCGAGCGCGATGTTCACCCGCTTGCGCTGGCCGCCGCTGAGCGTCTTTTTCTCCGGGGAGCCAATCACGGTGTCGATCTTGTCCGGGATGCCCAGGTCCTTGAGCACCCTCTGGGTACGCGTTTCTATCTCGGAGTCGGTAAGGTCGGTCCGCAGGCGGGCGGAAAAGTACAGCGCCTGGCGCACCGTCAACTGCGGATGGACGATATCGTCCTGGGGCACGTAGCCCATCATGTGGCGATAGAGATCGTAGTAGTCGTACAGGCTCTGGCCACGAAACAAGACCGTACCCTGCACTGGCCGCGTATAACCGTTCAACGCCTTCAGCAGGGTTGTCTTGCCGGCGCCTGCGGGGCCCATCAGCGCCACCATTTCATACGGGAAGATGGTGAGCGAAACCGGGTTGAGCAGCCGCTTCCCGTTGGGCGAATTCACCACAATGTCGCGCGCTTCGATGGTGACCTTGCCGTTGTAGTCGCGCTGCGCCAGTTCGCCGTTTTCCAGAAGCTGGAAGCGGATACTGCCCAGGCCGATCTCCTGACCCGGATTTACCAGCACCTTGCCTGTAACCCGGATGCCCCCGACGTAGGTTCCGTTGCGGGAGCCGAGATCTTCCACCAGCACGCCTTCCGGCGCACGGGTAATCCGCGCATGACGCCAGGAAACCATTGGAAACTGAAGCGGAATGTCGCACTGCGGGTCGCGGCCAATCTCCATGGTTTTGCCGCGAAACGAGATCTTGTTGAACGCGGCTTCGCCGATCTCAACCTTGGTCTCAAGCGAGAGAAGCTGCGATGCGGCAATCTTGTACGACCCCAGGTACACTTCCGCGTTCGGGTCAAGAACCGACCTGGTGATGCGATTGTTCAATTCGCCGATCGCGGTGCCATTGCGCGAATTCCGGTCTTCGAGAATGTACTGGCCGTTCTCCATGGTGATGATGGCGTGGTTCCAGGAGACATTCGGCAGGTCGATCTGGACATCCGATTCCGGTGAACGTCCAATGGTGATCGGCCTCACCCCCGCGGCGCCGCCAAGGGAGCGTCCGGAACCCGTATTCATGCTGGCAATGGGACTGGGCAGCGGGCCGTTCCCGGCCACTGGCCAGGGCATCTCCACAAGGCGACCGAGGGTGATCTTTGCCCCGTGCGCAACCCTTACCGGCCTGCCCGGCTCGAGCTTAACTCCATCGAGGTAGGTGCCGTTCGTCGAGCCAAGGTCTTCCACGGTGAATCCATTGCCGGCGTGCGCGAGACGGCAATGGTGGCCGGAAACGGTATCCTTCGGCACCCTGAGGTTACAGTCCTTGGCACTCCCAATGATCCATGAAGCTATCGGTTTCGGCTCATCCACGGGCATAAGAAAGATTTTCGGATTCCCCACAGCGTACCACACCGGCGGCACCCAGAAGCAAGCGCCCGAAAGTTGCAGTCTATGGCGCGGATTTGTCTCTTTGCTTCTTAATCGAAATCGATCCGATGCCCTGCGCTTTGCAATTGGCCTGCCTATCGAGTTCATCGGCCAGCTTGAGGAGAATCTTCACGCTCTTTTGCCTGTGCCGGCGCTGCCCGGAATTCCATCGCGCGGGCATAGCCGCCTGTTGAACTTTTCCGCGCCAATGCGTTTTTAATATATATTCGCTTCGACTCCATGTTACTTTGGCGAAGGACCCCGAAAAGAAATGATCGATACATTCGCGAGACATCTCAGACTTTCCGTGCCGGCTTGCGTAGCGGCTTTGGCGCTTGCCGCTTTGCAGTGCGAACCGATGCCGGCCGCAGCCCAGGATGTGTCCCAACTCTACGGAGTGCATGGCGTAAGTCCGCTGGCGGTGCGCCAGGGCATTCTCGGCACATGCTATTTTCATGCCTCGCTGGCTGAAGTGGCCAAGGTTGCGCCCGACACCCTGCGCAACGACATCACGCCCAATCCCGGCGGCGGTTATAAAGTGCATTTCTTTCAGGGACCCGACGAGACCGTCTTCGATACCGACATCGATTACGGTCGCGCGCACAGCTACGACCACTCCGAGGGATCGTGGGTTCTGGTGCTGATGCGCGGGTATGCGCAACGCGCCCTGCGCCAGAGCATTGTCCGGGCCATCAACAATTCGGCTGTAATTCCCAGCTTTGTTAAGCCGATGGCGCTGTCGTGGCTCGACCAGTCCGGCCTGTTGCTGGTGGCTTACGATCGCGCAATTCGCGCCGTGGTGAGCCAGGACGGAGATCTTGACAAGGCGGCCTTCAAGGCCAAACTGGCCGCGCAGGCCGGCGTTCTGGGAATTCCCGCCGCGCAGGTTCTGGCCCTCTCCGGGTTTCTCGACGAAAAAGGATATTTTGACCAGTTGGCGCTTACCGTGCGTCAAAATGGCGAGGTCTTTGGAGCCTACAAGAGCCTGGGTGAGGGTGGGATTCCAGTGCGCGTGATTGAGTCGTTTCTGGGCGGGGCCAGTGCCGGACAGGTCAGCGACGCTCCCGCGCTGCTGGAGCAACTGCGGCGGCTCCACCAGGGCGGCGTGGCCGTTGTGGCTGGTACCAAGAACAACGCTCCGAGCCCGGAATTCGAGGCCCAGAACAAGAGCTGGTGGGTGGATGCTCACGCTTACTCGGTAATGGACTTCGACGAAGGCGCGCAGACGATTACCTTGCGCAATCCCTGGGGCGCGAGACCGGGTCCGGACGGCGTTTTCACGATTCCCATGGCCATCTTCCTGCAGTCGTTCGACGCTTACTCCTACTCAAAGCCGCCGGCGCAATAGGCGGCTGGGAATCGGGGCATCCAAATAACGCCAGGCCGGCAGAGACTCCCCCAGTCCCGGCCCACGAATCTCAGTTGTCGCGCGAGCCTTCCGCCATGGCTCCCCTTGCGCGTTCAGAACCTTCCTTCGCTTTTCCATTTCCGGGGTCGCAGGCAAGGACTGAGCCAAATTGCTTTACGGCCCTACCATAATCGGCTTTGTTATAGCTTTTCCACCCTGCCTGAATCACAAGATCCCACTGGTCTCTTTCCAGGTTGCAGCCGCTCCTGTCTTTAATCTCCTTAGGCGGTACAACAGGCGGCGTATCGGTGGGCGGGACTTGCGGCGTGACTGGTGGCGTTGTCCCCGGTTGGTTCTCCCTCGGGTGCTTCAGGTCGTTTCGCAGGTGGCCAGGCTTATCCGTTGGCGGCGGATTGTCCGGATGGTGCCCCTGAGTCGGTATTTGGGGAGTAGGAGTGGGAGTGGGAGTAGGAGTGGGACTGGGCGCCGTTGGGTTCGTTGGAGTCGGGTGTGTGTCCGCCACCTGTGTGGACTGCTTATCCCCCGACCGGGTGAAGTACAACACCGCCCCCACCGCCAGAGCCGCCGCGCATACTCCCCCAATGATCCAGAGCATCTTGGGGTTTGAGAACATCGAACCGGGCCCGCGCTCATCCTCGGCGCTCGAATCGGCTTTCCATGGCGCATCCGGAGCAACCGCAGGCGGCGGTGCTTCCGATAGCTGCTCCTCCAGGCCATGCTGCTGAATGTAATTGGTGAGCCACTGTTCGTCGAACACGCGGGTCGAGTTACTTTCCGGACTGCGCCACTGCAGTTCTCGCAGACCGGTCCCGTCCAGCGTCTGGGAGGCAAAGCCGGGCAAATCCTCAAAGAACTGGCTGGCCTTTTCCGTGAGAAGTATTTGTCCGCCCGTAGCCTGGTCCAGGGCGCCGCGAAGCGCATCGCCTTCGGATCCCGTCGACAACTCCTCCGCGGAGTGAACCAGCACAGCAACTGAAATCCCCTGCAAGTCGGTGTTTTCTGAAAAGCCCTGGATCGCCCACTGGAGCCGGCGCGCAGCCGAAATCGCCAGATGATCGGAGTGAAAACTTGTAACCAGTACCCCGCTATCGCTGGAAACCGGCTGGCCCTCCGAAGCGGCAATCACGTCGGCGGTGAGGCATACGGCGGCCGCGCCGCTGTCCCAATAAAGCGGCACAGTTTCTCCGTTCTCTCCGGTGTTCCATAGCCGAATGGAGAGAAAAGCTTCGCGATTTGGCGGGTTTCCTTGTCCCAGGGGAAACCTTTCGGTCGCAGCCTGGCCAAGTCTACGGGTTTGTTTCGACACGTGCATTTTTTCCGATATGGCCACTTTACAGGCTCCCGTTCCCAGTTATGCAAAAAAAATTGCAACCTTCAGGGGGAAGTGATAGCGTAGCAGAAAATGCCAGTAGGCATAAAACTTGATTTTAATTTTCCGTAATCACGGCTCCCATGGGACGCTGAAACGGATCAAGGACTGTCCCGCTGGTACGGAAGCGCAAGCGCGCCGCCCTTTTTTCACCTTAGCGAGTTGCCTTTCTCGACGTTGTTCTGGGGATATCATGGCATCGTACGATTTGGACTACAAAGTAACGGCCAGGCGGCTCTCTCCGGCCTGGATCATCGCATTGGCGGGCTTCGGCCTCGGCTGGCTTGCGCCAGCCGCCATGGCCAAGGAACCTTCCCTGACCGCCATCGAACTCTACGATGGGCCCTCCGGCGCTGCCTATGTGCAGCTTACCGACGTGCTTATCAACGCCAAAGCGGAGATGAAAGACTGCACTCCGTATCAGCAGGCGACGGTCGACCATTCCACCTATAACAAGATGGAACAGGTGCATCTGGCCCCCGGTGGCATTCTGGAACGCGGAACCGACGGCGTGCTGCGTTACACGGTGAGCGGGGCACAGGCCGTCTGCGTAGTGCCCTTGAACGCCAAGTTCGAGCATGGCGCGTCTTATTCGCTCTCCGATCTGGCCGATCAGGCCCATTTGACCGGAGCCGCATTCGGTCCCTCCGGGGGAGGGGCTCAGGTAATCAATAAGGGCGTGACACTGGTTCTGGTTTCCGGAACCAACATCGAACTGGCAGAATTTCTGCGAGCCCAGAGAGCTAACACAATCGATGGTTGGCAAAATTACCTGGCCACAAATCCGGCTTCGCACCCGGCCCACAATTTAACCAGGGCAAAAGCGGCTCTGGCTACCCTGTTCGTCAACGAGGGCGAAGTCTCCCTGCAAGCCTACGAGAAGACCCAAAACCTGGATTCTCCTTCCTACTCTGACCTGAAGGCCGCCAAGACACGTGCCGATCAGGCGCGCGGCCAGTCACCCGATCTTGCCGAGTACAAGAAACTTGACGAAGAGGTTGGCAAAGACCTAACTTCCATTACAGATAAAGGAAGTTCCGAACTGGATGCGTACCGTACAGCGCTGAAGACCAACACCGTTGGCTATCTCCACCTGCTGAATGCGAAAAAGTACAGTGACATCCTCAGTGGAATCGATTCGTTTTTCCAGCCTGCACAAGCTCTGCTTGAAGGCGTCACCAAAGACATCAACGATTTCGAGGGCGCGCTGCGCTCGGCGCAAACCAACCTGGACGGAAAGCAATACGACCAGGCTTTCCAATTCGTCGCTCCCTATCGCGCATTTGCCGACGAAGAGCCCCGCGTCGCCTTCGTAATCGACACCGCATACACGTACCACATGACACAGGGAAACAACTTCGGGCGCAGCGACAATTGGCAAAGCGCCATCAACGAGTTTGAAAAGGCGGGGAGCGAAAAGGACACCCCCGCAGCCCGGGATGCTTTGAAGAACGCCAATGTGCAGCTTGGAGTTACCCAGGACAAAGCGGCAGCGGCAAAGGCCCTGGTGGCCAGCAAGGAATATCAGGACCAGAAAAAGACGGTCGAGGCGTATGAGGTTCTCGCGGCGCTCGCCACACCCTCTCGGCTTGCAATCGTCGCAGATGAGATGACGGCGCTTCAACCGGCCTATATTCTGGCTGCGGCTGCCGAGGCAAAGAGCCTGCACCAGACGCATACCCCCATCCGAGGGGTGCCCGATAAAAGAGCTATCGAGAGGGCCTTTGAAGATTACGACCATGCCTACGCGCTCAGCGAGAACGACGGGTACAAAGAAAAAAGGGACTTGGAGGGCGATGCCCTGAGCGCTTACCTTCTCGATCAGGCAAAGACTTATCTGGCAAAGCCGGGCGGCTCGGGTACGGAAATGGGATTCGCGTGCCTGGAGGAGGCCCGCCAATACAAGTCGAACCTTGAAGCGATTCGAGATTCCGAGGAGGACACGATCCAGGCGCAGGCCCACCAGTATCGATCGAAGTTGTGGATCAGCGTTCGGTTCCAGGACCAAACTTCAGAACGCGACAATGCCAATTTCTACACCCAGTTGGAAAATGCGATCCTAACCAAGCTTGAGACGTCCGCAATTCAGGTAACAGCGATGCA
>Ga0302266_10001976_pt1 | contig 18214 bp, 21 predicted proteins | sample III_Bog_E1_2_FD_194559 | JGI IMG/M metagenome (GOLD analysis project Ga0302266, IMG submission 194559) | Peat permafrost microbial communities from Stordalen Mire near Abisko, Sweden - III_Bog_E1_2 | ecosystem: Environmental > Terrestrial > Soil > Wetlands > Peat | place: Sweden: Abisko... | reverse complement strand
CGATGATGACGGTGTAGGCGAAGTAGCCTTCCGTCTGCGACAGCAAATCACAAACCGTGACCGATTTGCCTGCGCCGGACATCCCCAATAAAACGGCGTGTTGTGGTGACTGATTATCTTTCGAGCCAGAAAAAGTTTCGACGCCGATCAAATTATTGTTGGGGCCGTCGTAGATGGCCTCGGCGGTGGCGAGATGGCCGGTGAACGTGCTGGTGACCGGCAGCATATCGGCCAGATAACGGTGTTCGGCGTAGAGCTTGCGATGTTCGTAACGTCCCCACGTCCAGCCCGGCCACGTCTGGAAAAATATGTTCTTGGAAGTGCTGGGCAGGTTGGCTTCAAAATACTGCGCCGAGTTCATCGAATTGATGGCGTTCTTGATGGCACTGGCCTTCGCGTTCAAACCGTCCTTGGATTTGTCCCAAACGCGGATGACAAAAGACGCCTGGAACGGAATGGTCTGCCCCTGCATCAGCGCGGAAATTTTCCGCTGTTTCTTTTCCATCACCGTCAGCAGCGAGATTTTCTTTTCACTGGCATAGTCGCCCGCCACGCGGTCGTGCGCCTTTTCCTCCTTGGAAATTTCCTGCGTGATGGGCAGGGGATCAATGTTGACGGTGATGGTGAAGTCGAGCAACCGCAGATTGGTGAGCCGCTGAATGATGCCGGGATAGGTGGTGCGCGGCCAGCGGGTGAGCGCGATGACGGAATGATAATGGCCGTCCAGATAAAACCCGAAATCGCTCTGGCCATTACCCTCGCTGTGCCAGCAGTTTTCCTGAATGGAAAGTTCCGGCGAAAAATCCTGGGCGGCATCAAAGTCAAAGCGGTCGGCCAGTGACGGGTTCAGGAAAGTTTTGTAATGCTTGAAATGGTCAACGTCGGTCATCGGCAATACGCGCGTGCCGGTGCTGGCAAAGATGTCCATCAACAGTTGGTGGGCGTGTTCAAACTCGCCGCGCAACTGGTCGAGGATGGTCAGGTAATACTCGCGGAGCGCGGCATCACCCGAAAGCAATTTGGGCGTGTTCTCCAAGGGCCGCGAAAGGTAAAGGATCACGCGCTGCCGTCGCAGCTTGCGTTCGACCATCGCCTGCCAGTAGCGCACGAACCGCTCGTTGCGCGAACGCCTCGTCCAGGTGTTTTCAAATTTCTCCGTCTCCTGCTGAAAGCGCAACAACTCGGCCTTGTAGTCGGAATCAGAAAAGTATTGGATTTGCAGCCGCTGATTTTCGTGGAGCGATGCCAGCAGCAGACAAAGTTGTTCCTGAAATTCGTTCAGGTCGGCAATCGGGCTGTTGGTGAGGTCGGGGGCTTCAAAGACAAAACCTTTGGCGATGTAACCGCCGCGCCGGAGCGAATTGAACAGGATCAAGTCGTTCACGAAAAATCCGTTGGGAGCGCTTTCAAACATATAGGTCAGATGCGTTGGGATTTGCGCCGCTGCGCGTCATCCATCACCTGCTGGATGCGGTTGAGGTCATCCACGAGTTGCGGGACGGTGCGGATGGCACGGTTTTCATTGATGGCGAGGTAGGCTTCGTTCAGGTGCGCCTGCGCCCGTTCGAGATGGGCACGGGCCGCATCGCCGAAACCCTGGGCAAGCAGACTGGCGCGCACGGCAACCTCGGCCGTGCGCAACTGTCCGAGCAACGCCTGTCGTCTCGCCTCGCTGGCTTGAATTTCTCCGGTGCTCATGCGGATTTGGCGGGTGTTGGCTGCGGGCTGGCGGACTGATGGGCTGCATCCAGCGGGACGACATGAATTTCGGAGACCCAAGCTTCATCAAGGATGAGCGTGCCCAGATGTTTTTCGGCATGGACGCGGGCGATGCGCCCGGTAACGAGCGGGCCGATCATCAGTTCCAGCCGCCAGCCCCGGAGAAATACCAGAGACTTGGGATAGACGAGCAGCAACTGCTGCGGCGGCGAAGTGCGTTTGTTTTCGTGCCGGGGATTTTCCTCCAACAGGAAGGATTCAAGGTGCTGCCGGGGAAAACCCCAGAGCCGGTCGGCGTCAATGAATTCGACGCAGGCGGATTCCGTTGGGATCAATTCGACCGAGCCGGTGAACGGCCTGGATGACAGTGGAGGGAATTTCTTTTTGAGACTCATAGAAGCGGATGATTGCAATGGTTATTGGTCTGGGGACTGAAGCCGCGCCCGGTGGTCAGGTTTTCAAAAATGTCGCGGTCATAGCCGGGTGGTTTGCCCTGCCGCAATCCGAAGATGTAAGCGAGGCAGACCAGCACCGGTATGAGCGCCACAAGGAAGGACGTGGTGAGCGACGAACCGACAACGACGAGCAGCACGAAGAACAACGTGATGCCCGCGCCGATACCGCCGATCAACCACCAGAAAAGTCCGCCTTCCAAGCCCCAGGTGCGGCCTTGGGAGTCGGACGCGGCATTGGTGTCGGTCAGGCGAAGTTCGCTTTTAGTGTTCATGGTAGTTTTGGCCGAAGGCAATTGGGTGCAGGCACCCCCTGCTTAGAAGTTGCCGACGCCGACGGCGCTGCTGGTGTCCAGCCCGAAGATTTTGTAAAACGCGAACACCGCCGCCGGTGCCGCCGCGATGATCGCGCCGCCGATGATGGACATCTTGCCCTGGTCCACGTCGCCGCGCCGGATGGCAAAGCCGCCGTAGATGACGGCGGCGATGCCAAGGACAAAGCCGAACATCATGATGACGGCGAGACTGTTGCTGATGCCGGTTTTCAGGTCAGTGGAGTTGAACGTCGTGCTTTGGGCGAAAGCGGGGACGGTGTTGAGGACGAACAGGGCGGCCATGGTGAGGAGCGGGCGGTGACGGTTCAGGAATCGGAGGCTTTGCTTCATATTTTTTTTGGTGCGTATTTTGGTTGTTTGTTTTGTCCGGCGGCACACGCCGCCAATCACGCGACCATTTCTAGCAACTTTCAAAAACCTTTTTGTGCAATGATTGCACAAAATAAAAAAATCTTTCTGGCAGGCTGGCAGCATGATTACGACAACCTGCCAAACTGAAAAAATCGGGCGTCTGCGCGGCCTCGGCCAGATTCTCCACGCCGAAATTCGCGGACAAAACCAAGTGCTGCCGCGCGTGGTTTCGGTGGTGCAACGGGGCGAATTCGGCCTCACCAAACCCGGCCGTCCGCGCGGAAGTTTTCTGCTGCTCGGGCCAACGGGCGTGGGCAAAACGGAAACGGTCGTGGTGCTGACCCGGCAAATTTTCGGCGCGGAAAAATTATTCCGTTTCGACATGTCGGAATTTCAAACGCAGGAATCCCTAGGCCTGCTGCTCGGAGCTAAATTGGGCGAGACAGGTTATCTAGGGGCGATGCGCGAACGTGCTGCTGAAGGATCGTTGTTATTTGATGAGGCGGAAAAAGCGCATCCGCGCGTGCTGGACATCATGCTGCAATTGCTCGACGCGGCCCGCATCACGGTGGCGACGGGACAGACCTTGGACTTCAGCGGGTTTTACATTTGGCTGACTTCCAACATCGGCTCCGCCGAATTGATGAGTCTGCAACATTCCAATGAGGCGACTTTGGAACGCCATGTTCTATCCCGCGCCCAGCAAGCCCTGCGCCCGGAAATATTCGCGCGCATCAACGAGAAGCTCGTGTTCAACCGATTGAGCTACGAACACCAGTTGGAGATTGCCGAAAAGTTTTTGTCGCGGGAAGTGGAGTTTCTCACCTCGCGCGGCCACAAACTTGAATTGGACAAAACGGTTTTGCCGTTTCTGGTGCGAAAAGGTTTTCATCCCAAGCTTGGAGCGCGCCCGATGCGGGACGCCACGGAAAAACTTGTGGGCGATGCCGTGGCCGTGGCGCTCCTACAAAACGGAAGCGCGACAGGCTGCCTCATGGCTGACACCGCCAATGACTGCCTCATGATTGGATGAACATTTCCCTCACTGGTCAGAACCCCGGCGCGAATTCCTAACCAGCCGTCCCCTTCCTGGCGCAACGAGCATTGTCAACGAGGAACGGAAGCGGCGAGCGATGGTGTTCGAGCCGACCCGTAGTATCGTTGACCAGCGCAGTTGCGCCATATCCTCGGAACGGCGATTCGCGCCAGTGTCACGCTTTGGTGGATTTCTTAAAGTTTCGTCTCATGGCGGTTCCCGCATTCGCCTGCGCGGTGACCGAAGCGATGGTCGCCGCCGGACTGGCGAACAAGATGGCGATGATCGTTTTCATACCCAGTCAGACGGAAGTCCTGCAAAAATGCTCCCGCGAAGAAACTTTTCAAACGCATCGCCACGAAATAAAGTCAAAGCCGCATGGATTCGGAAGACGAACTGCTGGCACGCTGCCGGCGCGGCGACGCGGCGGCTTGGAACAATTTGTTCGACGCCCACTACGCGGCGGCCGGCCGCTTCATTTTCCAGCTGGCCTCCGATTTCACGCTCGAGGACGCCGAGGAAATCTGTCAGGAAGTTTTTCTCTCCGTCATCAAAAACCTTGATTCATTTCAGGGGGAAAGCCGGTTGCAGACGTGGATTTTCCGTATCGCCGCCAACAAGGCGCGCGACTTCCGCGAGAAACGCAACGCCGGCAAGCGCGGCGGTGGACAAACGACTATTTCTTTGCACGCAGAAAATCCCGAAACCGGCCTGACGCCCGATCCGCCGACGGATGCGCCGGAGCCGGATGAATTTCTGATGAACGCCGAATCCGCCGGGCTGGTGCGCGAATCGCTCGTCCAACTGGGCGAGCCCTGCCGCGAAATCGTGGAGCTGCGCTATTTTGGCGACTTGAGTTATGAGGAGTTGAGCGCGACGTTGAAGCTGAATCCGAAAACGGTCAGTTCGCGCTTGAGCAAATGCCTCGACCGGCTTGAGGAAATCGCGCGAAAAATATTTTTGCGGGAAAATCCGGATTTTTCCCGTCCAACCCACTGACGAACGCATGGAACCGGAACGCAAAATCGAAAAACTGCTGCGCGCTTATGCGAAGAAACGCAAGGCGGACGCCAGCGATGCGTTCATGCTCAATCCGGCGACGCGGCGGCGTTTGCAGGCGGAAGTGGACAAGCAGTTCACCGGGCCGCTGGAAGAAGAATCGGTTTCGCTGTGGAAATCTTTTTGGCAGCAATGGGCGTTTTTGACTGTGTTTGTATTGACCCTTTTCTTTTTTGGATGGTTGACCGTGACAAACTTGAGCAGGACCAAGATGAAAGCGCAAAGTGCCTCCGCACTGTTGAATCTCAGGCAAATCAGCGTGGCGGCACAAATCGCCGCCATTGATAACAGCGGCCGGTTGCCGGCCACATTGGATGAATTGACCAACAATCATCTGCTTTCCGAAAAAGTTTTGACCGACCCGGTCAGCGGCATGCAATTCGTCTTCGCCGTCGGCGGGGAAAAATTGGATTCACTTTCAAGCAACGCGGTGCTGGCGTATTCGCCGGAGGACAAAAAGGGTCGCGCGGTGTTGCTGGCCGACGGCTCGGTGCAGCTGATGAGTCAGAAACAATTTGATGATTCGGATCTGCGCACGTTGAAAGCACCTGCCGCGCCGACGGAGATACCCAGCACTCGGCGCGAAATTGCCGGGACGCGTCAGCCGATTGACACGTTATCGTCCGACCGTTCGGATTCGGCTGCCGCGCCGGCGGTTTCCGCTGGAGCCTTGGCGTTGAACAGTGTGAGCGGTTCGGTTGGCGGTGGCGCTGGAAATAATTTTGCCTTGGATAAAAAGGATTTTTATGCGGCCACAGCGGCACCCGCAGCGGCAAAAGCAAAACCGCTTTTTAAGGACGCAGACCGAGCCAAGTCTGAAGTGCTGCGCTTGAACAGCAATTCGCAAAAGTATCGGAACGCTGTCGCCAATACCGCGCCGGTGCTGATGTCTTTTGAGTTGCAGCAGAACGGCAGCAACGTGACCGTGGTAGACGCCGACGGCTCGGTTTATGAGGGTTCGCTCCAGACCAACAGCCCGGTTTCGCAAATCCCGGCAACGGTGGTTGAGCTGCCCACGGCGCAAAATGCGCAAAATCGGATTTTCATCGGGGCAAAAAATGAAAATGCGGCGGGAAATAATTTTTACTTCCGTGTCTCCGGCCAGAACCGCACCTCGAAACAAAACGTGGTGTTCACCGGTAATTTGATCCCGCTGGCGGGCGGCCAGGATAATCCGCGGGCCGTCGCAACGGCGAACAATTCCACCGCCGGTGTTGGAAGGTCGCAGGCGCAGAACGTGGCATTTTTCGCCAACTCGCGCATCGCAGGAACCGCTACGGTGGACACCACCAATCAAATTGAGATCAACGCGCTGCCAGCACTCCCTTGACTGGCGGCCTTTAGCCTTAAAAATCCCCATGGTTGCAAAACACCTGCGGCAACTTCACCACAACCCCATCCTTGGGGCGCTGCAGTCGCGAGAAAAGAAATGTTTAAAAACTTGGGAGCAACGCGTGACATTCTCCGTCAAACGAGTATAAAAATGAAAAAACTGACCGCATTTTTGGGGGGTTCCTGCTTTGTGTTTCAGCATTTGCTGACACCCCGGCATATTCGGGCGAGCGAGCATGGGTTGAGAGTCATAATGCCACCAATTCAGTTCCCAAAGACGAGCGGCTTTTTGTGACCCATAATATTTCCGGTGATTACACCTGTATTGTCCATTATCACAAGGGCATCAGCCTTCGCGAGGTCATTGACCAGACACCCTTCAAGGCCACGCCGGTTTATGTGATAGTGATGCGACCAGTGCTTTGGATGAGTCCTTACATTTTTGTTAAACCGTCCGAGAAGCCGGATTTTGAGATAAAGCCCTTTGATGTGATATGGATGTTCGACAAACCGCGAGCCTTTAAATAAATGTAAAAAACTTGGAGCAACGCGTGACAATCTCCGTCAAACGAATATGAAAATGAAAAAATTTCTAACATTCATCACAGCCACGTTAATTCTGTGCTCGTTCGGCACGCCGTCCTTCGCCGATGGCAGCGTTGATAAAAATCTCACACAACAGGTTTCCGACATCTTGAAGGAGTGTGAGAAGATTAAGCCTGGCATGACGCGCGCAGACCTTTTAAAGGTATTCACCATCGAGGGAGGCTTCTCGACCGTCAAGCAGCGGACTTTTGTTTATCGCAGTTGTCCAATCATCAAGGTTGATGTTGATTTTGCCCCTTCCGATCCGAAGCAGAATGTGCTTGAGGAGCGTCCGACCGACACCGTTAGCAAGATTTCCAAGCCGTATTTAGAATGGATTATTGTAGATTGAACACGATGTTTAGGCGGTTTTACCATTATGAAACGTTCCATCATCATTTTTTCTATGTTGACCATCGTGTCCAGTGTTGCATTTGCTGCCATATGGTTTAACGACCCGAAGATTGCCCCCACCGTGCCGCTGCCTGAGGCTTACAGGCAGGCTATGACTGCACTTGGTTCAGCCACCAATACATTCCACTGCACAGAAGCGCAGTGGCAAAGACCGGGATGGTGGAGATTTAGCTTTTACAACACGAATGGAGTTTTGAAGACAGTAGATGCCGACAGAGTATGTGATGGTCTTCCACCCGTTTATTGATATGACAATTCAACCGGCATTACACTTTATGAAACTACTAAACCTTTTGCTCTTGTTGTTGTTGGCGTTTGGTTCGATTCTGCTGATACGAGCAGCAATGCCTGCCTTGACACACTATGACAACTCGAAGCCACCGACACTTTCTTTGCCAGTAGCATATCAGCTTGCGGTCACTGCGCTTGGTTCGGACACCAATCGGTTTCATTGTGTCGGAGCGAGCATCACCATGGATTTTGGTGCGCCCAGATGGTCTTTTACATTTTACGACACGAACACACCGCCGGAATTGAAGTGCATGACAGTTGATTTTGGCGGCAAGACAGAACCGGACTATGGAATTAGATCTTGAGATGACGATTCAGCATGCCAACAAGTCTCTGAAGCCAACCGCCGTTTAGGCCACGTCACAAATAATGAAAAAATCATTCCCCATCATCTTGTTGCTGCTGGTCGCTGTGTCCGCACCGGCTCGCGGAGTCTTTTCGTGGTCAGAGGCCAAAATGCGGGAGGCGTCCGATTTGATTGTGGTCGGCACAATCACCAAAGTGCAGGATTTGGATGAGACGAATTCGGTGCTTTGGCCGGGCTCAAAGTTTCGTGGGGTTGAAGCGACTTTTGCGGTTTCCAAGGTTCTCAAAGGAGACGCCGCAACGCGCACGGTTGTCTTGCATTACTATCGTTTTGAAACCGAATGGGGGAGGCCGGCCAATGGCCCCTGCTTTTTGAATTTGACGCCAACGGACACAAACCAGTTTTTATTGTATTTGGTGCGGGATGGGGCTTCAAGATTTGCCCCCGTGTCCGGGCAGGTTGACCCGTTATTGGATGCGGTCAGGGTGTTTCCTCCACATTCTGCGCTCCCTTCCGAAATCGTCGGAGATTGGCGATCTCAAGATGGTCGCGCATTCATTGAACTTCGGGCGGACGGATTATGTTTTATGGGCGCGGAAATCGGCGGGGCTGGCATCACTACATACGACGCCAAAAATCACCTTCTTACCATAAGCCTTCGCGACGATCACTCGGGCAACGCCAACCAAGTAACTTTGATTTACGATCCAGATGCGCAAACTCTCAAGCCGCGTGAGGAGGGTTTTCGGCTCGCGACCTATACGCGCCAGAGTAAGGAGCTTCCAGAACCGTTTAAAAAGGCGATTGATTTCAGCAAAGTTCCCAATTCATTCAAATGAACGAATCATCTATGCCGCTATGAAAACAGTTCTGAAAAATCACATCCATATATTATTGGCCGTCATCATTCTTGGTTTTGGCGGCGTGTCATCTCACGCTGGCACTGACACCAACAAGACGCCACCGAGGCTTCGCGTGGTCATCGTCCCTTCCAAAAACGAGGTGCGCGTCAAAGAACAATTCAAAGTCGGGCTGCGCGTCGAAAATCCGACCGCGACCAATCAAATTGTGCGCGTGTGGGGTTGCAGTTGGGATGAAGAATGGAAAAGCAGCAACACAAACATTTCTTGGGTGGGCTGGGATTGCGGAAAAAACAACACCTATGATTTGACCATCCCACCCGGTGGCGCATACACGAACGAATTGGAGATGCTGATTCCCCAGCCGATTTCCGATCAATCGCCCACTTTTCAAATGGGGTTCACGCCCATCGGCAGTGAGACAACTTTTTGGAGCGATGGAGTAAAACTCAACATCCTTCCGCCTGACACCTGGGTGCAACGCGGGAAGTATTATCGCGACCGCAATCATGACGGAAAGATAGATTGGGAAGTATCAGGCATGACATTCATGGGGCACGCAGTTTTTCCATTCAAGAGCAGCACCAATTCTGCCGGATCGTTGGTTGTAACCGAGGAATTCACCGGACAAGGCGTTGACACTTTCAAAGTGGATACGAACTACGACGGATTTTACGATTTGGAATATGGCGCGGGCGGAACCAGCGGTCAAATCCAATGGACGAAGAGCATTCATGAACGGGTGCCGATGGTGGGCAAAGATTTTGTGCCCATAGTAAAAGAGACGTGGATGGACTATTGGATGCCAAAATGAACCTCAAACTCATCTTTAGTTTCGCGCTCGGCATATTGATTCTGTTCAGCCATTCATTTGCCAGCGAGCCGCCGACCAATGGCCCGCCGCAAAAACTGGTTCACCACTGGCAATACATCACGTTTCCCTGGACTCTGCCGGATGGAAAGCAATGTCCGTCTTTTTTGTGTGGGTATGACGAAAATAACGGCCTGGGACTCCGTCTGGAAATCCTGGGCATCATGCCGGAATTTTTCAAAACCAACGTGATTACTGCGCGGCTGTATCGGGCGGATGGAGAAATCGTCGAGCCGACTGTGGAAGGAAAAAAAATTCTGAATTATCCGATCAGCATCAACACAGCTACCCGAAAGGCCGGAATCGAAACCCCCAGTCAAGTGATGACTTTTTTTCCTTGGGACACAAATGCGCTGGAAGAGAGCTGGATTGAAGTCACGATGGGCCCGGAACGCTATTGGGTGGAAATTCCCTATGGGTTTGACCGGAACCCGGCCGACCCGCTTCCGCCTTCGTTTCCGGGTGGTCCTCCTAGATTTATTTCCGCCATGAAATCGTTGACTGACCACGACCATGTGGTGCGCTGGCAGACGGTGCATTATGACTTGGGCGTGATCCAAAATGGCTGGCGGCTGTCATTGATCCAGTCCAATTCAGTCGATGCGGAAAGTGAAGTCGTGCTTTATCGCGATGATGTCAAAATCGGCATCGCGACTTCATGGGCGACCGATTCACCAGCAACCGCCGTGCGGGTTTTGGATGCCAGCGGGACGATTCTCGGCAGCCGTTGCACTGACGTTCATATTCAGGACGGCGGAATGGAACGGAGCAACCGGTATGACATCGCACACAATGGAGACGATCTGCGATGCTGGGGACAAATTGAAATCAGTGTGGACAACCAAACCTATCGGGTCGTTGTGCCTTCGAGCCTATACAAATACGCTCATGGGCACGCTTCGGCCAACTGAAAATCCATGAAGCCAAAACTCATCCTCGGCCTCGCACTCGTTTTGAGCGGCATATTGACTGGCTGTTCCACGGCCAAGCCGCATCCCAACACGGCTAATCCGTTGAGCCTGTCCATTGCGCTTCTGGTTTCGCCATACAATCCCGAAATTTATGTAAGCATCAACACCAATTGCCATTTTCACGTGGTCATCACAAATCATTCCGACCAGCCGCAAAAGTTGCTGCAGGAGGGATCGTCTTGGGGTTGGGAAGCGATGTCGTTTGAATTGATTGATGAAAAGGGAAATAAATATCTCATTCACCGAACTCCGGCAATTTGGACGGACAATGCTCCGGTTCATTGGATTCTCAAGCCGGGTGAGCATTACGTCCGGGACATTTGCTTTGCCCAAATTTATCAGGGACAAGATTCCTGGGCCGGTTTTCCAGAACGATTGAATCAAGGACAAGACTTGAAAGTCAAAATGAAGGCCATCTTCGAGGTGACCATAGACAAAGGCGCTAACGGCGAACCTCTCTGGCATGGCCGCATCGAGTCGCCGCCAGTTACCTGCAGACTTTTTGATAACCGTTCAAGACTCATTTATCCATCCCCTTATGGAGAATAATAAATCCAAACTCATCCTCGGCCTCGTGCTCGTATTGAGCGGCTATTGTCATGCGGCCATCATTGATTCTTTGGCGGCTAATGCACAGCGGCAAATTTCAAGCGCCAACATTGATCTTAAAACTCGATGCTATGAAGTCAGTCCGGCGAATCTGGCTTCGGGAGTATTCCTGTCCAAAGCGGAAGGGTTGGGAGAATTGAGCGGACATTCCTTTGACAGCAAAATTCCAGAAGCTTTGCAAATTGCGGAGCAATTGCCGCAAGTCAAAAAGCAAGATTATGAACCGCGCCTTTTGGATAGTGCACCCATTCTTTTTGTTGCGGTCTGGCTTCATGGAAAATCAGACGACATCATCATTCCGTTGCCGCCAACTTTTGGCAGATGGAACGCCTACCAACCTTATTCAGAGAGCGGAATGATCAAGCTTTTGAAGCCAGAGGCGAAGAAAAAACTTAAAGAACCGCCCGGAATGGGTGATTAGCCATGAAACCCAAACTCATCCTCGGCCTCGCGCTCGTTTTGAGCGGCGGTTTACTCGGTTGTTCCACGGCAAAGCCGCCGGCCCAGCCAATCCCTGCATCTAGCGTCAACTGGATGGGCTTGTCGGGTTTTATCGGAACCTACTTTGCGCAGGGGAAGCCGATCTTGTGTCTCGTGGCACCGGGCACGCCGAAACCAAACGATCACGACGCGGCTCTAATCATTGGCTTCGCCGCGCCGATGGATGAGGCCATGACGACGTGGTTGCGGGAACATCCCAAGGCCGTGGTCGTGACCATCGCCCACATTGACACCAGTGGGACCAAGGTTGCGGCAGAGAATTATAATTACGTTTGGGTGGTTGAGGGCGATCACAACCTCAATCTGGAACTCGTGCGCCAGGGTTTCATCGCGTCAAATACCCAAACCGGCGTCAATCCCCAGCAGTTGAAAATCCCGCACGCCGACTACGACGCCTTCGTCCAAAAGGCATTGCAAGCCGGCAAGGAGGCCAAGGAAAAGAAAGTGGGAATGTGGATGGAAGGACTCCCAAATTGAACAAAACTCCTTTGAAAATCTCTCTTTTGTTTCTCGTCTGTTTCGCTCTCTACTTTTTGTCGGGATGTGCCACCCTGCAAACTTCCCCAAAAGATGGCTCATCGTCCACGGCTCCCGGCGTTGTCGAGGTGATTTCTCCCGAGTTCGTGGGGGAATGGCGAAATAGCAAAGACCCGATTAAATATGCTGCGCTTTATTTTCTATCTGACGGCCGGGGTATAGTTCTCGGCAGTGACGAGAGTGATGTCCTCGGTTTTCAAGTGTCCACTTCGTATGACTCAAAGAGGCATATCCTCACCTTGGTATCGCATCCGCAGCCACAAGAAGGCCCACAGCAGACATTCCACCTCAATTACGACCCAAGTTCTAAGATGATTAGTGGAATGGGGGATGTCCCATTTACGCGTTGCAGCCCGAAAGTTCCAGACTATATGCTAGAGGAATTCAAGTTAAACTCCGCACCATGAAAACACCATGCTGCCTAATAAGTAGCCGCCGAAAGCCCGCCGTTGGCGATGGCAGTTCCACTGTCGCGGTTTACGCCGCGAGTCGGCGATGGCTCAGCTTTCTACGTTAGGCTGCTCCGCGTTTATGTGCATGGTCGTATTCATAGCTTCGCTTTCACCGCTGCCACTGATTCCGTGGCAGCAGGACAGGCCAGCTTTCAATGTCGCCGATTTGACAGAGCACGAGGAGCGCGTTCGCAGCCACTTTTCGTTTCCTCATGTTCGATGTGCCGGCAGCCATACCCAGTGCGGTTGCGGCTTTAACGAAGGGCGCGAGCATCCACAAGTTTATCATGACCCAGCGAAGGAGCGAGCCGCCGCTTTAGTTTCGTCAGCACAGCTAGCGCGTTATGTTCGCGAGCATCACATTGAGCAGATTTATAGTTGTTGGTCAGGCGACGAGGGCGAGCTGCAGGAGTTCGAGCGGCGCATCACGCCAGACGCTTTGACAGTTGAGAATTTCTTTTTTCGTGAACGTGAGTTATTTAGTATTGACCATGAAGCCGCAGCCTAACCAGAAGTCCCGAAGCCAACTGCCGTTGGCGCTGGCCGTTCGCTGTCGCGGTTCACGCTGCGAGGAAGGCATGGCTCAACTTTCTACGTTAGACAGCTTGAGCATTTATGAAATATATCCCCATCGTATTTATCATCCTGATTAGTCTGCTTGCGCTAGTCGGCATGGATTATTATGGTGCGATTCTTATCCTTTTATTTGGTGCATTTATGCTGGCCGGAATATTAATGCCACGGACTCGTGCGATATGGGGGGTTAGCAGGCTTACCTGCATTGGCATTGCGCTCATGCTAGGCTCGGCAGGAGCTGGAAACTTTAAGATTATACCGGATTATCTTATTTTCATTTTGATGATATTCGGTCTTGTTTGCATCCTAGTTGGGCAGATATATTTAAGGAGTGTGACACGTTTATGAATATTGCGATGAAAAGCCTGCTGGCTAACCAGTCGCCGGAGCCAACCGCCGTTGGCACTGGCCGTTCCGCTGGCTCGGTTCACTCCGCAAGTCGGCGGTGGCTCAGCTTTTTTCATTATGCGACTACCATGCGCACTTTGAAATCCGCACTCATCATCGCTCTAGGTTTTACGCTTACAGCGTGCACTTCTGATTTGCATTCTCAGTCGTCACACGCCGACAGCACGCACGCTAGCCGAGAAGCAGCTCTTGAGTTTCTTCGTCAGGAAGGCATTCTTTCAGGCAGCACACGAGTAGAATCTGCCGTCTGGCACGAGGATGTTCACGAGTGGCTCATTACTCTTCAGCATCCTTCAGCCGAACATCCTTCGGGTATCCAGTCTTATTGGTTTGTGGATGCCGCTGCAAAAAACTACCAAGGAGGCACCTGCACTCAATGATCTTTCACTGCAACCAACAGTCGTTTAGTTTTACATTTGTAGTGCGACAAAACTTAAAATCAGCGAAAGACTCGTCGAAACCCTGCGAACAAAAATGAACTAGGCCGAATATAAATTCTATTATGAAAATCATCATCATCGCAATTCTCTCCTTGGCAACGTGCTGCTACGCCCAAGAAAAAATGACGGTCAGTTTAAACGACGGTAGTTACACCACCATTGGCGGCAGCGGACGAGTGGAAAGTCTGAAGATAGAATTTCGGCAAGGATTCGACCGTAAACCAATCCCAGTCGGGGAAAAAATAATGGCGTTAAAGGAGAAGCTCCGCTTCTACGAGCTTGCAGTCCAGCACAATGTGGATCTCGATAAAAAAATCAACGCAGTGTATACTAACAGGCCGCTTAAAGACATTCTCGCGGAGCTTCTGCCCAATGTGCCGGTCAAATTCGATGGAGTGGATAGTGGAGTCACGGTTGATAGCATGACTATTGCAAAAACACCGCTTGAAGCAGTCTGTGAATGTCTCGATGCTGCAGCAGGTGTTTATTTTCATTTTACGGATCAAGGCATCACGGTAACGGCAAAGCCAGTTAACGATTAAGCAAGCATGACTTTTGGAAGCAACTCCAACTGGCCTAATAATTCGCCGGAGCCAATGCCTTGCGCTGGCCGTTCCGCTATCGCGGTTCACGTCGCGAGTCGGCGGTGGCTCAGCTTTTTTCGTTAGGCGTATCAGCCATGCCACTCTCGAAAGTCATCGCGGCAGTCGGCGTCAACTTGGTCACGCCATTTCTCGGCGTCGTGGCTTTTGCTCTACTTTGCCGCTGGATGTGGCGAGCGCGGATTGAGTCTCCACCGTTTTTGTCTTGGTTCATCTTATTTGCCACGTTTGGCGGCTGGTTGATGATTTTGCTCACAGCTTTGTTTTGGGAGTGGTCAGGCATGGCATCACTCGGATTTTTCTACTTGGTTTTGGTTGCACCGTTCGTCACGGCTGCACTGGCTTGGAGTTTGCATCGCCGGCGAGCGTTGTCTGGATTTCACCGGAGCGCATTTGTTGCGAGCATCAGTTACAGCGTTTTGGCGCTGGCCACAATTTTGGGCTGGCTTGGTGTTCGATTATTTGCGAGATAGACGATATGGATACGACTAACCAGTCGCCGGAGCCAACCGCCGTTGGCGCTGTCAGTTCCGCTATCGCGGTTCACGTCGCGAGCCGGCGCTGGCTCAGCTTTTTTCGTTAGGCGGCTTATGAGCGCATCCACCAAACATGAATGGCTTCACGATGTTTTATGGAGTTGGAGTGATTCAGAAAGCACGCACGGCAAGGCCGGAGCGCGAGACAAGTTCCAGTCTCTGACGCTCACGATGACGCACAGGCCGACGAATACCATCGTCACGAGGTCGTCAGCTTTTGTTCCAAATAAGAGCGACGAGCTTGCCAAGCTCCGACGCAAGATGTGGTCAGAGTTGTTGCATGATTTACAGCAGGAAGTTTTGAGCCACCATGAACCAGCCGCCTAACCAGTCGCGAGCCCGTGTGAAAACTATTTAAATTGGTGACTTAGTAAGTGGGTTTCCTAATTTCTAAGTGGACGGGCGGTGGGTTGGCTAACTATCGGTCGGGTGAACCTATCCGGTGATAGGGTCGGTCGGGGAAGATAATAGGACTTAGAGGCGGCTTTTTCCACGGGCCGGCGTCGCCGCCCGGCTTTTACGCCACTGCCAGCAGCAATTTCTCCATGCTCACCAGGTTCAACACCCGTTTCAAGTTATACGCCAGCGTGATCAGGCTCCATTCCGTCCGCACTTTGGTGAGTCCTTTCAACGTGAAGTGCGTGTAGCCAAACCACCGCTTGATGGTCCCAAACGGATGTTCCGCCAGTTGCTTGCGCAACGCATACTTCTCCGGCTGGGCTTTCAACCGCGCCGCCATCTGTTCCATCAGGTGTTCGTTGGCTTCGCGCGTGAGGGTCCGGTTGTGCTGGTTCCGCGTGCATTGTTTTTTGAGCGCGCAGTCCTGGCAGCCTTTGGCCCGGTAATACTTTAACTCGCGTCCGAGTTCATAGGTGCTAAAGCGGTAGGTCAACGTGCCGCCAGCGGGACAGATATAATGGTCTGGCTCCGGTTCATACTTGAACTGACTTTTGCCGTAGAGTCCGAGCTTGGTGTTGGCGCTGGTGTCGGTCTTGGGGATGAGCGGACGGAGTCCGTGCTCGACGCAGCGGCTGACTTCACTGGCGTTGTAATAGCCTTTGTCGGCGAGGACTTCGGCCGATTTTATTTCCAAGTTGGCTTGGGCCGTGAGGGCCACGTCGGCGAGTTGCCGGTAATCATTGCCTTCATTGGTCACGTCGTCTGCCGCGATCAACTTATGCTTGGCGTCCACGGCCATCTGCGCGTTGTAGCCGACGACATTCCCTTGCGCCACCGGCATGCGCCGCGTGTCGGGGTCGGTCACGGAAATCTGTTTCTCCTCGGCATCCAACTGGCCTAACAACTCCGCGTGCCAGTCGCGCCGTGCCTGCAACGCGGCGATCTTGGCCTGCAACGCCGCTACGTCGAGCGACGGGGCCTCCGGTGCCGCGGCATCGGCTTGATCCAGGGTGTTAAAATATTCCGCCAGCCGGGCATCCGTGTGCGCGAGGAGTTCCTGTAGCTTGGCGGCGCTGAAGTTTTGGTCGCGGGCATTGACTGCGCGGAACTTGCTGCCATCAATGGCGAGGAGTTCACCGCCGAAGAGTTCCAGCTTCCGGCAGAGCAAAGTGAACTGGCGCGCGACGCCCTGGAGCGGTTTTAAGTTATCCTTGCGGAAGTCGGCGATGGTCTTGAAGTCCGGCGTGAGCTTGCCGAGCAGCCAGATGACTTCGACGTTGCGGTGCGCCTCCGCCTCCAACATCCGCGAGGAACGCACGCGGTGCAGATAGCCGTAGAGATAAAGTTTTAACAACACGGCGGGAGCGTAAGGCGGGCGACCGGTATTCGCGCACTTGGCTTTGGCAAACTGAAGCCCGTGCAAATCCAGCGAAGCGACGAACGCATCCAGAAAACGCACGGGATTATCGGCGGCCACATAATCCTCCAAGCGTTCCGGAAACAACAGCGTCTGTGAGCGATCCAAACCAGTCCGATGATTCATGCTTGATAAAGACCACACACCGGCGTAAAGGTTTCAACCAATGATAGACTTTTCACACAGCCTCTCGCCGGAGCCAACCGCCGTTGCCGCTGCGGTTGCAATCCACGCCACGAGTCGGCGGTGGCTCAGCTTTGGTCGTTAGGCGGCAAGATACGTTTATGAAAACATACAACACAAAACTAGGAGTCCGAGTATTCACTATTATCGCGGCAGTTGATGTTGTGGAGCTGGTCATTGGCCATTTCCATCCTGGCGGATTGCTCGTCAAGCCAGCAGTGATTATCAACTCTCCCGCTTTGCTATTGGCGGATTTATTTGGGAAGCTAGGTTCGTGGGGCACTGGATGGCCGTTTATACTCAGCCTCTTGTTTTGCGCGATCCTTTGGTCACTCATTGCTGGTTATGCTTTTCGTCGTAGAGTTGCCGCCTAACCAGTCGCCGGAGCCAACCGCCGTTGGCGCTGCGGTGGCAATCCACGCCACGAGTCGGCGGTGGCTCAGCTTTTTTCGTTAGGCGGCTTCGAGCTATGAGTGTCACCAAGAGAATTTCTACCATCGGAGTTTTAGTCGCGGTGGCGATTGCCGCTGTATTGGTTGGCGGATGTCTTGGCCGCCGGGTGGCATCGCGTGTTCCGATTCCGGGTAGTTCCATGACGGCGGTCGTCACAGAAGATATAGCCGGCACTTATTCTTGTCGGCTTTTCGACGGCGGACACCCTATTTCCGATTTTCAGATGTTGGGGCCAGCCGCTACCGAGCATTGCTCGTTGGCTCAAGTCTCGACCACGTCAAACATTGTCACCATCGCTTGGTCAGACGGAGGCAATCATTACAGCACGGCAGTTGATGTTGACGCCCGACGATTTATTGTTTACTCAAACGGAGTGCCAGTGAGATGAGATACCAGCCGCCTAACCAGTCGCGAGCCCGTGTGAAAACTATTTAAATTGGTGACTTAGTAAGTGGGTTTCCTAATTTCTAAGTGGACGGGCGGTGGGTTGGCTAACTATCGGTCGGGTGAACCTATCC
>Ga0302266_10001969_pt1 | contig 18259 bp, 10 predicted proteins | sample III_Bog_E1_2_FD_194559 | JGI IMG/M metagenome (GOLD analysis project Ga0302266, IMG submission 194559) | Peat permafrost microbial communities from Stordalen Mire near Abisko, Sweden - III_Bog_E1_2 | ecosystem: Environmental > Terrestrial > Soil > Wetlands > Peat | place: Sweden: Abisko... | reverse complement strand
TGTTCATGGCAAGAATACCTGCCTTGCCCGGTCGAATTCAGAGAAGAGCCGCCGCCGGTAGCTCTGCGCGCGCATCACGAGCGACGCTCTCTTGAGTTCATCGACATCGGCCTTGCGGTCCGCGACTTGCCCGAGTTGGATACCATGCTGGCGGACTGGGTTTTCAAGTTCAGCAAGGCGAAACTCCATTTGCAATATCTCCGGCGCGAAGGCTTCGCGGAAGCGATTTGCCTGTTCCGTAGACTTCCAGTATGTGAAGTCCGCCAAGGCACTGGTTGCGTTCTCGACAATGACGTACTCGACCCGTTCCTGAAGACGGCTCGCCCAGGCAAGGACGCTCTCGACGCTGGCCGGGTCCGGCGTGACCACTCCCACCGCTGTAAAGCGAACTCCAGTTGCAGAGACATCGTCGTACATCGACTCGAACCAGTCGGCTGCAACCTGCCCGGCACCCGCGCCCATGTCGGCGAGAATAATGGGCGTGCCGCCGTCAAGATGATCGACGAAGGCGTCGAGTCCGGCGGGCGTGTGAATATTGACTTTGGTGACCCGCCCATTGAAAAAGTGTTGCAGGGAACCACGCGCCTTGTTCTCTGTGTCGAGATCGAGCAGAGTGACAGGAATCTTGTTGGCCTCAAACCATTCGGCCAGGGCGACCATCACGCCGGTTTTGCCGACTCCGCCCTTACCGCCCATCGTGAAAACCACGCGCTTCGTATTGGCCGTCATTGTTCGCCTCCATTGGTTGTCAGGGTCAGGGGTTCGTTTTCACGGAAGACGAAGCGGGTGCGCTTCGCTTCCCGCACGGCGGGCTTTGCCTTGAGTGCAGTAACGCGTTCGAGTACCGGCGATTCTGCTGCTGCCAGGCCCACGGGCGGCAGCTCAAATTGCGTTCGTTTGCGGTGCTTGGCGCGGACCTTCACGAAGGAGTGAAGGGTGCTGAGGGCGACATGCAGCCCCAGCCGCTCCTGAAAAAGGCAGGCGACTTCGCGATACGTCCGTCCCTTGCGGCGCAGTTCGCGGATCAGTTCCCGGTGGGGCTCCAGTTTGGAGCGGTACGGCTTTTCAAGAAGAGATTCGAGTACAATCTGGTGTGCCGGTTCCATAAGGCATGGCTCCCGAGCACCTCACTGCGTTGTTCCAATAGCCGTCCAATAAGCGGTTCCGACGGTGCCTGAAAGTGCCTTGGTGGGCTATCCATGCCTCCTGATTTCAACAACTTACCAGGCTCTGAGCCACTTTCACGGCGATAACACGGGTTCAAATCCCGTCGGGGACGCCAATAGACTCAACAACTTAATGGTCGGAAAGTAATCAATCCGTAAACTCTTAGGGCAATGTTAGGGCAGTGATGCCTTTAGGGGCGCGATTGCGCTCACTCCGAAACGTCTGCCGGTGCGGAGAGCCTACCACGTGGCCTGCCAGACCTCCACCCCCCCTAGCGGCCTTCGGTGGAAATCGCGGGATACCACTCCGTCAGCCCTGATCACACAAGCAAATTGGGGTAGGCCCCAATATTGTAGCGTTCAGGCTCATATTCGCTTTGTATTCGTCTATACTTTTTTTCAATGGCAAATCAACTCTTCTACGGTGACAACCTGGACGTGCTGCGTTCGTTCGGGTCTGAGAGCATCGATCTTGTCTACCTTGACCCGCCATTCAACAGCCAAGCCAACTACAACGTTCTCTTCAAGGCACCGACTGGCCACAAGTCCGAGGCTCAAATTGAAGCCTTCGAGGACACTTGGCATTGGAACGACAAAGCGGAGCTTGCCTTTGATTATGTGATGAAGAGCGGCAATAGCGACGTTACCGAGTTGCTGCGAGCGTTCCGGGCGTTTCTCAAAGAGACAGACATAATGGCGTATCTGACCATGATGGCTGTCCGCCTAATTGAATTGCACCGCGTATTGAAGCAAACGGGCAGCCTGTACCTGCATTGTGATCCTACAGCAAGCCATTACTTGAAATTGCTACTGGATGGTGTGTTCGGGGCCGCATATTATCGGAACGAAGTCATTTGGAGGCGCACCAGTTCACACAATGATGCCGCACAGGGTCTCACGCGCTTTGGCAAGAATCACGATTCCATTCTGTTCTACTCCAAGGCTGAGGCACCTATTTGGAACCAGCAGTTTGTTCCATATGACGATGAGTACATTAAGAGCCACTATGGGCAAGTAGAACCCGAATCTGGCCGGAGATTTACTACTTCCGATCTTACCGCTGCAAAGGCAGGCGGCGATACATCTTATGACTGGCACGGTGTAAGACCGCCGACAGGCCGATATTGGGCGTATTCGAGAGCCAATTTGGAGAAGTTTGAGGCTGAGGGACGGCTTGTCTATGGTAGAACCCAAGTTCCCAGGCTGAAGAACTACCTAGATGATATGCCCGGTGTGGTTCTTGGCTCGCTTTGGAATGACATTCCCCCAATCAACTCGCAGGCGCAGGAGCGTCTAGGCTACCCAACACAAAAGCCGCTAGCCTTGCTTGAGCGCATCCTTCAGGCATCGAGCAATGAAGGCGACGTGGTATTAGATCCATTTTGCGGATGCGGTACAACCATTCACGCGGCGGAAAAACTGAAACGGCAATGGGTAGGCATCGACATAACGCACCTTGCAATCTCCCTGATTGAAAAGCGATTGAAGGACGCATTCCCTGGCGTATCGTTTGAAGTTCATGGGACGCCTAAAGACCTTGACGGCGCAAAGGCTCTTGCTGCCCAAGACAAGTATCAGTTTCAATGGTGGGCCGTTTCGCTGGTGGATGCTGTGCCGTATGGAGGAAAGAAGAAAGGCGCGGACTCTGGCATCGATGGATTCATCTATTTCAAACCAGATGGGAAGCAAACAGAGAAAGCTATTGTTTCAGTCAAAGGTGGAGAGAACGTCAACGTCTCAATGATTCGGGACTTGGCGCATGTTGTAGACCGTGAGAAGGCAAAGATGGGCGTATTCATTACGCTTGCCGAGCCAACGAAGCCAATGCAGACTGAGGCTGTCAAAGAAGGATTCTTTGAAACGGTATTCGGCAAGTTTCCGAAGATTCAAATAGTGACCATTGGAGAGCTATTTGCAGGGAAGAAGCCGCGGGTTCCCAACGTCGATCCATCCTCATTCAAGAAAGCCGCTATTGAATCGACGCACACACAAGAGAGCCTTTTCTAGTCTTGGTTTTCACCAGCGTTCGCCCATTTTCGCCTGTCATTAAACCTGCATCTTGCCCTAAGCGGTCACAACGGCGTTTGAACTAAAAGGCACAGCAACTCCAGCAGTCTGAGCTCACGCCGGACGATCTCTATGCATGCTTCTCGTTCGCGGGTCGCCGTTGAGTTCTTGTTTGCTGGTTAGTTTCTTACCAGCCTCCGCTCCAGTTGCTCCAGAGTCTGGCCCTTGGTTTCGGGGTAGAACAATGTCACCACCACAAGCTGCAACAACGTGGCCGAGGCAAAGAAGACAAACGGAGTGCCCGAGCCGTACCTGTGCGCCAGGATCGGAAAGGCCAGGGCAATGACGGTGTTCGTGATCCAGTGGCTGGCATTGCCCGCGCCCTGCCCCTTGGAGCGGACCGGGGTGGGAAAGACCTCGCCAATGTAGACCCAGATGACCGCGCCTTGCGAGAGAGCGAAGAAGGCGATATAGACCAACAGCAGGCCCAGCAGAGCGGCCTGATGGCTGTTTGAATTGAAAACCCAAGCCACGCCGGCCAGGCAAATTGAAGTGCCCGCGGCGCCCACCATCAACAGGCTCTTGCGGCCGAAGCGGTCGATGAACGTCATGCCCACCAGGGTAAAGATCAGATTGGTGGCGCCGATGGCAATGGCCTGCAGATCGCCGGACAACTGACTGAAACCCGCCGCGGCAAAGATGCTGGGCATGTAGTAGAGGATGGCATTGATGCCGGCCAACTGGTTGAAGGCGCCGATGGAGATAGCCAGGAAGAGCGGAAAGCGGTACTTCCATTGGAATACCGGCTCGTGCTTCGTGGCGTGTTCCGAGTTGAGGGCCGCCTGGATGTCTGCCAGTTCCCCTTTTGGATCCGGCGCACCCATCTGGCCAAGCACAGCAAGGGCTTCGTCAATCTGGTTGCGCGAGGCAGACCAGCGCGGCGAGCGCGGAATGCGGAACAGCAGTGTGAGGAAGAAGATGGCCGGCAGCGCGGCAACGCCAACCATGAGGCGCCACTCGGTCGGCCCAAAGTGTCCCAGGCGGATCAGGTAGTTGGAGGTGTAGCCCACCAGGATGCCGAGCACCACGTTGATCTGGAAAGTGCCCACCAGGCGGCCGCGCCACAAGGCTGGCGACAGTTCCGTGATGTACACGGGCCCCAGCACCGAAGCAGAGCCGATGCCCACTCCGCCCAGAAGGCGGGTGCACAGTAGCATGGGCCAGCCCAGGGAGAAAGCACTGCCAAGAGCGGAAAGGATGTAAAGAGCGGCAGCATAGCGCAGCGCCGTGCGTGCGCCCAGCCTTTGCCCGATGACTCCCGCGACAAAGCAGCCCAGCACCGTGCCGATGGGGGCCACGGCCACGGTCAAGCCCTTGTCGTAATCGCTCAGTCCATACAGCCGGACAACGGACTCAATGACGCCAGAGATGACGACGGTATCGAATCCGAACAGCAGGCCGCCCAGCGCGCCCGTCAGTGTTGCCTTCATCAGCTTGGAATTGGGTCGCATTATCTCTTGCCTCTTTTTCGGAGTTCCTCTTGGAGCTTCACAGCGCGCGCCGCCAAAGGAGCACGCAGGCCAGTAAGGGATGAATGGTCAGGCGATCGGGGTGTGGAGCGGTCAATTGCGCGGTGCTGCATTTGCAAATGGCTTCGAACACGATGCCGTTGTTTTGCCAGCTCGCGCCACGAGATCGCGAACCTGTAAGAGAACGCGTTCGGGCAGCGGCGGTGTTGCGGACGCATGGCGCACCACCCAGTTGGACAGGATGTCGGCCAGTTCCAAGCTGTGTTCCGGCGCCCAGCCCTGCATGATGCCGAACAAAAGCCCCGCGGCAAACGAATCTCCGGCGCCGACGGGATGCACCAGGGACTGGTCCAACTTGGAGTCTGGAAGGCTGAGATGCTTCCCCTGACTGGCCAGCAGCGCGCCTTTGGCGCCGCGCGTGATGGCGACAGCGGCCAGCGAAAACTCTACGCGGAGCCTCTCCATGAGGAGACGAGTCCGCTCCTCTGGATCGGGCGATTCCGGGGTGAACCCCAGCAGCGAGGCCACCTCATCGAGTTCCACATCATTCATCTTCACCAGGCTCGCCAGCTTGAGACTGCTGGCAATGATTTCTGCGGTATAGCCTGCCACGCCATCGGTGGTGTTGCGGCGGAGGTTGACGTCATACAGTCGATGACCGCTCACTTGCGCGACGAAGTGCCGAATGCTCTCTCGGGAGATCTCTGAGCGCTGCGCCAGACTGCCGAACACCACGGCGTCGCAACGTTGGGCAAGTTCGCAAGCACTGTCGCTCAATCGGATAAAGTCCCATGCCACATCCGGTTGAATTTCAAATCCAGCTCCGCCTTCCTGCTCAATGACCAGCGCCGATCCGGTGGGCCGGTCAACATCCGCGAGGTAGCCGGTAGGCATGCCGGCGGCCGCCACTGCTTTGCGGATGGAAATGCCAAACGGATCGCGGCCGACCGCGCTCAAAAACACCGCGTCTCCCATGGACAACGCGGTCAGCAGTTGATGGAGATGAAACACCACGTTGAACGGTGCGCCGCCCAAAGTGGCTTCTCCGTTCTCGAAGACATCCATGAGAACTTCGCCAATTCCCGCAACACGCATAGCTCGATTCATAGTCAAAACGAAAACTCCTCACTTTAGGCACGAGGCGAATACAGGAACGAGAGATGCAAGGCCTGAATCGCTGTTGCGCGGCTTCGCCCGGTTCGAGAGTTCACCGTCACTCAGGTCGCAAGCCGGTCAGCGGAGATTGGCGATAACTGCCAAACGGAGAGACGCTCAATGGCTGTCGCCTTGCCCGTCCATTGCAGGCGCACGCTGCGCTCACTGTTCCCCGCATAGTAAAAGCGTTTGGTGCAGGCCACCTGTTGGTTCACAAACACTTCAATAACCGATCCGTCGATGTAGAGATGAAACTCCAGAGCCGCATGATCAGGCGCTTTCAACGGTACGGGTTTGTCATCAATCAATATCTGGCCGGGATGAAGGGGATCGTACTTCAATGCGATCCAGGCATTCGTGGACGCCTCAGGATTTGCGGCATCGCAGAGGGACAACTGCAAGGGCTCCGCACCCTTTCGCGCCACGCACAGAATTTCTCCACAGCACCCTTCGATGCGAAGGGCATCGATCTGCCGCTGGCTGGATTCATCGCCCGCGGCGGCGTGAAGGATCTGTTCCTGCCTGCGGAGTCGATTTACCTCTACCGCGACGCCGATCCTGAGCCGCCCATCGCTGCCCATGGAAAGCGCGCGCGGAAGCGACATCATACCGGCCCAGCCAGCGGCCTTGTATTCTTCCTGCTTGCGGGTTTCGGGAATCCAGCCCCAGAGGATGCGGTTTCCCGCTTTGTCCAACTGCGTCTTGGGAGCATAGTAGGAACCGTAATCCAAAACCCCTGTATCCTGCGGGGAAAACTGCATCGTCTGTGGATCGAGACTGCCAGCCATCCAGTAGGTCTTGCCCGAGGTGGAATAGATCAGCACGTGCTTGCCGCCCAACGCGAAGAACTCCGGGCACTCCCACACTTCGCGCTCCGCCTGGTGCTCTGGAACCAGCGCCATGCTCCCGTTGCGCTGAGCGAGAATGTGCAGGTATTCCCAACTGCGCAGATCCTTTGACCTGTAGAGAAGAACAGCGCCGCCCTTGCCCTCAAGACCGGAGCCAACGACCATGTACCACCAGTCGCCTTGACGCCAGGGAGACGGATCGCGGAAGCCGGTGACGGCGAGTTCTGGCGGAGGTGTGGCGATAACCGGGGCAGGCAGTTTGGTCCACGTGCGCAGTTCGGGATCGTTCGCGGTGGCCAGGCACTGCGTCTCCAGGTAACTGTGCGCGCCTTCCTTGATGGTGGCCTGCGCTTCGGGCACTGCGCGAACGGCTGTGTAGAGAACAATGACTTGCCCGTCTTTCACCACGGCGGTTCCTGAGAAGCAGCCGTCGGCGTCGGGTCCGCCAGGGGTGGGCGCAAGCGCAACGGGAAGGTGCGTCCAGTGGACCATGTCGGAACTGACGGCGTGGCCCCAATGCATGTCTCCCCAGAAAGCCCCATGGGGGTTGTACTGGTAGAACATGTGGTACTCGCCTTGAAAATAGATGGGCCCGTTGGGATCGTTCATCCAATTGGCGGCAGGCAAGAAATGGAACTGCGGGCGGCGGGGATCCGTGGCGAGGGTACTGGCGAGCGCTTCGGCCATGACTGCTGTTGCGAAGCGCCCCTGGGTCAGTGCCGTCAATGCAGCTGTACCCAGAATTCCAGTCATGAATGTGCGACGCTCAATGCGGATCATGTCGGCTCTCCAGGAGGAAACAGGTCTGGCGGAAAGGTACTTGAAGACGGCTCGCAGGAATTGCCAGGAGGGGCTGAGGAAACAGTCCCTCCTGGCAATGCCGATAAAAAAGGGGCGGAGACCGCATAAGTTACCACCCCGAGGAAAGTGTTGGGGGCGGGATAAACTGCATCTCCGCCCCCTCGGTTTGTTAGCTAGAAGGTGAGGCGCAGGGCAAACTGCACCGTGCGCGGAAGGTTGGTCTGGTGGCCGACCTGGCCGAAGCCGGGAGAGTACAGGCCGACGTTCGGCTCAGCGAACTGGGCGTGGTTGAAGAGATCGAAGATCTCAGTGCTGAACTTCAGCTTGGTGTTCTCGGTGATGGCGAAGAACTTGTTGATGGAAGCATCGAAGTTATCTTCACCTTCAGACTTCAGCTTGGGATCGACGCGCGGCTCGTTGCCGAAGGCCCAGTTGCCCGGCTGCGTGAAGCAGGAGGTGTTGAACCACTCGTTGGCCCGAGCTGCGCTGTGCGGAGATCCGGAGGCGCTCTTCGAGCATCCCGCCGTGAAGTTGGGCCGGATGTTGCCGGCGCCGAACTGGCTTAGCCCGTTACCGGCGGCCACCAGCGCAATGGGAATGCCGCTGTGCAGGGTGGTGATGCCGTTCACGCGCCAACCGCCAATCACCTGATTGGCAAAGCTGTTGATGTGGTTGAGATAGGTCTCGCCACGGCCAAAGGGCAGATCGAGTCCGTAGTTGATGACCAGGTTGTTGGCAATGTCCTGCTGGCTGACAGACTTCTCAGCCTTCAGGTTGGTGTTGTCCTGCACCACGCCAATGCCGCCCTGTCCGTCCTGGAAGGCGCTGGTGTTGTCGGTATCGCTGAGCAGCTTGCCCCACGTATAGGCGCCCTGCAGAGTTCCGGCATGCCCGAAGTGGCGGATGTAGGTGGCCTGCAGTGCGTTGTAGGTGGAGAAGCCGTAACGGGGCACAACCTGGTTGACGCTCTGGTACTGCGGGTGAGGCGTCAGCAGGTAGCCTTCGGCAATCGTCGGAGAGCCAAAGGTTGTACCGGCAGGAAGGACGCCGTAGAAGGGATTCGTGACCTGGGTCAGAAGAGCAGAACCCAGAGAGTCGTACTGGTCGGGAAGCTGATTCCGGTTCAGGCCCGTGCCCGTGTAGCCCTGGGAGAGAATCAGGTGCGTTCCCTTGGCGCCGGCGTAGGCGATTGTGGCGGTGGAGTTGTGATCGAGCGCGCGCTCCAGTGCCAGGTTCCACTGCTGCGAGTAGCCGTAGGAGGTGTCGGGGATGCGGCCTGCAACGCCATTTCCGAGCGCGATGTTCAGGCCGGCCTGGGTGCGGCCGGTGGGCAGATTGATCCCGTTGGGCAGCGGATTGGCCACCGTGGCCAACAGCGGCGCGCCCAGCGTGTTGTTGACGCTGGTGCCTGCCGAGTTGATCGGGCTTGCGCTGGGCGAGTCCGCGGTCATTTCAGCCGGGAAGAAGGAGATTCCATAGCCGGAGCGAACCACGGTCTGCGGGTCGAGGCGATAGGCAAAGCCGATACGCGGAGAGAAGAGCATGGAGTGCAGCGATTCTTCTCTGCGCGAGGAGTAGGCCGGAGTGTCCACAAAGACCAGTTGTCCGGTCAGCGGTACGGCGTTGCCGGTTACAGGGTTGGTGATGGAGCTCAGGCCGCCGATGTTGACCGCGGCATTGGGCTGGAGAATTGAATCCAGGTTGTTTTCTTCAGAATAGGAGCCCGGCTGCTCCCAGCGCAGACCGGCGTCGATGGTCAACTTCGGTGTGGCCTGGAAAGTATCGGCAACGAACACGCCGTAGTTGTGCAGGAACGCATGCCAGGTTCCGACCGAGCTGATGCCGGTGCCGGAGGGGATTCCCAACAGGAACGACGCCAGCGCGTTGCCGGTGGTGGCATCCGTCGGTGAAGAAGCGGTGTAGAAGGGCGAGGCGCCAATGCCCAGGCCCTGGCTGTTTCCGTAGTTCTCCCACAGAACCTGACGCCAGTTGCCGCCAGCCTTGATGGTGTGCTTGCCCAGGATCTTGGTTACGCTGCCGTTGATGGCCCAGACGTTGTTGTTCCAGTAGAGCTGCGAGAGCTCGGCGCCGATGCCGTAGCCCTGGATGCCCAGTCCGGGAAGCATGCCTTCCTTGTTCTGGCTCTCGGCCTGAATTGCGCCGTAGGCCGGGCTGATCGCGGACATGGCGAATCCCTCGCTCAGGGGGTACTGGAAGTTGTAGTTCTCCAGATAGGACATGCGCAGTTCGGCAACGGTGGTCGGCGTAAAGACGTGGTTGTCGCCCACGACTGCTTCCTGCGTGTAGTTGCCGGTGGGGCCGGCGCCGGTCTTGGTGCCGAAGGGATCGCTGATGCCGTTGTGCGGATTCCAGAAGGTGTAACGGGCAAAAACGTTATCCCTGGCGCCAAGATTGGCGTCAACGCGGGCGTTGAACTGGTTCTGGAAGCCCTCGATCGGAGCCGAGGCATAGAAGTTGGTGGTGTAAGGAGTCTGCGTGACATGCGCCTGGTTCGGCGTTTCCAGCTTGGCGATGGTAAGCGCCGTCGGATCGAGCCGGTTGGTGGGAATCACGTTGCCGGAAAACGGCTTGCCGGTGGTGGGGTCGTAAATCACTTGCGGGTCAGAGGAGAAGTCTCCGGTCAGTTCCGCGGTGGTCGGCACGGTGGCCGAAGTGGGGCTGGCCGAAATCAGCGACTCATGCTCCCAGGAGAAGAAGAAGAACAGCTTGTTCTTCAGCGCGGGTCCGCCCAGGTTGGCTCCGTACTGATTCTGATGCAAGGTGGAACGGCCCAGGTTCTCGTGGTTGCTGAACCAGTCGTTGGCGTCCAGAACGGTGTTGCGGAAGTACTCGTAGGCGTTGCCGTGGAAGTTGTTGGTGCCGGCCTTGGACGAGATCTGAATCACGCCGCCGCCGTAGCCGCCAAACTCGGCGCTCACGTTGTTGGTGGAAACGCGGAATTCCTGCACGGCATCTTGCGTAAGAACGAGCGTGTTGACGTTGTTTTCGGAGATGTTGGAGCCCACGCCGTCGATGAAGAACAGGCTCTGGCCGCTGAAAGCGCCGCCAATCTGATAGTTGCCGTAGGCAATGGCCTGGGTCTGTCCACCGGCCTGGAAGTTGCCGCTGCCGCCGTTGGCCATGGTGCTGCCCTGGGTGCCGCCGCCAGGGGTAACGCCAGGGACGAAGTCGAGCAGGTTGTTGACGTTGCGGCCGTTCAGGGGAGCTTCGACGACCTGCTTGGCCTCAATGACGCCCTCAAGCGTGGCGCTGTCGGTGTGCAGATCGCTGGCCACATCGGTCACGGTGACGGTCTGCGTTACATCGCCGATCTGAAGAACGACGTTGACGCGGGTGGCGCCGCCGATCTGGACGTCCACCTGATTGGTGGTGGCTGACTTGAAGCCCTGCTGCGAAACACTCACGCTGTAGGAGCCAGGGTTCAGGTTGATGAAACTGTAGGTTCCACCGCTGCCGGTTACGGCCTTCTCGACGGCATTCGTGCCGATGTTCTTCAGCACGACTTTGGCGCCAGGCACGATCGCGCCGGTCGAGTCCGTTACCGTTCCAACCACGCTGCCGTAGCTGGTTTGCGCCTGCATACGCGTGCTTCCGAGGACGCAAAGCACGAGTGCGACCAGCAAGGTCGCCGCGAGAGAAAACAGCCGACTGGCGCGTTGCCATGGGGCTGTGTTCAGCTGATTACTTGCCCCTGGAAAAGAGGATCTTGTTGTCATTTTCAGCTCCAAAGTGTGCATTCTGGTTGCCAGACTGGACTCCTCGGCAGCACGACCTCTTCTGGCACAATGCCCCAACCAGAGATGATCTGGTGGCTTTGTGCTGCGTTGGAAAGAGACCGGATGCCTATCAAGCTGGGTGGCACTCCGCATACAAAGACGGGGCAGGTGCGCCGAATTAAGGCTTGGCTAATATCTTTTTTCGTATATGACAAATAATTTTCAAATGAATATACATTTAAGTAATAAAAAAACAGATATTCTGCCAGAGGAACCTGAATTCCTGCAGCCGCCTGCGTCTTGAAGATACTGGCCGATGATTGGGTATACTTGCTTGGCGAACTTGAGGGCGATGGCGCGGGCACCACAGGGATGGAACAACCATCCGGGAGTGGTTCTGAGCCTCACGGGGTCAGATCAGCCGATGATGGATGAGCACCTTGCCGCATATGTCAGTGGACTTTACGAGGAACACCACGGCAGTCTCTTGCGCCACCTCATCTTGTCCGGCTCGTCTGCGCCGGAGGCCGAGGATCTGATTCAGGAAGGTTTCTTGCGCCTCTTTCGTCACCTCGGCAGCGGCCAGAAGGTAGACAATCCACGCTCCTGGCTGCTGCGGGTCCTGCACAATTTGAGGATCGATGAGTTTCGCAAACACAAGCGTGAATTCGCGCTGGACCGGCCGGAGTTTGAGTGCATGGTGGCGCAAATGCGCACCAAGGGGCCGGATGCCGAAGCGCAAGTGATTGCGCAGGAACAGCAGGCACGTGTGCAGAAAGCCATCGGCAAGCTGGCCCCGCGTCAATACCAGTATTTGCTGCTTCGGGCAGAGGGCCTCAAGCTGCGGGAAATCGCGGAGATGTTCCGTGTGACTGTGCAAACCGTGTCGGAATCCTGCGCGAAGGCGATGCTTGAGTTGGGGAGACTAGGCGATGAATCGTAAGCATTGGCAAGATCGGGAAGGGCATCCCCCAGTCGATCTCCTCCTGCTTCATTTGGAAGGCGAACTCGATGGGAACGCACCGGACGCCGTCGGTGTGCATGTCAGCCAATGCGCGTCTTGCCAGGCATCCTGCGACCAGCTCGAACGCGGAATCTCACGCTTCACCGCATTTTGCGACAGCGTTGTGACCCCCGCTCCGGTTTCCGGCGCGATGGCACTGCGCGAGCGTCTACTGGCGGCACAAGTGAAAAGTGCGCCCCACCCTGTGATCGCCCGCATTCGAGACTTGTTTCGGTTCGACCCGCCCCGGAGGTTCGCATTTGCCTCTGGCTGCGCCTCTGTTTGCCTGCTCGTCTGGCTCGTCGTCTTTCTCGGTTCTCCAAGGCAGTCGGTCTATGCGTCGCAACTGCTGAGCGATGCGCGGAGTGCCTCCGACTCGCTGCTGGCGCAGTCCAAGGTCCTGAATCAGAAGGTTCGCTTGCGCCGCGGCAGCCTGGTGATCGAACGGAGCGTGCATCACGGCCGGCAGACTCCGCTCCAGGCGCAGGACAGCAGTGTCGATGATCATTTGCAGACGGAACTCGATCAAGCCCACATCAATCTGGACGATCCGCTCAACGCCAATGACTTTGCCGCATGGAGAGCCGGAGAGCGCGAGCACACCGACACGGTCAAAGAGACCGCACAGGGCGTTACCATTACGACCCGCGTGAGCGGAGACGCCATCACCGAAGGATCTCTGACCCTGTCTCGCTCGGGATGGAGGCCTATCGCTCGGAGCGTTGCATTGCGCGGCGAAGCTCCCATTGAGATCAGCGAAGTCAGTTATGACATCAGCGATTCGGCCCCCGTGATATCGGAGTACTCGACGGCTTCCTCGTCGCCTCGAGCCACCACGGATTTGGGCACACCGGCGGCAGGGGCTGGCGTGTCTACCAGCGAACTGGAAGTCGCCGAACTCGATCTGCGAGAGGCATTTCACTCCATGGGGGCTGATGTTTCGGCCGCCCCGCGAATCTGGAGGTCGGAGCAAACGGTGTTCTTCCGCGCCTTTCCGGAGAATCCCAAACAAATGCATGCGATTGAGGATGCGGCAAACCGGATTGCGCACGTCAAAGAGGCCGGCACGCAGTTCGAGCGGATGCCCAACCCAGAGCAGCCGTCGCCCTCTGCATCGCACTCCGCGGCATCGCCGTTGGGGAATGCCCTGGAAAGGAAGTTGGGCAGTGCCCAGGCGGCAGACGACTTTCTGGATTCGTTGCGGAACCGTTCCGCGCATGTGATTGCCGAAGCCGCCGCCCTGGACCAGCTCGGGAAGAGATACCCGGTGGATGCGATGAAGACCTTCCCGCCCGATTTGCAGGCTCGCGTCAACACCCTTGCCTCCAGCCTGTTTTCGTCGCTGCAACGCGATTCGGCAGTTTATCTTCAGGCATTGTCCCCCGTCCTGGACGAGATCGCCAAAGAGCGGGACATCACGGCTAGTAACGAGGACACCGGAAATCTCCCGGGCTGCCTGCACTGGCAGGAGAACGCCGCGCTGGCGGCGCCGCAGTTGCGCAATATCGCGAAGGACGTTTCACTTCTCTCAGGTCCGAGCCAGACAGGAAAGCCCGAGGCCCTGACGACGGACCAAATCCTCGCCGACAGCCTGAGGACGAGGTCCTTTCTGGAGTGGCATCTCACATCGACTTGCCAGCTCTTCAGCGCCAACTAGAGCGGAGCCAGAATGAGTGTGCCCTGTCGAGTCTTGTGCGGGGCGCCGCTCCCTCGTGGTCGCGTCTACTTGAAGGCAGCGGTTTCGAGTTACAGCTGCTCTTGTTCCGCCAGAGTCTTTTCAGCCGCATCTCGGCGAATTCGCCGGCACTGATGCGGATCGCCGCGTGTTTGGCAGGGGCTTTGTGCTGCGTACTATGATGGGCAGGGCGCACTTCGAGAACAGCGAATGGCACCCGTGCGCGGCTTGGCGCGTTCTTGACTGGCCCAGTTGCCGGAAGCAACCGATCACACGAGATAGGCTCGCAGCCGGTCAAGGGGCAATGGGCTGTCTGCACAGCGGGCCGCAGGCAGACCGTCATGGCAAACTGAATTCAACCTTCGGAGTTGAGCATGACCACCAGATCATCTTGCGTCGGGGCCCAATGGTTGCCTCACTCCGACCGATGTCTGTGTGCGCTGTATTGCGGCGGGCGGTCTTTCTTCACTGCCCTGCTGCTGGGAGCGATTCTGCTTGGTGTGGCAGGCAGCCCCAGAGTTCAGGCCCAAACCAGCTATGGAACCGTGGTTGGAACTGTCATAGATTCAACCTTGGCAAACGTGCTGGGCGCGACAGTCACGTTGAAGAATGATGGCACGGATGCCGCCGAGGTAACCAGAACCGGCAACGGTGGGACCTACAGCTTTATCAACCTGAATCCCGGCTCCTACAGCTTGAGCGTATCGCAACCGGGATTCAAGTCCTCGACGCGCAGCCAGGTGGAAGTTCAGATCGGCGGAGCAACGCGTGTCGATGTCATGCTGCAGATCGGCGATGTGGCCCAAACCGTTACCGTGACCGGGGCACCCAACGATCTGCATACCGATAGTGCCACCCTGGAGGGAGTCATCGAAGGCCGACAGGTCGTCGAGGCTCCTCTCAACGGCCGGAACGTGAACAATCTGCTCGATTTTTTGCCGGGCGTGGTGCCTGGCGGCGGGACCCAGGGAAGCACCATCGCCAATGGCGGGAGCGGCAACTTCCAGGCCGGTGGACAGACCCAGGCAATCGCCTACGGGAACTACCAAATTGGCGGCGCGTTTAGCGGGCAGAGCCAGTTCTTCATCGATGGAGTCGGCTCCAACATCTCTGAGAACAACGTCAACACCCTCGTCCTTGCGCAGGATGCCGTGCAGGAATTCCGCGTCTCGACCAACAACGTCTCCGCTGAATTTGGCGGCTACGGCGGCGGCGTCATTCAAATCTCTTCCAAGAGCGGCACCAACAGTTTTCATGGCAACGCCTATGAATACTTCCGCAACACCCTTCTGGATGCAAACGACTGGTTCAGCAATCACAACAACCTGGGCAAGTCGGTACTGCATCAGAACCAGTACGGCATCAACCTGGGTGGACCCGCTCTCAAGAACAAGCTGTTCTTCTTCTTCTCCTGGGAACATGAATCGCTGATTGCGGGAAGTCCAACCTCTGCCACAGTGCCCACCACCTCAGAACTGAATGGTGATTTTTCCGGGGATCCCCAGATCATTTACGACTCCACCACGGGAAGGCCTTTTCCCGACAACAGAATCCCTGCCAACAGGATTGACCCGACGGCGCTGATCATCCTGAAACTCGAAACGCCCGACGAGTCGCGGGTGCAACAAACGCCTTTCACGACCAACGCCCATGCCTCCGCGCCCATCGAGGGCTACCAGAACCAGTTCAACGCCCGCATCGATGCAAACCTTGGCAATGACAACATCTTTGCCCGCTACACCTTCTGGAATCCTCACAACGGAGACAGCGACCCCTTCGGCACCAGGACTGGCGCTGGCCTCACGGGAAACTACACGCAGGAAGGGGTGCTTGGCGATAATCATGTTTTCAACCCCACCACCATCGCGGATCTGCGGCTATCGTATCTTGAGAATTACAACTTCCAGTACCCGCTCTCCGAGGGGTTCAACATGTCTTCGATCAGCCCGGCTTACGGGACAATTCAGTCCGAGAGCCAGAACCAGGAGGGGCTGCTCCCCGGACTGAACATCCAGGGCTACGGCATCGGCGCCGAACTCTCGCAGCTTTATTGGAACAACAATGTCTGGGCGGTCAACGGCAGCCTCACAAGGATTATGGGGAAGCACACCATCAAGACCGGCGGCAACTGGCGGCAGGTGTTGTGGGAGAGCTACGGGAACAGCCAAGGGCTCAAACTCAGCGCCTCTCCTTTCTACACCGCCTCCTCGCCGACGGACGCAACCACCGGCAACGCACTGGCCTCCTTCCTGCTGGGCATCCCCTCGCTCACCAGCATCTATTCGGATAAGACCTGGCATGCCTTTCTCCACAATTATGGTCTTTACGTCTCCGACACTTTCCAGGCGACCCCCAAGCTAACCGTGACCGCCGGTCTGCGCTGGGAGCAGCCCGGCACCTACTCTGAAGAGAACAATCAGGATTCCGTACTGCAACCAGATGCCGCCGTGACCATTGGCAGCTTGCATTCCATCACCAACCCCGTCACTGGAAATGCAGTGCCACTGACCGGACAATTGGCCTATGTGGATGGCCCGCAGTATGGCTCCGGCAGAGAAGAGGATCTGCACTGGAGGCTGTACTCCCCACGGTTGGGCTTCGCCTACCGATTCGCCCCAAAGACCGTGGTGCGGTCCGGTTACGGCATCTCCTTCTTCCCGGCTGAAATCACCGGCGACTCCCCAGACTGGTGTCCCATCGATTCCACTGGAACCAGCATCAGCAACACGGCCGGGCAGCCGCTGCTGGCCACCGTGGCGAATCCCTTGCCGAACGGAGTCAATCTGGCCACCTTTACCCGGACGCAAGCAGCGCTCGATGAAGTACTCGGGCAAGGCATCGCGGGCCGGATTCCCCATCAGGCTTACAGCTATTCGCAGCAATGGAACCTGGCCCTGGAGCGCACGCTGGATCGCAACTCGACTGCCACGATAGCCTATGCCGGCTCCAGGGGAACCCATCTGATTCTTTCGGCAACCTACACCGGCACGGGGCTCAACCTCAATCAACTTCCCGACCAGTACGATGCCCTGGGCTCCGCACTTCTCAAGCAGGTTCCCAATCCGTTCTATGGAGTTCTTCCAGCCGGAACAACGCTGGGCGCTCCCACGGTTGCTGAGGGCTACCTCCTCTTGCCTCACCCGCAATACCCAGACGGAGTTGAACAGACCGTTCCGCGCGTCGGCGATTCCTCCTATCACGCACTGCAAGCCACCTACATCCGCCACTTTGGCCATGCCGGGACGCTGCAGGGCGCTTATACGTGGGGCAAGCTGTTGAGCAATACCGAAAGCACCAGCGCCTTCCAGGACGGACAGGGCGGAGTCGCTGTGGTGCAGGACAACTACAATCTGAAGGCTGAAAAATCGATCAGCGAAGAAGATATTGCCGCCAATCTGGTCATCAACTACGGGCTGGATCTGCCCTTGGGTCGCGGGGAACCCCACCTCTTCCAACTCAATGGATTGGCCAACTCGGTCCTGGGGGGGTGGCGCATCAACGGCATTACCACCCTCCGTAGTGGCATTCCCATCGCGTTGGTGGCTGCCTCGAATGGGCTTAGCCAGTTCGGTGGAGGCACTTCCGGCGTCATCCGGCCCAATTACACAGCCGGTTGCACTAAGAACGCGTCCGGATCTCCGCATAGCCCCGCAAGGGCCAACCGGTGGTTCAATACCGCCTGCTTCACGCAGCCGGACAACTTTTCTTTCGGTGACGAGCCGCGCGTGGATGCTTCGATGAAGTCAGAGGGGTCGGACAACTTCGATGTGTCGATTAGCAAGTCCTTCGACATGACAGAACATGCCAAGCTCAAGTTCAAGACCGAGATCTTTGACCTATTCAACCACGCACAGTTTGCGGAGCCGAATGTCGATCTGTCCTCTTCCGCCTTCGGTCAGATCGAGCATCAAACGAATCTCCCACGCACGGTTCAGTTTGCCTTGAGACTCAGTTTCTAAAAAAGCGTGACACCTCGGAAGGGCGCAGCGGTTTCGCACTGCTGTCCATCCGTTCATCGCCCGGGGACCAGACCGGTCGAAAATGCCGCAGGCGAGAACCCGAACGAGCACCCTTTCCAGGCGAAGATTCGGTCCATTCCCGACTTCAAAGCCAGGTCCTCTACGCACCTGGATGGCTTTTGGCGAGACACGCCGCGGCTCTGGAATGCCAATCTCGCTCCAAAGCCGCGGTAACGCTTTGATGGGTGAATGTTCGTACGCCTCCGACCAACGCCATGGTTGACGGGTTCGGGGTGTGCGAAGGTAGGCTACTTTGCCATCTTGGCGGCGTAGGCGACCGGTGTGAGGTCTGCCAAATTCTGGATGGAGCGGTCGGCCA
>Ga0302266_10001955_pt1 | contig 18339 bp, 16 predicted proteins | sample III_Bog_E1_2_FD_194559 | JGI IMG/M metagenome (GOLD analysis project Ga0302266, IMG submission 194559) | Peat permafrost microbial communities from Stordalen Mire near Abisko, Sweden - III_Bog_E1_2 | ecosystem: Environmental > Terrestrial > Soil > Wetlands > Peat | place: Sweden: Abisko... | reverse complement strand
GACCAACAGGCGGGCGCGCACGTCGCCGTCCGGCTGCACGGGCACGTCGAACTCCATCTCGGGATAAGCCGCGTAAGGCGCGTCTTTCCGCAAATCCTGAGGCAAGCCCGAGGCGCGCGCCACCGGCCCAACGACGGCACAGGCAATTGCTTGTTCCTTTGTCAGCACACCAATGCCCGCGCAACGCGAACGCGCCGTCCTGCTGGTCGTGAAGATGGGGATAACAGTTTTCGCCATCTCGCCTTCCAACGCCTCAACCATCTTCAAAATTGATGCGGGGTCAGTGATGTCGCGATTGACGCCGCCGATGCGGTTCATGGAGTAGTTGACGCGGTTGCCGCTGATGGCGGCGAGAATGTCCATAATCTTTTCGCGAATCTCGAAGCAGGTCATGAACATGGTTTTGAAGCCCATGAGCTTGGCCGCGATGCCGGCCCAGAGCACATGCGAGTGCAGCCGCTCCAACTCCGCCATGATGACGCGGATGTATTGCGCGCGCGGAGGCGCCGTGAGGCCGGTCAGTCCCTCCATCGCCCGGCAAAGAGTGAGCGTGTGGATGAACGAGCAGATGCCGCAGACCCGCTCCATCAGCGCGATGACCTGAATGTGGTTGCGCGTCTCGGCCAGGTGCTCGATGCCGCGAAAGTTGAATCCGACATGCAGCTTGGCGTCGAGAACAGTCTCGCCCTCGCAGATCATATCCAGCTTGTAGGGTTCTTCCAGAGCCGGGTGATAGGGCCCCATGGGGATTTTGTAGCTCATATTTTCTCCTCGCGCAGGTTCACGCCCATCGTCTCTCCCTGGCGCAGAAGCAGGGGTTCATATTCGCGGCCCGTGAAGTCGAGGCCATATTCTTCGTGAATCTCGCGCTCAATCCAATCCGCGGCCTCAGTGAGATCAAAGATGCTCTCGATGGACTTGCCAGCAAGCGGAAAGGAAAAGCCCAGCAACTGGCCATTGAGGTCCCAATGATATTCCAGGCGGAAGCCCTCGTCTTTGGGAAGCTGATAGGCGGTGATGGTGATGAAGCGCGCGTGAATTTCGTTCATCGCCTTCGCCAGTTCGCGTACCTTCGCCGCGTCCAGCGCAAGCCAATGCACGCCACCCTTTTCAACCCAGGGTTCCGTGCTCCCCAGCTTTGCAGAAATGCTTTCGAGCGAACTCATTGTGCGCCTCCATTGGCGGGGCTGGCAGCCTTCTCAGCGGCAACAGCCGCAGGAACCACGGCCGGCTTGACGGTCTGCTTGCGGGCAACGGTGTAGGATTTTTTCAACTCTCCGGGAGTCAGGTAAATCGGCGGGCATTCCGAGTCCTGGCTCAGCGCATGTTCCTTGCATCCCTCCACGCATCGCCCGCAGAAGGTGCATTGGCCGGGCTCATAGCTCCAGGTAAACTCGCCCTTGCCGGCCTTGAACTCGATGGCGCGCGCGGTGCAACGCATCTTGCAGACTGCGCAACCCGAGCAAAGCGCGGGATCAAAGCGCACCAGGCCCCGGTAATGCTCACTCACTTTGGGGCGCGCGGGAAAGAGCATCGTCCGCGAACCACCCCACAGGTTCTTCCACAGCATGGTCAAAATGTTCATGCTTTAAGCCTCATGAAAAGCGCGGACGCAATCGCCAGTACCGCGAAGATGATCGTGCATTGCCAGTAAAAACGCACCGTTGTATCGATCTGCAAGCGCGCGGTGGCCGCCGCAACCACCGACAAGAGCAGCACCAGGCCGAAGGAGAGCGCAACAAAGACCAGAGCGGCAACCCACCAGAGAGTGAAGGCCGGAGCGATCAGCGTGGCTACCAGCCCCGTTGCCGCAACCCATTCCAACCCATGCGAAAGTTCCCACATAGCCAACTCCGGCCCGGCGTACTCGGTCATGGGGCCGGAGTAAATCTCCTGCTCCGCGTTGGGCAGCGAGAAGGGATTGAGATGCAGCTTGGCGGGCAGGCAAACCAGGATCGCCAATATGCCCAGCCAGCGCAGCGGCGAGGCCGGCAGTTGCGCCAGCGCCGAGAGGCTGAAGGTATGCTGCGAGGCGGCGATGGAGAGGATGGCCAGCAGGAAAACCACGTTATAGCTGACGCTGAGGACAGCCTCGCGCGCCGAGCCAATCTCGCCGAAGATGGAGCCGGAACTGAAGCCCGCGGCGATGATGCAAATGGAAGGAAGTTCGAGCAACGCAAGCAGAAGAATCAGATCGCCCTGGAATCCGCCGCTGGCGGGTAACACCGGCAACAGTCCCACCGCGCCCGCCGCCGCAGAAACGGCAATCAGAGGCCAAGCCTTCATCAACAGGCCGCCTACGCCCGTGCGCTGAGGCGAGTCTTTGCCCAGCAGTTTGATGAAGTCAAAGAATGGCTGCATGAAGGGAGGGCCAATGCGACCCTGCATTCTTGCCACTGCCTTGCGTTCCACCCAGAGGAAGAACCACGCGGCTGGAACGGCAAAAAGTAAACCGGGAAAGATGAGCAAGCGCGCTAAGGCAGTGGTCAGACTGCCCCAAATCTCTGGCGTCATCATGCCTGCACCTCCGTGGAACTGCAAGCACAGCTGACGCAATTATTTCCGGGGTCGCCCACAATCTCGGGTTCGGCGTTAACAACAAGTGGCTTCGAGCCTCGCGCGGCCAGAATCTCCGCGGCCTTGGCTACGCCCAGAATGATGGCATCGGGACGGGGCGGGCAGCCGGGAACAAAGACATCCACCGGAATGTGCTTGTGCAGCGGCCCAGCCAGCGTGCGGCTGTCGATGAAGACATTGGTCGTCGCCGGGCAGGAGCCGATGGCTATCACAGCCTTGGGCCCATAGACCTGGCCGTAGACCGTCTTAATGGCATTCACCGCGTTGTGCGTGACCGGACCGGTGACGCAGAGAATGTCAGCGTGGCGCGGCGAGCCTTCCAGACGCACGCCCAATTGCTCGGCATCGTAGCGTGGCGAGAGGGCAGCCACAATCTCAATATCGCAACCGTTGCAACTGCCCGAGTTCATGTGAAAGAGCCATGGGCTGTGGCTCCGGCAATAACACATCAATTTACTCCAGAGCTTCATGGTCTCCCTCCAAGCAACATTTGCAGCGCGTCCGGCCAGACACCGCCAGCTAAAACCAGCAACACTAGCGCAACGATGACGGCCTGTAACAAGTACGGTTCCTTTATTGGATGCGGCGGCGATGAAGGCGGATTCGGCACATGCTCAGGACCCCACCAAACGCGGGTCAAAGCCAAGGTGTACGCGATCAACGCGAAGATCGACGAGAGAATGAAGATTGCCGCCAGCGGCCAGCCAATTTGCACGGCCGTCTCGTAGAGTCTCCAGCGGCCGATGAAGCCCATGGTCGGCGGAATGCCCAGCATGGCCAACATTCCAAACAAAAATCCAAAGGTGGCTACTGGGTAGCGCGTAGCCAGGCCAGTGTGTTCGCCGTCCAGCGCGCCGTCGGCTTCAGGACCGCTGAGGCAGATGAAGAGCAGAGCCTTGGCCAGAGCGTGGGTCGCGGCAGCTATCAAAGCGCCTTTAAGTCCGATGAGGTTAAAGAATACCGATGAAGTTCCCAGCAGCAGAAAGCCAATGTCCTCGACCGTCGAGAGAACCAGAAGACGTTTGAGGCTGCGCTGCGTGAGCATCAGAAGAGCGGCCAGGAAGGACGTAGCAGCGGCAGCGCCCAACAGGAGTCCACTTGGAAGAACATAGTTGTGAACAGTGAATACAGAGACCAGAAATTCGCCGAAAGCCGCCATATCAACGACCGCGATAATCAGGCCGAGAACCACAGCAGGCAACTCGTCAGCCAGGCTGAGCAGCCAGAAGAAGAGCGGAACCGCGGCCAGCTTGACGCAAACGCTGGTAAGCAAGAACGCCCTCGCCCAGTCCGGTTGTCCGCGCTCCAGCAACAGGTCGCTGGCAACCAGGGACAAGCCCGAGATAAGCACCACCACAAGGTAAGTCAGCTTTGCAGTGCGAGTGCGCGCACATTGCCAAACCAGCGCCACAGTCAACAGCGCGCCCAGTTCCAGAAGCCCAAGGCGCATCCATGGATCAGGAACTATCATGCCCGCGACAGTGGCTGTGCCTGCCAGAATCATCAACGGAGCGAGGCGGAGCCATCTCGTATGAATGAGAGTGACCATGATCAATGCAACCCCAGCCACGGCGCAAGCCAAAACCAGAAGTTGCGGCATCGGAGGCGATGGATAAGTCTCCCCACCCGCGATCGATGGAGCTAGCCAGCGCACGCCTGCCAGTATTGCCGCTGCCAGCACGACAACGAGGGCCAACGCGTACCGCTCCATCCAGGAGACGATCACGCCCAACCAGCGCGAGAGAGCCTGCAAGCCGCGCCAGACGCCAAGGTAGACAGCGTCCACATTGGACCAGCGGAAAAACTCATGCCAGTTTTGCAGGAAGATGCTGGAGAAATCGCCAGCCGTGAGCCTTCCCTGCTCCGACAACGGCTCGCCACCGGTAAAGACGCCTCCGCCAGCCAGCGCCGCGCCGCCACCCACTGTAGCCGGACGCGCAACGCGTGCAACGGCATAGATAGCCCCGCCCACAATCAACGAAAACACCGCCAGCACCAGGCCGCCTATCGTCGAGAAACTGCCCGCGCCCACCGACAATCCAAACCACGACACCTGCACCGGGCTGAGTTGCAGCGCGAGCAGAATCGGATTGAGCAGGTAGTTGACCGCCAACTGCGGGGCAACGCCCAGAATGATGCTGCCCGCGGCCATGAATCCCATTCCCCAGACCATCGTTGGCGGGGACTCGTGCGCATCTTTGGTCGCCTTGGTGAGCGGGCCGAGGAAGACCGCGCTGGTCGCCTTGGCACAGAGAAAGACCGTGCCCAAACTGACTGCCCAGGCCACCATCGCGGGAATTGGCTGGTTGGCCTGCAAGGCCGCGGCGTAGAGCATCCACTTGCTGGCGAAGCCGCTCATCAGCGGAATGCCCGCCATACTGCCCACGCCGATGAGCCAGGAGAGCGTCGTTTGCGGCATCTTCTGCGCCAGGCCGCCCAACTGGTTCATGTCGCGCGTGCCGGCGGCGTGCTGCACCGATCCAGCAGTCAAGAACAGCCCGCCTTTGAAGAATCCATGGTTGAGGCAATGAAGGAGACCGGCAACAATCGCGAGCGGAGTTCCGATGCCGAGGCCCATCATCATGTAGCCAATTTGGCTCACGGTGGAGTAGGCAAGCATGCGCTTCAGATCGGTCTGCACCATGGCATACATCACGCCGACAGCCATTGTGACTGTGCCGACCCACATCAGGGATTCATTTCCCCAGGCGAAGCCACCAGCCGTCGGCCATGCGCCAAAGCTGTGCATGCGGGCGGCCAGGTAGACGCCAGCCTTCACGTAACACGCCGCGTGCAGCAACGCGCTGACCGGGGTGGGCGCGGCCATGGCCTCGGGAATCCAGGTATGCAAGGGAACCTGCACGGACTTGGCCACCAAAGCCACCAGCATCAGCACAAAAACTCCGCCGGTAAATGCCTGAGCCACCTTGGGATCGGTCCACAGGGCGCTGCCGGTGCGGTAATAAACCACCAGAATGGCTGCCAGCAGGCCATAGCCCGCGATGTGGGTCATCAGCAGCACCTTACGCGCGCCGGCGACAGCCTCGCGGTTGGTGTACCAGAAGCCCACCAGACTGAAGGAGCACAAGCCCACCAGTTCCCAGCAGAGATAGAAAACAAAGAGGTTGGCACTGTAAACCAGTCCGACAAAGCCGGCAATGAAAACCAGCATGGAGGCGTAGAAGCGAGTAGCAGCCTTGTCGTGGGCCATGTAGCCAATGGAGTAGAGCAGCACGAAGGCGCCCAGGCCTGTCCCCATCAATGCAAAAAGGATGCTGAGGGCGTCTACGTGGAAGACGAGGTTCAGCAGTCCATCCCAGTGGAAGAAAGTGCGTTCGACTGCCTGCCCAGCCTTGACCGATCCCACCAGCGCGACCACGGAAACGACGGCCGGTAGACAGGTGAGAAAGGCCAGAATCCCCTTTGCCCGGGCGTTCAGCAGCCGCGCAACGAGGATCTGCAGCGCGGCGCCCAATAAAAGAGAGGACGGCGCAATCAGAATAAGGTTCTCTGCGTTCATGTTGAAGATGCTAGTTAGCAAGAAGGATAGGGGATGTGACGGGACTCACTCCTAAAAATGCGGGTATCACAATGCGGGACGGTATAGTGACCAGAATCACCTCCTTTCCCGGTTGCCTTTGGCCGGTGCATAGCCGGCACTATAGTCCCCTACGTGACTCTGCCGTTGGGCGCGCTGCCTCAAGCGACGCCGAAGACCTAGTAACTTAAAAGGCAACAATCCGTGCAAAATGCGCGCCAAAAAGTCTCTACATATAAGTAGAGGTTTTTTGCGCAAAATTGGGTTATTTGGGAAGCGAAAAACAATGGTCAGGTGGTCCGTAGTCTCCCACCTATGCGTTTATAGTTGGTCCAGGGGTGGGCGACCCGTCTACAATCGGGTCGCATGCGGCTTGCAGGAGTCAAGGAGCCCTCATGACGGACGCGAGTTCCAACGTGGACCAGCGGTTGAATCGCCGGCAGCGGCGTATCTGGGAGATTGTGTCCCATTCTCCTCTTGAGTCGCTTTGGAACCTGCAAGGCGTTCCCGTCCGCGTGGTGGCCCGGCGCACCTGGAAAGCTGTGAACGCCGATCGTCTCTTCGGCCATGCCGCGGAACTGGGCTTTTACTTCCTGTTCGCTCTGTTTCCCACGCTGTTTTGCGCCAGTTCGATTCTCGGCCTGTCCGCTCGATCGGCGCCGCAGGTTTTCGACAGGCTGCTGGATTATCTGGCGCTCGTCATTCCCACTTCAGCCCTGGGCACCGTCCTCAGTACCTTTAACGAGACGACGGCGGCCGCCTCCTCGGGCAAGGTGACTCTTGGACTCATTGCCGCCGTTTGGTCCGCATCGGTGGGCATTTCGGCTATCCAGGACACTCTCAATATCGTTTACAAGATCGAGGACTCGCGCTCTTATTTCATCGCGCGGCTTCACGCCATTGGCCTTACTGTCGTTCTAACGATCACCGTTGGCATATGCCTTGCCTGTCTTCTGGGCGGAGACTTTATTGCCGCGCTGGCTCAGGTCGAACTCCATCATCATTTTCTGATTGTGTCCACATCTGTCACGGCGAGAATTATAGGTTGGACCGTGGCAGCCGTTCTTCTCGACTTCTCCTTCGCCGTCATCTACTATTGGGCTCCGGATTCGAAGAAACGCCGTTGGCACTGGCTCACGCCCGGCGGGGCACTGGGTCTGCTCGGATGGTTGCTAGCTTCCCTCGGCCTCCGTGTCTACCTTCATTTCTTCAATACCTATTCGCTTACTTACGGATCTCTTGGCGCGGTGATTATTCTGCTGACCTGGTTCTATATCACCGGCCTGATGCTTCTTGTGGGCGCTGAGATCAACAGTGAAATCGAAGCCGCCTCCGCTGAAATGCGCATGGGTGTCCCTGCCCCGCCGGTTCTGGAGCCGGAAAGCGGAATGTCGGATTCCCAGGTCTGAAAATCCAGACCTAGGGCACCCGTCCGGTAGGCTGTACACTTGGTCGAGACGGTCTCGATAGATGCCCCTTTATCCAAACGCGCAGGCCCTGATTAGCGCCAATCTGGAAGCTCTCCAAGACGGTAAGCGCGTGAAGGGCGTCGCCATTGGGATCCTGACGGCTGCTCAACAGAATGCTATCAACGCCGAGCGAGCAGCTGAAGAAGGCGCATTGCCGCCCATCCTGGAGGAGGTTATCTTCTATGGGAGTCACGTATATCAGAGCCGGGTTTTGCAGGACGGGTACACCATCAATGATGTAGTCGATCAAGTGATGAGCGCGATGGATGCGCAGTCGGTCGTCGTGACCAGTCCCCGCATGACGACGATTCAAAACCCGATTCCGCGAGCAGATCGCTACGGCAACCAAATCCGGGACAAAGCGGTGCTTGAGTGTACAAGACGCCACCCGAGAGCCGAGTTGTTTACCGTGGTGCCCAAGGGGGATTACAACAAGCCCCAAAAGCAGAAGAGCCGCTCGTAAGCGACTCTTCTGTAAGGCATTTGAGCGGCTCGACCGGGTAACACGTACGTTCCGACTCACCAGCCGTTCGAATTCATATTGACACTTTTTGCCCTCAATGTCAATCAAAATTTCTACCGGATCGATCCCATGCCCCATACATTTGGAGTGAGTTTGGCCAGGAACGAAAAGCATACTTCAAGGGTTCAAACCCGATTCCCGGAAGGCGGCGGATTGCCCGGATTGAAAGCACGGGCTGCCACTCCTGGCCTGACAACGTCCCCTGCATCCCAGGTCCCAGAAGCGGGGCCTGGGGCTGCGTAGAAACGGCAGAAAAGAGCAAAGTAAAGGGGTTAGGAGCCCAAGAATGTTCCACGTGGAACATATTCATTCTGTTGAGTTTATCTCGATGTTTACCACATAATTATCAGCAAGATTCTGAAAATAAATCAGAGAGCAGAGATCAGAGAGCAGAGAACAGGGGTCAGTACGCTACGGCGGGCTCAGGGCAGGCTCTGGCCATCCTCCCTTGCGCCCGCTTGATTGTGGAGTTCATTGTGGAGTAAAGTCCACATATGGAAACCGTTCAGATTGTTCTCGACGAGAAACTGCGGATAGCCGCAGATAAGGCAGCACGCCGGTCCAGACTGAATCGCTCGCAACTAGTGCGCGAGGCACTCCGCGAGTATCTGCAGCGGCTGGAAATGAAGGCGCGAGAGGGACGCGACCGCGAGGGCTACGCGAAGAAGCCACATGCAGATGGGGAATGGCAGGCATGGGAGAGCGAGGCGGCGTGGCCGGAGAGATAGCAAGGGGAGATGTGCGGCTCTATCAGTTCGCTCCGCCGGACAAGAACAGGCCGGTGGTGGTGCTGACGCGCGACAGCGCCATCGGCTATCTTGCGACGGTTACGGTTGCGCCGATCAGTTCCACGATTCGCGGAGTACCTTCCGAGGTTGTGCTCAATACCGAGGATGGGATGAAGGCGCCTTGCGCGGTGAACCTGCACAATGCCGTAACGGTCTCGCGGGAGAAGCTTGGCAGGCGGGTGGCCAAGCTGGACTCGGCGCGGATGGATGAGATTTGCGCCGCGCTGGCCTTCTCGCTGGGGTGCGCTCCGGCGGGGCAGTGAGAGGATTCCCAGGCCTGAGAATCCAGACATGGGCCACCTGTGATCTTTCAAGAGGTTGTCCATTCGATCTGAACCGGAGATGCTGGTTGTGACGAGCAATCAGAGTCTTCGGAGGAATCGAATGGACATTCATAAGAATGCACGACTCAGCTTTCGTAGTCGAGAGGAATTAGCTCTGTTGGTTGTTAGCCAGAGTATGACGCGGAAGGCGGCGGCCGCCGCCTTCCGCGTCGGCCCCAAGACGGCCGGCAAGTGGGTTTCTCGCTACCTGGCCAGCGGCACCACCGGCTTGTTTGACCGCAGTTCGCGGCCGCACTACAGCCCACGCCGGTTGGCGCCCAGCCTGGCGGAACACGTCGTCGAGTTGCGCCGCGGGCACATGCCCGGTTACGAGATCGCGCGCCGCACAGGCACCAGCCCGGCCTCGGTCAGCCGCATCCTGCGCCACGCACGGCTGAGCCGATGGCGCGACCTCAACCCGCCGCCACCCATCCAGCGCTACGAGCACGCCGCGCCCGGCGACCTCGTGCATCTCGATATCAAAGGAATGACGCGCTTTTCCGAGGTCTCGCTGCGCGGCGATGGACGGCTGCGCGGCAAACAAAAACATCCCGGTTTCCTGGCCCTGCACGTGGCCGTCGACGATCACTCGCGCATGGCTTTTACCGAGTTGCTGCCCGATCAGAAGAAGCAGACGACAATCACATTTTTAGAACACGCCAGAGAGTTCTTCGCCAGCCATGGCATCGGCGTCCGCGCCCTGCTCACCGACAATGGAGCGAGTTATCGCTCGCACGAGTTCAAACAGCGGTGCGCGGAATTAGAGATCAAACACCGTCGCACCAGACCCTACACGCCCAGAACCAACGGCAAGGCAGAGCGCTTTATACAGACTGCGCTGCGCGAATGGGCCTATGCAAAACACTGGACAGATTCCGACCAACGCGATGCATGCCTCAAGCCGTGGACCGACTACTACAATCACCGGCGACCTCATGGTAGCCTCAACTACAGGCCGCCCATCAGCCGCTCCGACGCAGGTACAACCTCTTGAGCATCTACAGGCACCCATTCCTTTTTTGACCTACTGCTTTTTCTCCACTTCCGGTTGCTTGGGCATGGGGATGGTGATGTCGATGGGCAGCACCGGCCCCAGCTTTAGCTCTTCCAGCCCGGGCTTGATCTCCGGCCCGTTGCCTACTACCAGAATCGCCAGCTTGCCGGGATGAATGTACTTCTTTGCCACCCGGTCGAGGTCGGCGATGGTCACCTTTTCCAGCGCGGCCCGGTAGTTTTCCAGGTAATCGGACGGATAGCCGTAGAACTCCAGGCGCACACGCATGGCCAGCACCTTCTCCCGCGTGTCGTAGCGGAAGAGGAAGGAGTTGAGAATATTGTCCTTGGCCCGCGCCAACTCCTCCTCGGTAAAGGGCCGCGTGGTGAGGCCGTCGATCTCCGCCAGCGCGAGCTTGGTGGCATCTACGGTCGTGGCGCTCTGGGTCAGCACCATGGCGTGGAACTCGCCTGGATGATCCCAGCCATAGCCGTAGCTTCCGCCCACGGCATAGGCCAATCCCTGTTCGGTGCGGATCTTTTGGAACATCCGGCTGGCAAAGCTGCCGCCAAGAATCTCGTTCATCACCGCGAGCGCCGGTACGTCGGGATTGCGGCGGTCCGTGCCCAGGCCCACAATCTCGACATTCGACTGGTTCACATCTTCTTTGTCGATGAAATAAACGCCCGGCTTGGGTCCGGCAAAATCATCGTGTCTCGCCGGCGCAACCTTCACCCGCGGCAACCCCGCGAAGGCCGCGCGCAGCCTGGCCTCCATCACCACAGGGTCAAAGTCGCCGCTGACGGAGACAATCAGCTTGCCGCCAATCGTCCGCGCGTGCCATGCCTTCAGATCCTCCAGACCAACCGCGCCGATGGTGGCCATCTCCGGCTGTCGCGTGTAGGGGCTGTTGGGGCCATAGACTAATTTCACCGACTCGCGGCCGGCAATCCCGCCTTCGTCGTCGTTGCGGCGGACGATGTTTGTGGCCGCCTCTTGTCGCGCCAATTCGAGCTTCTCCGCGCTGAAGTTGGGATGAAACAGCAAATCCAGCGCCAAAGAAAGAACCTGATCGGAGTCGCCCTTCAGCGAGTCCCACGACAATGCCGTGGAATCCACGTCGCCGCCGGTTTCAATGTGCGCGGCCTTGGACTCCAGCAGATCATCCAGCGCGTCGCCATTGATCTTTGCCGTGCCGCTGGTTCGCCACGCCTGCCCATAAAGCCCGACCAGACCGGCCTTGTCCGGGTCTTCATCGCGCGAGCCGCCGGGAATCGTCACCGAGCCCGACACAAACGGCAGCTCGTGATCCTCTTGCAAAAACAGGACGATGCCGTTCTTGAGTTCAATGCGTTGCGGCTGGTGGGGCTTGAACTCGTGCAGCTTGGGAATGGGAATTTTCTCCCATGGCTTGGATTGTTGCGCCTGGAGCGCGCCGGGCACAAAAACAAGAGCGCAGGCCGCAAAAACAATTAACTTTCCAAAAGTCTTCTTCATTGCGCGCCTCCATCTTGCTGCGCCGCCGCGGCCTTCCCGTTCGATTCTGTCTCAATCCACGCCTCGGTCCGGTTGCCCGGCACAAAAACCTGATTGGCCACGCGCCGAATGTCCGCCTTGCTCACCTTGTCCACCTTGTCCAGTTGCAGAAAAAGCTCGCGCCAGTCGCCGTAGCGGGTTTGGTACTCGGCCAGCGAGTTGGCCAGCCCCTGGTTATTGGCCAGTCCGCGCAGCAGGTCGGCGCGGGTGCGAGTCTTGAACATCGCCAGCTCCTCGTCTGTCACGTCGGCGCTCTTCAGTTTGTCAATCTCCTTATGGATGGCGTCGCGCATCTGCGCCGGTGTATGGCCCGGCAGCGGAACAGCAAAAAACGCGAAGAGGCTGGGATATTTTTCTCCGGGAAAGGGGCTGAATCCAGCGGCCTCTGCGGCAATCTGCTCATCGCGCACCAGGCTGCGATAAAGCCGCGAGACCCGCCCGTTGGACAGAATGTCGCTGATGGCGTCGTATACCGCATCGTCCGGGTTGCGGTAGTCGGGCCGGTGGTAGCCTTCAACATAAAAAGGCTGCGTCTGTTCGCGGATCGCCACCGTCTTCTCGGCAAACTGTTTCGGCTCGACGGTGGTCATCTCCTCCGGTTTCGGTCCGGCGGGAATGCGGCTGAAATACTTTTCCAGCACCGGCAGGGCTTCTGCAGCTTTCACGTCGCCCACCACGGCAATGACGATATTCGCTCCCACGTAATACTTCTTGTGGAACTCCATCGCCTCGGTGGCGTTGATCTGGCTCACCTCGCTGGGCCAGCCGACGCCGCTGCGGCCGTAATTGTGCGCCACGTAAGCCGTAGCCAGCAACTGCTCCACAAGCCGCCCAATGGGGTTGGAGTCGGTGCGCATCCGCCGCTCCTCATTCACCACGTCGCGTTCCTTGTAGAACTCGCGCGGCACCACGTCGGCCAGGCGGCTGCTCTCCAGCCACGCCCAAAGCTCCAGCCGGTTTTCCGGCATCGACCAGAAGAAGACCGTGTTATCGAGCGCGGTCTCGGCATTCAGCCCCTCGGCTCCGTTGCGCTCCGCCACGTCGGTGAATTGGTTGGGGATGACAAATTTGTGCGCCTTGGTCTGCGCCTCCACGAAGGCCTTCTTCAGCTCCGCCAGTTTCTTCTCATCGCGGCCCACGGCCTTCAGGTACTCTGCCTCGTAGGCGTCGTTGGCCGCCTCCACCTTTTCCAGCGCAATCTTCTCGGCAGCGTAGTCCGTGGTGCCGATCTGGCTGGTTCCCTTGAAGGCCAGGTGCTCAAACATATGCGCCAGGCCGCTTTGGCCCGAGGGGTCGTTCACGTCGCCCGCATCAATAAAGGTGGAGTAGCTGAAGACGGGCGCATCCGGCCGCTCGCAAATAATCAGCGTCAGCCCGTTGGGCAGGACTTTGGTTGTAATTTTCTGCTCAAAACTCTTCAGGTCCTGCGCATGCGCGCCTGCCAGCACCAGCGCCGCCAGCGCCAGCGCCCAAACGCCCTTCCAAAGCCAGGGGAAACTTCTGCTTTGCATCCGATCTCCTTGTTCTGTTTGCTCTGCTTGTCCGAAGGACGAAAATCGCCTCCCCGCACTCTTTTAAGCTAGTGCCCTCGACCAAGCAGGGTCAAACGGGCGCAATCCTTCCTTGACCGCCTGCCGCGCAGTCCTGTTGCTGATCTGGCAGCCGGGAACCTGTCCGCCCATAAATGAGTCGTGAGCCTCTGAGAGTTATCTAATTTACGCAGGAGAGCCCGCATGAGCACGACTTCCCCCTCCGCTGTTGCTTTGCCATTTCCCGCTGCTGCTTTACCGTTTTTAATCCGCCGTGCCGCTGTGCTGGGCGCAGGAACCATGGGCTCCCGCATCGCCGCGCACCTGGCCAACGCCGGAATCCCCACTCTCCTCCTTGACCTCGTTCCCGATGGCGAAGGTGACCGCAACCGCCTGGCAAAATCCGCGCTTGCCGCTCTGGCCAAGGCCAAACCCGCCGCCCTCTATGAGCCCACGCTCGCCGCGCTCATCACCCCCGGCAACTTCGACGACGACCTGCCGAAGCTGGCCAACTGCGACTGGGTCATCGAGGCGGTTGCGGAAAATCTGGCCATTAAAACCGCCCTTCTCAATCGCGTTGTGCCTCATCTGGCCCCTCAAGCCTTGCTTACCACCAACACTTCCGGCCTGCCAGTTCAGCAAATCGCCGCCGGACTCGCCTCCCACCGCGACCGCTTCTTCGGAACGCATTTTTTCAATCCGCCGCGCTACATGCGCCTGCTCGAAGTCATTCCCGCCGCCGAAACCGACCCCGCCGTCGTAGCCTCCTTTGCCGCCTTCGCCGACCGCAACCTGGGCAAGCTGGTGGTTCTGGCCAACGACACCCCCAACTTCATCGCCAACCGCATCGGCCTCACCGTTATGTTCACGGCAGCCGCGCTGATGCTGGAGCAGGGGCTGACCATTGAAGAGGTGGACGCGCTCACCGGGCAGGCGCTCGGCTGGCCGCGCACCGGCACCTTCCGCCTGGCCGACATGGTGGGCATCGACATTCCCGCCCATGTGGCCGCCAATTTTCCCCAGGGCGTAACGCCAAGCGGCTTTTCTCGCGTACTGGAAGAGATGCTCCGGCGCGGCTGGTTGGGCGACAAATCCGGCCAGGGCTTCTATAAAAAGGTCAAGGGTGAAGACGGAAAAGACCTGCGCATGGTCCTCGATCTCGCCACCTACGAATACCGCCCCGTTGCCAAGCCCGCTCTACCGGCTTTGGAAATGGCTAAAAATGCCTCCACGCTGCCCGAGCGCTTGCGCCTGCTGCTTGAAAACGATCCCGCCAAAGATAAAACCGCTGCCTTCCTCTGGCCCTTCCTTGCCGCGCTGTGGAACTATGCCGCCGACCGCGTCGGCGAAGTGGCCGGGGACGCCGCCTCCATCGACCGCGCACTGCGCGCCGGCTTCAACTGGGAGCTGGGCCCCTTCGAAATGTGGGACGCGGCCGGCATTGCCTCCACCGTCAGTCGCATGAAAGCCCTCGGCCTCGCCGTAAGCCCGCGTGTCGATGCTCTGCTGACCGCCGGGCACCAATCCTGGTACGCCGGTGACGGTCGCCAGTGTTTTCAGCCGGAGCGGAACCAGTTCGAGCCAGTCGCCACCTTCCCCGGCCACGCCCGCATCGCCGACTTCCGCCGCTCCAACGGGGTCGTCCGCTCCAACCCCGGCGTATCGCTCGTCGATCTCGGCGACGGCATCGGCTGCATCGAGTTGCACTCGCTTAAGAACACCATCGGCGGCGACGTGCTTTCGATGGTCTCTTCCGTCCTCAATCCTGCCTCCGACGCGGTGCGCGACTTTGCCGGCTTTGTCATTTCCGGCGACCGCGAGCATTTTTCCGTCGGCGCCAACCTCATGCAACTGCTGCTGGCTGTGCAAGAGGGCGAGTGGGAGGAGTTGGCCGCCGTCGTGCATAGTTTCCAGCAGACGACTGCGGCCATCAAATTCTGTCCCCGCCCGGTGGTCGTTGCGCCCTTCGGAATGACCTTTGGCGGCGGCGCTGAGATCTGCCTGCATGCCGCCCGCCGCCAGGCTCACGCGGAGAGCTACATCGGCCTGGTCGAGGCCGGTGTCGGCCTCATTCCCGGAGGCGGCGGCACCAAGGAAATGTTGTTGCGCGCCATCGACGCGGCCATTGCCCTTGCACCTGCCGATCCACGCGACCCTCCCTCCCGCTTTGCCCAATCGGCGGAGATGGCCACGGCGCTCCGCCGCTCCTTTGAATCCATCGCACTGGCCAAGGTCTCCACCTCGGCCGCCGAAGCGCGCACACTCGGCCTGCTCGCGCCCATGGACCGCATCACCCTCAACCGCGAGCGGCTGCTCCTCGACGCCAAGGCCCAGGCTGCGACGCTCGCCAACTCCAACTACGTGTCTCCGCAGCCGCGCACGCAGATTCCCGCGCCCGGCACAGCGGCCCTGGCCACCCTCCAAGCCGGCGTCTTTCTCATGGGCGAGGCCGGTTACGCCTCCGAGCACGACCAGAAAGTAGCTCGCTGGGCCGCCTACATTCTCTCCGGAGGCCGCATCACGCCCGGAACCCTGGTCAGCGAGCAGTACATTCTGGACCTCGAGCGCGAAGCCTTCCTTTCTCTCTGCGGCGAGCCGAAAACGCAGGAGCGCATCGCCTTCACCCTGAAAACCGGCAAGCCGCTGCGAAATTGACATACGTACGTATGTATGTAAGGATTGATTTGAGGGAGACTTCAAAAACCATGTACATTGATCCGCAAACCGTGATTTCTCCGAAAAATAAGGTCCGTGATGTTGAGATTCTTTTTGACAGAGGGCCTGTCGATTACAGTTGGTCAATTGCCCGGCTCACCTATGGTCCAGAGGAGCGCATTGGCATCCGCTGGAATGGGGATCACGAGAGTAAAAAGGGTGTACCTTTGGCGAATGCGCATCCCGTCTGGTTTATTTTGCCAAAGGAGTTGGCTAAGGAGGTCGAAACCAAAGCCAAGGAACTTAACATCAGCCGTGATGTGGCGTTGTTAGATGGATACCGTCAGATGGCAGCCGATCATGAACAAGAAGCAGAAGCCGAGGAATGGACGGAAGGATTGATTGGCGATGCCTATTGAACGCGGCGATGTTTACTGGGTTAGATTCGACGATAGCCTGGGCGAGGAGATTCAAAAAACACGTCCTGCAATTGTCCTGTCGAACAATGCGGCCAATCTGGCTCTGAACAGGGTGCAAGTCGTTCCGATTACTTCAAAGACTCATCGTGTATATCCTGGGGAAGCGATCATCGAACTCAGAGGGAAAAAGCGCAAGGCGATAGCTTCCCAGTTAGCAACGGCCAGCAAACTGCGACTCGGCGCCAAACTAGGGACTCTTGGTTCCGAGGATATAGCGCGAGTGGAGGCTGCAATCGCAGTTCAACTTGGCCTTAATCTCAAGTAGACGGCATGGAAAACTTGCTAAAAGTCGTGCTATCGGGAGTCGTAGGTGTGAGCCTCATGGCACCGCCGGCCGCAGGTCAGCAGGGGAATTCAGCCCCCGCGCCCCTCAGCGTCTCCGGCCAGATCGTCGTCGCCGGCCAATCCATCCCTTACCTCATTCGCCATTTGCCCATCAGTTCATTCCCCAATCTTCCCGAGGAGCTAGCCGTCCAGCTCAACCGCCGAGGCTGCCTCATCCCGCAAACTTACGAGGCGCATCACCCGGAGAATGTGGTTCACGCCAGCTTTGAGCGCCCCGGCTCCTCCGATTGGGCTGTCCTTTGTTCGGCACAAGGAACCGTCTCGCTGCTGGTCTTTTTTTCCAGCGCCCCGTCCAAACTGAACGTGCTCTCCGCCGCGCCTGAAACCGAACGCCTGCAAGCTCACGACCCATCCGGGGTTCTCGGCTTCAACTGGGGCATCGACCCCGCCTCGCCCGAGCAGGTTAGCCAGGCCCAGGCCGGCTTGCTGCACCGTCCAACTCCCGTGGATCACGACGCCCTGGCTGATTCGCTCGTCGACCAGCACACGGTCTACCATTTCTATTTGAAGAACGCCTGGATCGTGCTGGAAATGCCGGAATAAGTATTGAATGGGTGCCCCACCCTCGCCGCGCATTTGTTTTTGCGGCTAGGGTGGGAATCATCGCTCACAGAATCGTTAAGGAGTCCTTCCCCATGCCGGAACCCGTCATCGTCAGCGCCGTTCGCACCCCGATAGGCCGCGCCCCCAAGGGCGCTCTCTCCACAACTCGCCCCGACGATCTTGCCGCGCTTGCCCTGAACGGAGCATTGCAGCGGGTTCCCGGCCTCGACCATTCCGAAATCGAAGACGTGATCCTCGGCTGCGCCCAGCCGGAGGGCGAGCAGGGCTGGAACATCGCTCGCTTTGCCGCGCTGCGGGCCGGTTTGCCGGTCGAGGTTCCCGGCGTCACCGTCAATCGCCTCTGCGCCTCCGGCCTGGAGGCCATCGTGCAGGCCGATCTGCGCATCCGCACGGGCGGCAACCGCGTTGTCATTGCCGGCGGCGTCGAGTCCATGAGCCTGCTGCCCTTTGGCGGCCTCAAGCCCAGTCCCAACCCCTGGCTCGCCGAGCACTACCCAGCCTCGCTGCTCACCATGGGCCTCACCGCCGAGCGTGTCGCCCGCCGCTTCGGAATTTCGCGCCAAGATCAGGACGACTTCGCCCACCTGAGCCATCAAAAGGCTCTGGCCGCGCAGGCCGCTGGCCGCTTCGCCGAGGAACTGATTCCGGTCAAAATCACCACCGCAGTTCCCGGTACAAAGGCCGGCAAGCCAACCGTTACTGAGCAAATCTTTGCCGCTGACGAAGGCCCACGCGCCGATACTTCGCTCGAAGCACTGGCCAAGCTCAAACCCGCATTCCACGCGCAGGGAACCGTCACCGCCGGCAACTCCTCGCAAACTTCCGACGGCGCGGCCGCAGTCGTTCTTATGGCAGCCAACCACGCCCACGATCTGGGCCTTCGCCCCCTCGGCCGCCTCGTGGCCTACGCCGTCACCGGCTGCCTGCCGGAAGAAATGGGCGTCGGTCCCATCACGGCCATTCCCAATGCCCTCAGTCGCGCCGGTCTCACCCTGGCCGACATCGGTCTCATCGAACTT
>Ga0302266_10001952_pt1 | contig 18366 bp, 23 predicted proteins | sample III_Bog_E1_2_FD_194559 | JGI IMG/M metagenome (GOLD analysis project Ga0302266, IMG submission 194559) | Peat permafrost microbial communities from Stordalen Mire near Abisko, Sweden - III_Bog_E1_2 | ecosystem: Environmental > Terrestrial > Soil > Wetlands > Peat | place: Sweden: Abisko... | reverse complement strand
CGCCGGAAGCTGGCGCAGGCCGAGGCGGAGGCAAAGCGCCTGGTCGCCGAGCAGGCCGCAGCAAGGGCAGAACGCGAAGCCGCAGCAAAGAAGCTGGCCGAGGAGCGGGCGGCGGCGGAATCTGCCGCCAAGGCGCAACGGGAAGCTGAACTGGCAGAAGAGCGCGCTGCCGCTAAAGCTGCGGCTGATGCTGCCGCTGAAAAGGCCCGCAAGGAGCAGGCTAGATTGAAGGCCGTTGCCGACGAGGAGCGCCGGAAGCTGGCGCAGGCCGAGGCGGAGGCAAAGCGCCTGCGTGATGGGGAGGCCGAGCGCCAGGCCGCCGAAGCTGCCGCCAAAAAGAAGGCTGAGGCCGCGCCAGACAATGCGAAGGCGCAAGCTTATGCGGACGCGCTGCGCAGTTTGCCGCGCCCTGTGTTCCACAACAGTCACCACTTCTCGCTATTGAGCGCTAAGGTGGAGGCGCTGGCTAAATGGATCGAGTCTCAAATCTCAACCGGAGAATTGCTGTGAGCCAGGAACTTGTAAAGATGGACGGCACCGTCGTCCGCACCGCGCCCACGTCGCTTGAAATCCTTGACGCCGCCGTCCGTGGTGGTGTCACGTCCGAAAACGTCGCCGTGGTCAAGGAGATCATCGCCATGCGCCGCGAGGAGGTTGCGCTCGAAAGCAAGGCCAAGTTCAACCGCTCTTTTTTCGAGCTGCGGAAAGAAATCAGCACGATGAAGTTTTACGCCGACAAGGAGGCGCAAACCGATAGCGGTAAAGTCGCTTTTCGGTATTGTTCTGAGGCTGAAATAACATCGAAGCTTGACCCAGTTCTGTTCAAGCATGGATTCACGCTGATGTTCGGGCAGGAAACCGATGGGGACAAATCAACAGCGGTGGTTACATTGACGCATGAGGACGGTCATGACGAGACGCGCCGCTACTCTGTCCGGTCGGGCGGAACGAACCGTATGAAGGATGCCACGGCGGCGGACACGGGGGCCACCACAAGCGCGTGGCGACATCTGGTCATCAAGTGGTTTGGCCTAAAATCACGCACAAGCGAGACGGACGACGCCCGCAATTTGGGCGACATCGCAACGAAGATAACCAAGGAGCAGGCGGACGAGCTGGAACACCGCGTGGCGATGGCTAACGCGAACAAGGTGGCGTTCTTCGAGTTTGCCGGCGCAAACGTGAAGTCTTTTTCCGACATCGCGGCCATTGACTATCCCCGGTGCGACCGGATGCTTAAGCGGAAGGAAGGTGTCAAATGACCATCACCCTAACCATAGAGCGACCTTCGTGCACCATTGAATTGCAGGCGGGCACCATTGAATTGCAGGCGGATGTTGAATTTGAATATCACCGTGCGCATCGCGGAGAGCGGGATTCATGTGGTGGCGTGCGCGGGGCTGGTCCGGCATTGGAGCCAGACGAACCTGCGGAGTTAGAATTCATCCGCGCAACCGTTGACGGAAATGAGATAGAATTGCATGACGAAGAAATAGAACAAGCTGAAGAATTGGCTTGGGAACAAAAGGCTGACCAATGAAAGTTCACGCGCACTTCCAGCAAAAAACCGGCGGCGACGCAACCCAAGAATGGCTTGAAATCCGCGCCGGTAAAATCACCTCGAGCGAATTCTACCGCATCGTGGACAGCGAAGGCAATCTGCGCAAAGGCCAGATGCCGAAAACCTACCTCGCTGAAAAGCTGGCCGAGCGGTGGACAGGCCGCGCATCCGGCGGGTTCATCTCTATGGCCGTCAACAATGGCGTCATTGTGGAAGAAAAGGCATCCGCGTTCGCGTCACTCGAATACGGGCTTGACATCAAGCACGTTGGGTTTGTTGAGTCTGAAAAAGAGGAAGATGCAAATGGCGCGGGTTGCTCACCTGATGGATTGGTTGGATGGGCGGGGCCGTGGCTTGAAGATCGCGCAACCAGCGTGCTCCAAGGCGCAACCCCCCACTGGAGCGGCATTGAAATCAAGTGCCCCGAACTCAAGACTCACATTGGATACCTACTGGCTGGAAAGCTGCCGGATGACTACCGGGGCCAGGTTCAGGGGTCGATGTTGGTAACCGGCTGCGCGACATGGCACTTTCTGTCCTACCCGCTGGCCTGCTACCTCGACGCATTCCCGGCGTTCCATCTCGTTATTGAGCGCGATGAAAAGTATCACCTCAGTCTGGCGGAGTCGCTCGCCGAGTTCGCCGCTAAATACGAGGCCGCGTTCGCCCGCCTTGTGGAAATGAACGGCGCACCGCCTCCGCCCCGGCAACGCATGATGTTCAGTGCTGATTACAAACCCGGCATGTTCCGAGACGGAGACGTTACACCTTAATTTCAGGCACCTAAATCCAACCGCCCGGCGGGTTATTCCGCCGGGCATTAAAAATGAACTCAATCGAACTCCGAAAGAAATTCCCAAATGCACCCGAGAGCTTTATTCGGGCGAATGCAACTGATGCTTTTGGAATCCTGCCACAGCAGGCGAATGGAAAGCGCATACGCCAGAGCGAAAAGCCACTCATGAACAAGCTGGAGCAAGCGTGGTTCAGCCAATTGAGCATGTTCAGCTTTGAGGGTGAGCGGGTAAACGGACTCAGGGCGCAAGCCATCAAGTTTAAGATCGGCGGGAACGCCTTTTACAAACCGGACATGACTGGCTGGCGCGGCGGCCGACTGACCGCGTGGGAGTGTAAGGGGATGGCCGTAAAGAACATTGACCGGGGCAAGCTCGCCTTAAAGGTCGCGGCTCACCAATGGCCTGAGGTTGATTTCTGGCTGGTGTGGAAACAAGATGGTCAGTGGCAACAGCAAAGGATTTTACCTTAATTTCCCGCCGATGTGGCATGAAAAATATGACCTTAAAATCACCGTTCCCGTACTGGGGTGGAAAGCGTAAAGTAGCCGACGAAATTTGGAAGCGATTCGGGGCGGTGGCAAACTACGTCGAGCCGTTCTTTGGCTCAGGCGCGGTTCTGCTGGGCCGACCGGAGCCATTCAGCCTTGAAACTGTGAATGACGCCGACGGCCTGCTGGCGAACTTCTGGCGGGCATTGCGAGCGGACCCCGATGCTGTTTCTGGGTTCGCTGACTGGCCGGTGAATGAGAATGATTTGCACGCCCGCCACGCTTGGCTTGTCGGCGTCAAAGACTCACTGCAGGCGCGGCTAGAAGGTGACCCAGATTATTTTGACGCCAAAATTGCCGGTTGGTGGGTCTGGGGAATGGCCTGCTGGATTGGGTCTGGGTTTTGCAGTGGCAAGGGACCGTGGTCTGCCCAGGAGGTTGATGGGGCTCGGCAGCTCGTCCGCCTCGGCAGCAACGGTCAGGGAGTGAATCGGAAGCTCGTCCACCTCGGCAGCAACGGTCATGGAGTGAATCGGAAGCTCGTCCACCTCGGCAGCAACGGTCAGGGAGTGAATCGGCAGCGCGTCCACCTCGGCAACAAAGGTCAGGGAGTGAATCTGCAGCGCGGAGAGTTGATTGAATATTTTCAGCAGCTTGCCGACCGCCTGCGCGGCGTGCGCGTGTGCTGTGGTGATTGGTCCCGTGCGTGTGGCCCGAGCGTCACTTTTAACCACGGTATCACCGGGGTTTTTCTGGACCCGCCATATGCCGACACCGCCAATCGAAACAACAATCTTTACCGCTGTGAATCCAAAACGGTGGCCCACGATGTCCGCGAATGGGCGATTGAACAGGGTAAAAACAAGCTGATGCGGATTTGCCTGGCTGGCTATGATGGTGAACACCAGATGCCGGACAACTGGCTGGTGCACGTCTGGAACGCCGGGGAGGGCTACGGTGGTCAGGCGACCGAGCGAACAGGCAACGGGAAGCGGGAACGGCTTTGGTTTTCGCCGGCTTGTCTCAACCCAGAGCCGCAGCTTTTGTAATTCCGTTTGACTCCCGTAATGCTTATAGTATTGCTTACTCTGCTATGTACGCCAAAATATTCGCCTCCCTTTACCAAGGCACCCTGCGGGGTCGGCCCCATGAAATTCTTGTCTTTACCAACCTCCTGGCACATGCCGACGCCGCCGGGTATGTGGATAAGCATTTTCGGGCCGTGGCGGAGGAAACCGGCTTAACAGAGGAGGAAGTTCGGGCCGCAATCCTCATTTTGGAAGCTCCAGACCCAGAAAGTAGATCACCGGAATGTGCTGGCGCTAGGCTGCTTAGGATGGATGAACACCTGGCATGGGGATGGAAGATCGTGAACCACGGGAAGTATCGCGCCATCAAAAATGAGGATGATCGCCGGGAGCAAAACAAGCTCGCTCAAGCCCGGTGGCGCGAGAAGAATAAGCCGAGCAGTAGTAAGCAGCCATCAGCTGGCGTAAGCGATAGTAAGCAGCCGTCAGCTGGCGTAAGCGAGGTAAGCCCAAGCAGAGGCAGAGGCAGAGGCAGAGGCAGTAAGCAGATGCAACAAGCAGAAGCAGAGGGAAGCGCGCCCGCTCTTCCAACTCAAAAGCAACTCTGTCCCAAAGTGGAGCGAAAACTGCTTGGGGAGGACTGGCTGCAAAACGGGATGGCAACGGAATCAACCAGTCCCCTACCCTACGACGTAATCGCCGCCAAGGTGTGCTCGTTTTTTAACCGGCCAGCTGGCGCGCCGCTTTCCTACATCGAGCAAAGTGCGATCTCTGGAATTTCCCAGAGGGAAAGCGCGCTGTTCGAGTTGAAGGAAATCACCGCCTGGCGCGAGAAGGAAAAGGCGTTTTTTTACCAGTCAATGTCCAAGCTGCTCAGCAACTGGGATGAGGCGCTAGACAAGGCTCGAACATTTGAAGAAAGACAGAAACATGAAAACAATCGCTCAACTGCTCCCGACCGCAATGCAGGAACTTATAACGCCGGACCCCTGTCCGCAGCCGCTAAAGCCAAAGTTCGCTGAATGGCTGGGGTTCGACACCTGCGGCGATCCGGAGTTGGTCAAAATGGCCACGGCGGCCCAGCAATGGGCATCAGCATTCAAGGCCAAGGTGTCCCCGCGCTGGCTTTCGTTCATCGGCGTCAGTGGCACCGGAAAAACTCACATTTGCAAACGCCTCTGGCAATATGCCAAGGCCAATTCCGACTGGAGCCGGATTGATTATTTTCCCAAAATCATCTACTGGCCTGATTTTGTTCACAAACTTCGTTCTGGCTATGTGTTTGAAATGCGCCAAGAGATGAAGCGTTGGCCGGTGTTGTTTTTGGATGATATTGGGGCTGAGCGGGACGCCAGTGGATTTGCCGCAGAGGAGTTAAACACCCTGCTCGGCTGTCGGGTTGACCAATGGACTCTGATTTCCAGCAACAAGGACGCGGACGGACTCAAGGCGGTTGACGGTCGGATTTTCTCGCGTCTGATTCGCGATAAAAACATTTGTGTGGGTGTGAATACCCAAGACTTTTCGGAAAGAAATCTATGAGCCATTGGTATTGTAGAGTCTGCGACGACACGGTCAACATGCCACCGCCGGGTGCCCACGACGCGGCAAAGAATGCCTATTGTGTGGTCTGCCGGAATGACAGCGCTGACTGGAAGGCGGATGATGAGCCGGCCAAACCCACAAAACAGGCCAGCCGGGGCCGCGCCCTGCCTGCTGGCGAGGTTTTGAAGCGGTTGGCGGACATTCGGAGGGGGTTGAAATGAGGGGATTTTGATTTATGAGCAAAAATGAAGTAAATATCAACCATGAAAGATGAAATTTCACCACATGTAAGAAAAGAACCTTTCGGCCGGCCAACGGATTACAGGCCGGAGTTCTGCGAGCAGGTAATCGAGCTCGGTCGGCAGGGCAAATCTCGTGTCCAAATCGCCGCTGTTCTGGACGTTTGTCGAAAAACACTGATCGAATGGGAGAAGGAAAAGCCAGACTTTTGTGACAGTATGACGCGCGCTCGTGAGCTGGCGCAGGCGTGGTGGGAAGATCAGGGCCAGGATGGATTATGGGATTCAGATGCTCGGCGGCTGAATGCGGCGGCGTTCAGATTCCAGATGATCAACCGTTTCCCTCTGGACTGGCGCGACCGTGTCGAGCAAGTTGTGCAAAATCCCGACGGAACATCGATAGCACCGATTCAAATTGTTGTGAGGGGTGCGGAACTGCCAAAGGCGAAAGCATGAAAAGGCGCGTGTCAGTGGTGAAATACTATTGGTACCCAGACGCTTCAGTGTCAATACCAAATGCATCAAAGTGCACAAAACAGGGTGACTTTGTTTTATAAGGGAACGAATTGAATGCGCAAACATCAAACTAGTTTGAATTTTGAGCACTCCAGTTTATGAGCTTCGCGGTGGCAATGGGGAGCTTTTCACGAGCACCCAGCAGGAGGTGATGTGTTCAGGGCCCGCTGAAACCGGGAAGACGGTTGCCTCCATTTTAAAGCTGCACGCGATCTGTGAGGCGGTGCCGGGCTCGCAAATGGTGATGGCCAGGAAAACATTCTCATCTCTGGTCGGCTCGTGCGTGATGACTTACAAGCGCGTCGTGCAGCCGGAAATGCGCGGGATTGTGGCGTATGGCGGGGAGAAGCCCGAGCGTTTCATTTACCGGAACGGCTCGCAAATCTGGCTGGCTGGGTTGGATAATCCGGGCCGGGTTTTGTCGAGCGAGCGCGACGGGATTTACGTAAACCAGGCCGAGGAGCTCGTGATCGACGACTGGGAAACGCTGTTGACGCGCGTGACTGGTCGTGGCGCGGTGGTGGCCAATCCGCAGCTCTGGGGCGACTGCAACCCCGGCGGCTCGATGCATTGGATTCGCAAGCGGCAGAGCCTAAGAATGATTGTCACCACGCACCACGATAATCCATCACTCTACACGGAGTCAGGTGAACTGACCCCTCAGGGCGTCAAGTCGATGGCCGCACTGGATGCTCTAACAGGGGTTCGGAGACTGAGGCTCAAGGATGGGATTTGGGCCACCGCAGAGGGGGCAGTTTACGACATGTTCAACCCGCAGATTCACGTCGTTGAACGTGGCGAGCGTGAAATGAAAAGGTGGTTTTTGGCAATGGACATCGGGTACGACAACCCGGCGGTGATCCTGCTCATAGGCGAGGATGGAGATGGCCGGCACCACTGCTTCAAAGAATTCTACCAGCGGGGCGTACTTCCGACTGACTTGATCACCAAGGCCGAGGAGTGGTTTTCTGAATACCATTGCGAATTTGCGGCAGTGGATGAGGCGGCGGCCGGCATGATTGCTGACATGCGAACCCGTGGAATAAACGCTCACGGCGCGAAAGGTGGAGTCCTGTTCGGCATCGGCCAGGTACAGGACCGGCTGAAAACCATGGGGGACGGCCGTCCCAGGTACACTGTTAATCCGTCATGCTTGAACCACATAAACGAGTTTGAGTCGTATGTCTGGAAGCCGGAAAAGGACATGCCTGTAAAAAAGAACGATCACAGCATGGACGCTTACCGCTATTTGTTGGATTATCTCCATGAAAATGGCGAAGCCGGCCCGATCACCGCCCTTTACGATTCGCGCCGCTCTCAAATAATCTCTGGAAGGTTTGACCGGACTTGTGCTGGGTGAGATCACCTCTGAAAAAGGATTTGTCGATCCGCCAGAATAGAAATATTCCTTGACTTTAATATGGTTATGAAGCAATGGTTGCTTCAGATTGAACGAATCGACCGCCAATTATTCGCAAGCTGCCGTCGGACTCCCCATGGGACTTGACCCCGACAACGCGGGCAAGGCGTCGCCAAACACGAACTTTTTCAGCCCAACACAAACCCCCAGCAACACACCCGGCGGTGGCGTGTCGCAGGAGGAGCTGGTGCGGCGGTCAAATTATTGGCGCGATAATTACAACCCGCTGCGCGGTCTCACCATCGCGCGCCTCATGTACCTGTTTGAACAGTCGGAACGCGGGGCGTTCGTTGAGACGCAATTGACGCTACGCAAGGCGGAAAAGCGGTTTCCGGTTTTACGCGGGTTTGAAGAGAAACTTGTCAGCCACATCAAGGAGCTCGAGTCAAAGGTCAGGGTGAAAGAACAGTTGCCGGAGGGGGCCACCCCAGCAATGGCGGAAGCGCAGCGCAAATTTCTGCAATCCCGTTACGACCTGCTGAAGAACTTGAAAACTTCCATTTGCCAACTCGCGCTGGCCGACCTGCGCGGTTACGCCGTTCTGCAAAAGCATCGATACCAGGGCGGGCCAAATGACGCGGCAGTCGAGGAGCTCTACTGGCTCGAGCCGTGGTGCTGGGCGCGCGACGGGTTTTATGGTGATTTTTACTATAACGTCAATTCCCTGATAGGAATCGGACTGGGGTCCTGCAAGCCGACTCTGGGCGAGGAGAACCGAATCGGCAGCGTCAAAATGCCCCGTGAGGATTTCGTGATCCAGGAGGCAGAAGCGCCCCTTTACGAGATCGCCTTGATTTCGTTCGTGAACTGGCTCATGGGCCGGAAGGATTTCGCATCGTTCACGGAGATTTTCGGCCTTCCAAATTCTGTGGTGATCATGCCTCCCGACATAGCCAAGGGTAAAGAAACGGCTTACCAGGCGGCGGCTGAGGACGTGGCGCGCGGCGTGTCTGGCGTACTTCCTCACGGATCAAGCGTTGAGTTTCCCTCCCAAGGGGTCCGCGGCGACTCCCCATTTCTTCCATTCACTGGCGCGCAGGAGGCCGACTTGGTTCTGGCTGGTACGGGTGGTGTTCTGACCATGCTGTCAATGCCTACCGGCATCGGCAAAGGGGCGAGCGAAGAGCATGCTGTAGCCTGGCAAAAGATTGCGGTCACCAAGGCCAGCAGCATCAATGACACGCTGCAACGTGACTTCGACGCCCCGGAGCTGGCGGCCGCATTCCCTGGCCAGCCAGTTTGCGTGTATTTCGCGCTGGCCACAAAGGATGTTGACGACGTTTCAGCCCTGGCCGACACCGTCGTCAAGTTGGAGGGCGTCAACCTGCAAACCGACGCCTCGGAAATCAGCGAACGCACGGGCATCAAGTTGACCCGGGTTGCTCCGCCTGATCCTTCATTTTCCGCCGATGGCACACCCACCGACAACCAAAACGATCCAGCCGCGCCATCGGCGAAACTTTCCAACCGGGCCATCGATGATCCGACCGACCTTTCCGAAACCCTGGCTGAGATGCTTTTGCCGCTCATGAAGCGACTGGAAGCCATTGCGGCCATTGACGACGCCACCATTCAGCAGCACATGGTTGAGAAGCTGCTTAAGGATTTCCCGGCCATTGAAAAGGCGATCCAGGCCGACAACTCGCTTGCCAAGGGGCTTTCGCCAATGCTTGAGGATTCGCTATTGAAAGGGCTTTCCAAATGATCACGATTCTAAACCGCGATTTCCAGCACCCGACGGACGGCTGGTACATGATCGAAGCGGCGGGAACGCATCCAAACCGCGCTGCTGGCGTCGTTCAGGTGATCGACAAGGACGCAACGGAATCGATCGTGAACAAATTCAACCAGGATGCCAAGGCTGGCACTCTCCGGCATGGCTCCGAAATGCTGATTGACCACGAGCATTTCTCCGACCAGCCCGACCAAGAGACGCGCGCCTACGGGTGGCTCCAGGAATTGCAGAATCGGGATGATGGCGTTTACGGAAAAATCCGATGGACCACAACTGGCAAGGCCGCCGTGGACGGTGGCGACTACCGATTCTTCTCGACCGAGTACTCATCGGATGCGCTTGAAAAACTGGACGGAAAGAAAGTGCGGCCGCTGCGCCTGGGCGGTCTTACGTTGACCAACATGAACAATAACCGGGGGCAGAAGCCCATAACCAACCGGTGGAAACCTACAATGAAAAACATCGCAGAAACATTTGGCTTGCCGGCTGATACCAAGCCGGAAGCCGTTCTAAACGCAATTTCCAACCGTCTTGAATCTGATGGTTCAATCAAAAACGGTGATTACGTCGGACACCCATTCCACGGCAACCAGTACGGCGAGGGCGAAGGCGAGGGTGGAAAGGAAAACAAGGCCAGCGCCAAGGCGCATGAAGCCACAAAAGGCGCTAACGACAAGGCGTCCCATGAGAAGGCGTCCAAGGCGCACGCGCGCGCCGCAAAGCTCCACCGAGCCGAAGGAAATGATGCGGCTGCGGATTATCACGAGCACATGGCCAAGTTTCACGCCGGAAAGGCATGGAAAGCAAACAATCGCGTTCATAACGATTCCAAGGATGGTGATCCCGACGACTCCGACGCCTGCAAATGCAGTGATGACGCCAACGCCGCCAGCATGGAGGCCGACGGAAAGCGCGGTCACCTGAAGGCTGCGGCCCTGCACAAGGAAGCGGCGGACGCCCACGAGGAAGCCGGCAACGATGATCAAGCCGTGTTTCACAAAAACGCCGCGAAATTTCACGCGGAAAAGGCTGGCGTGGTGAAAAACAAAGCCGGTGGCAATCCCGCCCCGGCGGCAGACAACACACTGAACATGAGCAAAATTGCAACCACATTGGGGCTTGCCGCCGATGCGTCTGAGGATGACATCTGCGCTGCAATGCAAAACCGCGAAATCGGCGAACTGCTGACCACGCACAAAATCACCGACCCGGCCCGGGTCAAGCGACTGACTCCGATCCTTGCCAGTCTCGCCAACCGCGAAGCCAGAGTTGCCATGCTGGCCGAGATCGCCCCGTCAAAGGGCGGCACCACGGTCCTGAATCGTGGCAACGGCGGCGAGTCAACCAGCCGAGACATCGGCGAGCTTGACGAAAAGGACAAGGCCGTCAAGATCACCAACCGCGTCAACATTCTCAAGGCCCAGGGCTTGAAGCATGACCCGGCTTGGAAGCAGGCGACTCAGGAAATCGCCGAAGGCAAAATCTAACCAACCGCAACCAATCATCAAAAATTTATGAGTTCTGCCCTTTTTGTTCGCGATTACGCGATTTATCAGGAATCCGCCACGGACCTTTCGTCCGCCATCGGAAAGACGGTAATTTTCACGGCTGGCGCTCCCGTCGTCAGCTCTTCCGCCACGGTCAAATCGATTGGCATCGTGCTTGATGCGCGCACCAAGTCCAATGTTGTCAACGGCGTCACCAACACCACCTACCTGAACTCCATCGGTATCCTTGGCGGATTTCCCGGCACCTGTCGCGGGTCGATTTCCGCCACGCAAGCCACGCCGATCACGTTCGGAACGCTGCTGGCTCAGTACAGCGACGGGACGCTGGTCTCTGACCCTGGTTCCGGAGCGCGCGTTATTGTCGGCGTCATGTGCGACCCCAACGGCGCAGTGGCTGGCGACCTGTGCGAAATTGCGGCGTGCGAGGCCACCTATTACGCCTCATAGTAAACCAATCAACCACCACCATTTAACAACAAAATAATATGGCTTTTAACGGAACATTAGGTTCGGCAACACTGAATTATCAGCTGACTTCTTACGCGCAAGGTCTGTTCAACGACCTTGCCGACGTGATCAAGCTCGCTGAACGTCTGGCCCCCACCACGCCGGTCCCCGGCGCAAACGGCCAGTTCAAGAAATTCGACGACAAGAATTCTTTCATGCCGGAAAAAACCGCCCGCGCTTTGGGTGGCGATCCGGTTGTGATTGCATTCAGCGCGACGGATGACTATTACAATTGCAAGCCGCAGGCGCTCGAAGTCCGGGTGGACAAGGAGGAGGACCAGGCGGCTGGCAATGCGGGCGGAGACGTTCAGCAGAACTTGCTGGACCAAGGCAAAATCCGCGCGCTCGTCAACAAGGTCATGCTCTCGCACGTTATTGACGTCGCCAACGCCGTAGTTGCCGGCACCACGGCGCAGTCCGGTATTGGCACATGGAGCGACCCGAACGTTGACCCGATTGACCAAATCAACCAGCAACTGCTTGGCATCGCGCAGGATGTAGGCAGCACGCAAAACGTCAACATCACGATGGACCTGAGCGTGTGGAACACGATTCGGACGCATCCCAAGGTGAAGGCGCGCGCGCTGTTTGGCTCGGGCGCGGACGTGGCGACCATCAGTATTTCCCAGCTCAACGCGGCATTGATTTTCCCTTGTGACATCATGCCTGCCAATGTGGTTTACGATCAAACCCGCCTGAATCAGACTCCCAGCAAGGCGCGGGTTCTCTCCGGCGTGTGCCTGATTCATTACAGCCTGCCGGGTGCCACGATTTACGACCCGAGCGCGTTCAAAACATTCACCGTTGGCGCGGCGGGCTTCCTTGGCAACGTGCGCACGTACATCGCCCCCAACCAGCTCTGGCGCGGCCACCTGGTGGACTGGAGCCGGGATATTCACCAAACGTCAACGCTGTCCATGCGCCGCCTCAACATCAACTAACCAGCCCACCGAAAGCATTCAAAAATATGAAATTCTTAAATCGAATTCTGGTTGCGGCCTTCGCCATGGCGCTGGCTGTGACGGCATCGGCTCAGGTTTCCGCGTTCCACTTTGTCAGTCTGACAAATCTTCCGGTGTGGCCCTCCTACACACTCACGAACGGCACCGCGGTAACTTTTCACCAGCCGAATCAAGGCGTAAACGTCACGACGAACTACGTTTACAACTGGATCAATTCCGGCCTGGGCATTCAATCCACGTTTGCGGTGCCCTACTTTTCGGCGGCAACCAACGCGACCGGCGTAGGCCAGACCATCTACGTTTACCCGTCGGTTGACGGAACCAACGCGCTGCCGTTGTGGGCGACGCTGGCCAGCTCATCGAATCCGCAAACCAACGTGGTGATCTACGGTACGAACTGGAGCGAATTGCAGACTCGGGGGTTTGCCGGGTTTTTCCTGACGGTCTCAAATTCGTGTTCGCTGCCGATCATCACCGGCGGCACCATCACGAACCTCAGTGGCGGGACGACGAACGTTTACAATGCCGGTGTGCTGATAAACCAGTTCAATCGATAAAACTGAAAGGAGGCGACTCCGATCTAGCGCCGGCGGTGCCAGGGCACCGCCGGGAGTTCAAAACCCGATGTCAAACTGGATCACCATAACGATCGCCGACCTGTACAACTCGCAGGCCGCTGCCCTGATTGATGCCGCGAACTCGGTTTCCTTGAGCGTCAATAAGCCCGGCCAAGCAGATCAGGTTTCGCGAGTGCCGGGCATAATTGCGGATGTCACGATGGAAATCCGCCGCCGGGTTGCGCGGTGCAATCAGCTCGACCAAGTGGTTACCGCCATCCCGTCCGGGTTGAAACCGCTCGCGGTTGACATTATTTTCTGCCGGCTCAAGGTGGCCATGCAGATGGCGCTTAGCGAGGATGAGCGAGCGACACTGAAGCAGCGCGAACGCCAGCTTGATCGCATCGCCGATGGGTCGGATATGGTTGACCCACCCGACACCGCCATCGTTGCCAATTTCAATCAGACGCAACCGAGCCCCACGTTCGGAAAACGCCATCTATTTTTCACCCGCTGCACGCAAGACGGATGAGCGCAACAACCATTCAAGCACTGCAAAAGGCAGGCAAGCTCCCATCGGGGCTTTCCGATAAACAGGCCGCGCTTTTGCAGCGGTCGCTTGACCGCTACAGCGGCCAGGTTTCCGACAAGGTGTTGACCGCGATCCTGGATGACTTTCGCGACAAGCTGAAAACCGCAACCACCATGACCGATGTCAATGACATGCGCGGAATCATGGCAGACTTGCAAGCCAACATCGGCGGAAGCGAATCCTTGGCCAAGCGCCTGGAATGGTCTCTGAGGGTGTCGCAGGAAGTCGCGGCTGGGGCGGGAACCTACCTCAACCAGAATTTGACAGCAGAGGCCGTGGACGAATACCCGGCGCTTGAGCTGAAGCGTATATATAGCCGAGACGTTCCACGTGGAACAAAAGACCCAGAGGATAGCTGGCCCGCACGGTGGGAAGCCGCAGGCGGCGAGCTGATTGACGGGCGCATGGTTGCGCTCAAGGATGACCCGATCTGGCAGGCCCTGGGCGATGGCGATGGCGGATACGATGACACGCTTGGCAATCCTTTTGCGCCGTTCGCATTCAACAGCGGCTACGAAACATTGGACGTGAGTCGCAAGGAGTCCGTGTCTCTCGGATTGATTGGTGAGAATGAGCATGCAGACCCGGCCCCAATCGATTTTGGAACGCTGCTCAAGATTTCAAACAGGTCGTTTCGCGTGCCAGTCAAAATCCTGTCATGAGCGCCATTTCCATAACGGTCACGCAAGACACCGCAAACCAGGCGCTTTTCGAGCTGATGCAGTCCGTAACGCCAGCCAGGTTTGCTGGCAAGGTTGGTCCCGCGCTCGTTAACGAGACCAAGCAACATCTAGGCCGCCTTGGTAAAAATAAGCAGGGGTACAAATCCACCCGGTTTTACGAGAATTTTTCCGTCTTCTGGTCTCCTGACAATCGCGGCGTATCCGTCGATATTCCGCCAGCCGTGGTGAATGGCAGGCAGGTCGGCCTCGGCTTGCGCGTGTTTGGCGGGACCATAACGCCGGCAACGGCGCAAATGCTGGCCATCCCGATTTCCGCCGCGTCTTACGGGCGAGTGCCCAGAGACTTTCCAAATTTGTTCCTGCTGAAAATGACGGACGGTCGGGCGTTCCTGTGCCAGAGGGGCCAGCGTGGCCAGCAGCGGGCAGGCGGCCGGAGAGGGAAGGCTGGGCAGAGCTCCAAGCCACCGCTTGAATGGCTTTTTGTGCTGAAAAAGAGCGTAACTCAAGACGGAAACCGAGACGTTTTACCGAGCGACAAAAGGTTGCTTGACGTGGCCGCAAACGCTTTTAAAAACTCATGAAATATCAAGATTTATGGCCGCTGATCCAAAAGGACATCCTTGGATTGATCCAAGCGGATGACTTTTTGGGCACGCGCCCGGGCGTCTTGATCGAGCCCGGCGATGTTGACTCAGTGATTCAGATGAAGATCAACCGCGCCATCGGTCCGGGCCTTGATGGAAAAAGCGGGGTCGGATTCCTGGTCCTGCCAATTGAGCGCGCGGACGACGACAATGCGAACATGCCTGGGGGCCCACTCAAGTTGACCATCATAGTTGAGTGGTGCGAGAATGTGCTGATCAACAACTCCCAGGTGGGCACCGGGTACCCCATCCGCGCGTATGCGGCGGCGTGCGAAAAGCTCATGAAACTTTACACCCCGGTGGGTCTGACGCAAAACCTTGTTCCCGCGCGGCCGACGATTTCAGAATTTTCTGACCCCACTGCCAGCACACCAACCCGCATCGGCCGCGTCGAGTTCACCGCCATGGAAGCCGATTTCAAACCCTTCGTCAGAGTGAACCGCCCGCAAATCTCCGTCACTGGCGGCGTCATTGCGGGCCAAGCTTTTTCGTATCAATTGACCGGCACGGCGACCGTAACGGTTACCGCCCCTGGAGCTGATACGATCTTTTACACCACGGACGGCTCGCATCCTTACGAAGGCAACGCCGCCGCCCAACCTTATACCGCGCCAGTCCAGATTGTCGGGCCTGGTCTTTTCCGCGCCCGCGCTTTCGCGCGCGGCAGCGCCGGCAGCGACACGGCGGCTGTCAACTTTTTCACCCCATAAACCATTAACCCACTGCCTTTATGTCTCTCCAACGCTCAAGTTTAAATCGTATCCCTGGCCGCCTGGCCTTCAACGGAATCAGCCTGTTTTCCAAGGGCGATACCACCATTGACACCGACCAGGTTTATAGCCAGGAATCGATCGAAGTCGCCGGCATGGGTAAAATTGACAACCGCGACAAGGAGGCTTACGACGAAATCACCCTGACGCCGGATGGTCGCATCAGTCCAACCATCGCCGGCGTGTTGTGGCCATACAATAGCCCCACCATCGGCAGCGGCATTTTTCCGAGCACGGATGTCCCGGCCGTGGTGCATGGCAATGACAACTCGCTGGACACACATCCGGCGGCCGCGCTGGTCCAGATGCCGCAGATGATCTTTCATCCGGTCAAGACGCTGATTGGCCAGATGAAACTGCTCTGCCTGCGCAGCACACTGGGCGTCGCGGTCAATCCCTGGTCCACCGCCAATTCACTGCGAACGTTCGCCAATAGCGGCGGCACGTTCGTGGATGCCACCTATACCAATGCCGGGCCGATCACTCAGGATTATCTGCTCACCTGGGGCAGCGTCACGGGCTGGTCCACCCTGGATTTCTACGATGGGTTGACCTTCGAGCCCAAGGTGGAGTTTGTGGATGACAACGTGGCCGTGCATGGCCTGTTCAACAAACGCATCAAATCCGTTGGCGGCATGCTACGGGGTATTCCGATTGGCTTGACGCGCACGATGATTGACACGCAACTGCAGATTCAAGGGGCCGGGGCGGGACGCGGCAGCAGCGGTGCGGCCAAGGCGTATTCGGTGACGGTCACCGGGGCGGACGGCAAGGTGTATCTGACTTTTCCGCTGGGCCAGTTGGTGAAATCGAAGCTCCAGAACGGCGTGGAACAGTTGCGCGAAGGCGAGGTGGCGTGGGAATGCCTCCCGAGCCTGGCCAGCGGCGTGCGCGGCGCGTATTTCACCACGCCCATTGCCTGAAACTGATTTAACCGCAGAGAACACAAAGAACACAAAGATTCCTTAAACCTGAAACCTGAAACCTGAAACCTTTCTATGACTCTCGCTCAAATCGTTTTGGCCGCACAAGCGGCCGCCAACAAAGCCGCTTCGGCCACCGACGCCCTGGCGCAACAAACCATCAAGCTGGAGGAATTCGCCACGTCCGGCATTGACCGCGCCGACTTCGCGACCTTTGAGACCTCATTCAACGCGCAGTTCGAAATGTATCAAGTATTCAGCCAGCAAGATTCCCCCGCCACGCTCGCGGCAAAAAAGGCCGCGCAAGCCGCCGCCCCGAAACCCTGAAACCTTCAACCTGAAACCTGAAACCTTCCTGTGTTGACCATCACCTACGCCCCCGACGGCACCTCCTCGTGGACCACCGGCCTGGTGCTCTGCAACACCTCGCGCTCCATGACGGAACTGGAGGTGAAATTCAACCACAAGCGCGTGCTGCAAACGGAGCCGGGCTTTGGCGCGGCGGCCATGGCCGTGTTTGACCAGCAAAATGCGCAAAACACGCTGTCGCTCAAAGTCCGGCGCGGGGTGGATTTCACGAGCGCGGCGTTTGCCGATCCCGAGGCGGCGCTGGCGTTTGCGCTCACGCAACCCGCCGCGTTTCCCACCACCGGCGCCCTGCAAATCAAACTGCAGGGCGTCACCACCAACACCACCCTTTACCTCCTGAATTGCGGGTTGGAAGGGCTTAACCTCGCCGACTGGCTCGGTTCCGCCCCGGCCTTCGACTACGTCTTCCACGGCGGCATCATCAGCCCCATGAGCCCGTTCTAAGAAGGATGAAGGATGAAAGATGAATTATGAAAACTCACGAATCCTGCGAAATCCGCGGACTGTTCCCTAAAATCTGAAACCTTGAACCTGAAACCTGTTTCCCAATTGAACACTGAACCCTTGAATCTCCTTATGAAACGCCTCATGTATCACGCATTAAGCATCCCGTTGCTTCTTTCAGCCTTCAGCCTTCAGCCTTCAGCCTTTGGGCAGACGCCGGTGCTGTTTCCGGTCAACTCCCTGTTCGGCGGCGCGGCGTACAACCAACCGATCACGCTGACGGCCGCCAACACGCTGATCAGCGACGGCCAGAACCTGTGGGCCGGCACCTATACGATCATCCCCGCCGCCACCACGAACCCCGTGGTGAACTTGTATCCGAACACCTACCTGCTCACGGTGGCGGGGGTGGTGAAACCGGTGCGGTTCACCGTGCCGGCCAGCACCAACGTGCTGGATGTCACCACCCTCCTGACCAGCGGCCCGCTGTTTTATTTCGGCACCAATGGCCTGGCCAATCTGCTCGCCGGCACGAACATCCTGCTGACCACGAATTTCGATGGCAGCATTACAATCAGTGGCACCGGCGACCCCGCCGGTGCAGCCCTGGCGGCGACGAATGGGCTGGGGGCTGGGGCGTTTATGAGCGCCAGCACGCTTGTCACCAATGCTGCAATTACAAATTCACTAACCCCTCAGCATAGCAAACAACACACTATCCATCCCCTCAGAATTGCATTTTGGTTTTGTTGCCACCGGATGCAGGGGATTAGGAACATGGACCGGTTCTTCACTTGGTATTCAATCGCGCACGAAGCATTCAGCGCGAGCGAACATATCCCGAATCGCTCTCGTATTCGCCAACTATTATGGATATAACAATATTGGTGGCGCAGCATCCATTATGGCAAGTGTTGAGTATCCCTCAAATACCTTCACAAGAATTCTATTCAGGGGACAAACTCAAGGAACCATTCCAAATGGCGCCTTTATTGTTTCTGATACAAACCAATTAGCGGTATCAATACCAGAAGGACAAGATTTTTGGGTCCGAAGCTTCTACACAAATGCAGAAGGG
>Ga0302266_10001947_pt1 | contig 18399 bp, 7 predicted proteins | sample III_Bog_E1_2_FD_194559 | JGI IMG/M metagenome (GOLD analysis project Ga0302266, IMG submission 194559) | Peat permafrost microbial communities from Stordalen Mire near Abisko, Sweden - III_Bog_E1_2 | ecosystem: Environmental > Terrestrial > Soil > Wetlands > Peat | place: Sweden: Abisko... | reverse complement strand
AAACCAACTCGACACGCCGGTGAAAGTCAGGGCCAGCGCAACCAGGAGAACACGCAGTCTCCGTTTCGAATTGGGTGTCACAGCTGATTCAGACATTGGCGACCGATCTTGTGAACAGGACACGGCGCATCAACCGCATGATTCCAAGTGTCTAAGTCCATTTCTTCTGTTCGACAGACGCAGCCCCAGTTCAATCTGCTCGCACAGCCTCGAGACAGGCAGAAGTACCTATTGATGGGGCATTGAGCCGACATCGAAGTACTGAGGAGCAATGACCGCGCTGAGATCTGGATTATAGTAGTCGACCAGTTTGGCGGGCTCTGCCTTCGCGCGGATCGAATAGCGCGGAGTGAAGCGGAAGCTGAACTTGTCGCCCTGCGCTGCGGATGACCAGAGGTAGAAGACGATTCGATCGGGCTGCAACTCATAGCGGCTTATGGTCCAGTTGTCGAGCAGCTTGCCGAGTGAAACGCGATCCACATCCGCGCCGGGTGGCAGGCCAACTTCAGCCAGCATCATGCCGTAGCCCTGGGATCCGAAGCGCCGCGCGCTCACGGTGCAGTTGATCGGCTGACCAACAGTGGCATTCACTGCGTCGCAGGTGTAGACAAAGGCCAATCCAAAGCTCTTGCCGGGAACGGTTGTTTCCGTCTTGCCAGACGAACTTTGTGTCCATGGCACAAAGAGCCACGCAGTGATCTGAGCATTGGCAAAGGTCGCATCGGTGGTTCCCGCAAACTCAAGGGTGTTCGCCCCACCATGGATCATCGCGGAAAGATCGATGCTGCGGGGCGCATCGAGGAGTTTGCTATCGACCTTGAGCGCGCCGGCGAGTTCTCCACTCAGAGGCTCGCCGTTCACCGTCAGCGCAAAGTTGCCAGTAGCTGGCCCCTGAAGCTGACGAATCGCGACCGGCAGAAGCGCTTTCAGCACGCGCACGGTTGCCTGGCCGCTCATCCACACGCCGTATTCGTCACGGTTTTGGAGCAGGTAGAGCAGAGCATCGTCTTCCAGCGCATCATCCGCTTTGTTGCCCGCCGCTTCTAATGCGGCCAACGCAAGCGAAGTGGTCTCAAGCCTCCCGCCCGTTCCCCATCCATAGAACGGCGAGTAGCCGTCAAACTCCCAGTGGGCTCCGCTCTTTCCCCGCTCAACGCCGGCGGTCAATTCCTCGTGAGCGCGGGTCGCGTATCCGCAGAAGCGTGATTACCGCGAGCTGAGTGCTGCCTGTGGAGGCATTGTTCGCCATCGAAGCGGCCATCTCAAGTGTGTCACATAGTATTTATTACTTGATAAACAAACTAGGTTACTATCCAGTGATCCATCTCACACGATGAAGTTTTGTTTGACTTACGCTAGGATCTATGCGAAAAATAGGTCCAAGTTATGTCTTCCAAAACTTGTTTCGGCTTCAAGTCATCGTGACTGTCAAGTCGACCATCCATTTCGAATCCGGAAATGTCTTGATGGAAGCTTGCGCTCATTTGTTGGTTGAGTGCCGACCTTCAACAGCGACATAGCGAAGCTGCTATTTCACAACTACTCAGCACTGGACCCGCAGAGAATGATGAGATAGGCTTCGCTCTTGCATTTCTGGATATTGCCTGCGAAAACAACTCCGAGTCAGCTACCGCCTGGGCAACACTCCTCGCCAATGCCTTGCTACAGCAACCAGTTTTCCTCCACAAGTAGAGTTTCAGGACAATCTCACCCGCATTGCAAAGGCGCAACCTGCGGAGACTTAATTTCTTAAGAGTCGTTAAGCTGCATAGAAAGGCCCTCGCATGAAACGCTCGTCCCTCGTCTGTCACTCGTTATTCCGGATACTCACTATTCTCCTGATTGCTGGCGCTCCAATTCTGGCTCGGGCAACGACGGTGGCAACACCGGTCATTAGCCTTGCAACTGGAACCTACGCGGGTGCTCAGACGGTCACGATCACGGACTCGACGAGTGGGTCAAAGATTTACTACACGACGAACGGGACAGCGCCATCGACCTCATCGAACCTATACTCAGGCTCGATCACGGTATCGTCGAGCGAGACGCTTGAGGCGATGGCGACCGCGACGGGCGACACACAATCAGCCACGGCCACGGCTGTCTACACAATTTCAGGCCTACTGCAAGTCTATCTTTCTGGGCCGGGAGTGCAATCGACCTCCGTGGTTGGCGCGGCTACCGAAACCTTTGACGCGCTAAGCACAGGAACGCACACGACTGCCTATGTTTCGACCGCAGGGATCGGCACATATACCGGCAGCTCAACTCAGCCATTTGCGATCGAGTCGCCGGGCGAGTATGGCGGAGCCTTAGATACCCCTACCAGCACGACTACAACGAACTATCTCGGCCTGGGCGGCGATAGCGGAAGCACCAGTGCAGTTTCTTTAACCCTCACGAATCCCGTCTCCTATTTTGGTTTTTGGTGGTCGGCGGGAGACAAGTACAACACGGTTGCCCTGTACTCCGGCAGCACGCTTTATGGAACCTTCACCACGGCGAACCTGCTGACGTTCCTTAACAATGGAACCGGCACAATCCAAGCGAATAGCGGTGCCACCTACAACACTAGCGCCTACTTCGGCAATCCGAATCCAGTCAGCCCCAATGATTCAACGGAACCGTTCGCGTACATCAGCTTCGTTATCTCGGGCGCAACGATTGACACGATTGCTTTTTCTAACACCAGCAAGACTACATCCTTCGAGAGCGACAATCATAGCGCCATATTTTCCGGCAACACCGTCACGATTCCCTCGACATTCGTGCCCGTGGAAACCATGTCATTGGGCACTCAATCAGTGTCTGTGACCGTCACTCCGGCTTCGGCTAATGTAAAGGCGGGCGGAACGCAGCAGTTCACCGCTACGGTCGTGGGAAGCACGAACACGAGCGTAACCTGGTCGATCAGTCCTGCGACCGGAGCCGGGACAATCAGTTCGTCAGGGTTATACACGGCGCCCACAACGGTCACGACGCCGCTGGCCGTGACGATCACGGCGACCAGCGTGGCGAATACAGCCGTGAAGGCGCCGGTAACCGTAAACCTGCTAGCGACGCCGACAGTGTCTGCATGGCCGACGGCCAGCGGCATTACCTATGGGCAGGCGCTTTCATCCTCCACTCTGACCGGTGGCACTGCGTCAGTTGCAGGAACCTTTGCGTGGACGACGCCGACCACGGTTCCCAGCGGTGGTACCGCATCGCAGAGTGTGACATTCACCCCGACAGCTTCGACGAACTACGCCACGGTTGCAGGAACTGTTTCTGTGACGGTTGTCCAGGGCACGCCGGTGATCACCTTTACGAACTCCAACACGGTTGTCTACCGCACACCGCTGACTTTGGCTGCGACTTCCACCTCCGGGGTGACACCGACATTTACTGAAGCCAACGGCACGGGATCGGGAACAGTGAGCGGCACCACGTTTACCCCGACGGCAATAGGCACGGTGACAATCACGGCCAGTGTCACAGCAACCACCAACTACAAGGCGGGGACGGCGACCCAAACCGTAACCATAAGCGCGGCGACTCCGACAGTCACAGTGACTTCGACATCGGGCGCCTACGGCACCCCGTTGACGTTGACGGCAACATCGACGTACCTGAACAACGGCGTAGCCACTGCGACGGGCCAGGCAGTGACCTACGCGCTGATCTCCGGACCGGCGACTCTTTCGGGCGGCGTTCTGACCTTCACCGGATTAGGTTCCGTGGTGGTGACAGGTAGTGTATCGGCGACGGGGAACTTCGGCGCCGCCACATCGGCCCATACAACGATCACGGTTGTCCAGGGCACGCCGGTGATCACCTTTACGAACTCCAACACGGTTGTCTACGGCACACCGCTGACTTTGGCTGCGACTTCCACCTCCGGGGTGACACCGACATTTACTGAAGCCAACGGCACGGGATCGGGAACAGTGAGCGCCACCACGTTTACCCCGACGGCAATAGGCACGGTGACAATCACGGCCAGTGTCACAGCAACCACCAACTACAAGGCGGGAACGGCGACGCAAATCGTGACCATCACACCCGCGCCCAGCTACACACTTACCGCTTCACCCGCATCTCTGATCATTGCCCAAGGCAATTCCGGCACATCGACCATCACGGTAACGGGAGCGAACGGATTCTCAAGCAGTGTGAGTCTCTCCGCCTCAGGCCTGCCCGCCGGAGTCACGGCCGCGTTCGCCCCCAACCCCACCACAGAAACCAGCGTGCTCACGCTGACGGCCAGCAGTACAGCTACTGTCGGAACCTCCACGGTTACTGTCACGGGAACGTCCGGCAGCCTGACCGCTTCCACCACCATTGCGCTGACAGTCATCGTACCGCCATGCACGGCCAGCGGATACGGCTACGAACGTGCAATCGTTATCGACCATACGAAGGTTCCAAACACGGATCAATTAAACTTTCCATTCCTGTTCAATACCACCGATCCGTTGCTTGCAAGCACCGCTAACAACGGCCACGTGACAAACGCTAATGGCTACGACATCATATTCACGTCCGATGCCGCGGGCCAAAATATGCTGAATTTTGAATTCGAGGAATATAACCCTGCTAACGGGCAGGTCGTTGCATGGGTCAATGTTCCCACCGTCTCGCACACGCAAGACACAGCTATCTATATGTGGTACGGCAATTCCAGCATTAACGCACCGCAGCAGAATCCGGCCGGGGTGTGGAACAGCAGTTTCAATGCCGTTTATCACCTGCAGACTACGTCTTCAAGCGTCAGCGTAGTAGATTCGACCGCCAATAATAACAATGGAATAGCCGGCAATGGTGGCAATGCTCTGCCAACCGCTACAACGGGAGTCTTCGGCACCGGCGCTGGCTCGTTCAATGGATCGCAAGCCATCTACCTGCCGCCGTTTTCTATCTCCACTTTTACCTTATCTGCCTGGGTTTACCCCACCGCTTCCGCTCACACAGGAGCCTTCTTTGCCGGCTCGAACCAAGCGTTGGAAGCACGGATGTTGCAAGACAACAACACTCTGCAATTGGTGAAAGAAAATGTCGCGGGAATGGGGGCAACCTCGAGTCCACTGAACATCGATGGCTGGAATCATGTGGTGATCAGCTACGACGGCAACACGGCCAGCTTTTACATCGACGGGATTCCCAGCGGGACCAGCACGAGCCAGGAGTCATTTGCATCGGGAAATTATTTTATCGGAGAGGCTGGTAACGGGGAAAACTTCATCGGCAGCATCGATGAGTTGCGTCTGTCCGATTCGGTCCGGTCCGGCGATTGGATTGCCACTGAGTATAACAATCAAAGCTCGCCTTCCACGTTCTACACAGTGTCCAATGAGAGTGTTGCCATCATCCCGGCTCCTGCTTTCCTTTACGCATCGCAGACCCAGCAATTCACGGCAACGCTCATGAACACCTGTCCTGGTGCCGTGACCTGGTCCGCAGTCCCAAGCGGACTAGGCGTGCTGACCTCGAATGGCTTCTATACTGCTCCCGCAAGCATCACTTCGCAACAGGCGGTCACCGTCACAGCGGCAAGTCAGGCAAACTCCGCTGTGTCGGGTTCAGCGACAGTGTGGTTGCTCCCCGCCTCGGCTACAGGCCCCGCAGGCACGCTATTCAAGATCGCCGGACCCGGCTTTGGAAGCGCTGAAGGAAGCAGCAGCGTTACTGTCGGCGGACTCCCAGCGGTAGCGTTGACATGGAGCGATGCGCAGATCCAGATCCAAATCCCGAGCGGCACCGAGATCGGCTATCAGAATGTGGTAGTGACAGTCGGCGGCCAGGTCATCGCAAATGTGATTTTCAATGTGACCCCAGGATTGGTTGGCATAACACCTTCCCCTGCAGGAAACTGGGCATCGGTGGCTATCAACACGTCGGGACAGCAGGCGCCTCTGATCTTTAACGGCACCGCGGGACAACTGACGAGTGTCTTGTTTAGCAACTCCAACTTTAGTGGTCCGTGTGGTTCGGCCACTGCGACTATCTTCAACCCTGATGGAACAACGCTCGTTTCAACAAATATGTTCGACTGCGTATCCACTGACTACAACCATTTCCAAAATCCTATTGCTCTTCCGACAACTGGAATTTATACGCTGATGATCGCTCCGCTACCCGGATCGACGGGGAGCACCAATTTCGAATTGGCTCTCTTCAACAACCAACTAGGCACAATCACGCCCGGAGTTCCTTTGCCGATCCCCCTCGCCATGCCGGGGCAGCAGGAGTATCTAACCTTCGGTGGCACGACGGGCCAGACGGTCAGCATGCAATTTTACAACTACAACTTCAATGGTGGTTTTGCCAACCTGGACGTGACCATAAAGAACCCGGATGGCACACCGCTGGCTTCAAGCTCCCTATGCAGTCGAGGAACGAGTTGCCAAAACTTGAGCCTGAATCCCACCACTCTGCAGCAGACAGGGACATACACCGTACAGTTATCGCCGGAGCAGGGAATGACCGGCACTGCGACCGCATTGCTCACGTTGATTGGCCCGCCGAATCCGGTGGCATTGAAAGTCGATCTTGTGCCGTCGAAGTCGCTGTTGGGTAGCCCGGTGGTAGTCGACGTTTCACTAACTGCGAAGAACGGTGCGGTGCCAACAGGATCGGTCACTTGCTCCGGACCAGACGTGGAATCGTTCTCCCCCATAAGCTCAGCAGGCACTGGAGTACTTCAACTGAATGGTCTTCCACCAGGAATCGACCCGATCGTTTGTTCGTATATCAGCAGTAACGCGAACGCCTTCCAGGACGCCGTGTCTGCCCCGGTGACCGAGTCCGTAGTTGCCTCGCCGACTGCAGGGACGGTGAGCATCTCACCCGGGAGTGCATCGCTCTATGGAGGTCAGACGCAGCAGTTCAGCGCCAGCGTTGCCGGCATCGCCAACCAGGGGGTGAATTGGACCATCAGCCCCTCAGGTTCCGGTAGTATCAGCGCCTCAGGATTGTATTCAGCGCTACCCACAATAGCCACCCAACAGACAGTAACAGTCACGGCAACAAGTCAGGCAAATACAGCTCAATCGGCTTCAGCAACGCTCACACTATCCCCCCCGTCTTGCGGGTCAAATGGGTATAGCTTCGAACGTCCAATCGTTATTGACCACACGAAGATTCCCAATACGGATCAGGCGAACTTCCCGGTCCTCGTTTCGGGCACCTATCCGTTCCTTGCGACGGTTGCAAATGGCGGTCGGCTACAAAACCTGTACGGCTACGACGTCGCATTCTCGTCCGATGCGGCAGGTCAGAGCATGTTGAATTACGAGATCGACAGTTATAGCGGTACGACAGGAACAGCCGCGTATTGGGTCCGTGTCCCCTCCCTGTCCCACACCGTAGATACGACGATATTTGTTTGGTACGGTAACCCGAGCATCAATGCAAGCCAGGAGAACAGGACCGGCGTATGGGCGAATGGTTATGACGCAGTGTGGCACTTTGGGACACCGGGAACTCTAAGCACAGTCGATTCCACGGCAAACGCGAACAATGGTGTTAACCACGGCGTTGTGCCGGCAACCGGGATCGTCGGAGGTGCTGGCACGTTCAATGGGACTGGAAACACATTTCTCGATATTCCTTCGAGCGCCTCCTTCAAACCTGCAACAGCACTCACGCTTGAAGCTTGGGTAAACATGGATGGACCGACCAACTGGCCCTACATTTTTTCACTGGATTACGCAGGGAACGGGAGTTGGAACTCTCCCTGGGCCTCGTACATTCTCGGTTTCACCGGCAATACACTTGAACCTGATTTCGGCACGGCAGTCAGCGGCGATTGGACCGCGGCAGAAAACTCCACAAGCATATTTGCCAACCAGTGGAACCACATCGCGGGGACCTACGACGGTTCGAATCTCAACATCTACGTCAACGGTGTGCTCCTCACTACAGCGCCGCAGAGCGGGCCGATAGACTACGGAGCCAGCCAGGATCTGGCCATCGGAACAAACTCGCCATATGGCTCCTCATATGCTGTCAATGGACTCATTGATGAAGCGCGTATATCTTCGGTTGCACGCTCTGCAGACTGGATCGGAACCGAACACAACAACCAAAGCTCGCCTTCGTCGTTCTACGCACTGGGCTCGGAAAACAGCATGGTGGTTAGCCCATCAATTGCAAATCTCTATGCGGGTCAGAGCCAGCAGTTCTCGGCAGCAACTGCGTGTGGCGTCGACGTGCTCTGGTCGATGACGGGTGCGCAAGGTTTACTTACCTCCAGCGGTACCTATACAGCTCCTGCCACAATTTCCGCACCGCAGACTGTGACCATCACGGGAACCAGTCAAGGAACTCCGCCTTATTCGGGCACTGCCCTCGTAACGTTGTTACCCGCGCCCGCGCATCCAATCATCACTCTCAGTGCGCTCGCTCAGCCGCCTTATGTGACTGGAACCACACTGACGTCTGCCGCGACTTTGATGACTCGCGAAGGTGTACCAATCTCTGGCGAACCTGTGACATTCACAGTCTTGGGCGCAAACAGCACCTCCGGCAGCAGCGTCACAGATGCCAATGGCATCGCGGCCTATACGTACACTGGCGCAATAAACGGTAGCGACACGATCACGGCTACGGCAACAGTCAGCGGCGAACAGGTGACCTCGAATATTGTCTCCGCTGTCTGGATTGTGCCCACGCAGCCAATCTCGACATCGACGATCACCGGGGCATTCTTTCTGACACAATCTCCATACACTTTTTCGCTCTCCCAGACACCCGTATTCGTCCAGACCTTCCCTAGCATTGATTTCGATCCGCCGGCGGGAACCATCCCGGGCACCCCATCGGGCGTTGACAATAACGCGCGCCCGTTTACAGAAGTTGTCACAGACGCGTATGGGAATTTTCAGAGCGCTATCGTCGCCGAGGGGAATGGATATCAGGCCGGCATTAACAACTCAGTCGGCCAAATGGAAGAATTCCAGGTTGTCTTCACGGGCTCATTCACGGTGACCACCGCTGGCAACGTCGTATTCAGTTATTACGACGACGATTACTTCCAATTGGGAATTGGCAATGGGGCCACCGCCGAAAGCACCTCTCGTGTGACCTTGCCTTCCCTTACTACGTTTGAGCAATTACCCATCATAGGCGGGGATGATCTTTCAATCCAGGGCGCGCCTCCGATTATTGTCTATTTCCCCGCTCCGGGCACCTATCCTTTCGAGATTGATTACTTCGAAGCCGACCCCGGCTCTTCTTTAGGCATGGTGCTTACCTCCAGTGCTTCGAGCCCAGTCGGCATTCCGCAGACCGGCTCGCTGACCCTCTCGCCAAGTTCCGTAAGCCCGCTCCCAGTCGGAGGCCAACAGTCCTTCTCCGTGCTGGCAACTGACGCCACAGGCACACCGGTGCCGAATCTGGGCATCAGTCTTCTTGTTACCGGTGCGAATGAGATCACTCTGACGGGAATTACCAACGCCACTGGTCACGCAACGTTCAATTATCAGGATGTGGAACCGGGCACTGATTCTGTCCAGGCCGCAGCATTCATCAACGGCATGTTCAACCACTCCGACAGTGTGAGTGTTCCGTGGACGCTTCCCTCAGCTACATCCGGTGGCAGCGGCACCCTCAACATAGGCATTACAGCCGACAGCGCCATTACGCTGCAAAACGCTCTGCAACTAACCGGCACCGCAACCGATTCCAGCCTGCCTGTTGGGATCAATCCTACTGTTACATGGAGCCAGATCAGCGGCCCCGGCACCACAACCTTTTCCGCCCCCAGCCAGCTATCCACTACTGCCGCCTTCAGTCAGCCCGGAACCTACGTCGTGCAGTTGAGCGCCACCGACTCGTACAACAGCGGTGCGGTACCGTGGACGGTTGTCGTGAGCCCCAACCCCGGCTCTGATCAAGGATGGGTGGCAAGCCCGATCAACGGTTCCACCGTTACGGGAATCGTCCCAATCTCGCTTGCACCGGGAGTTACTCTCCAGAGCGGCGGCGTCTTGAGCTATTACCCAGCCAACAACCCAAACAATCCAATAACCCTGAGTAGCAATGTGCCCACGTCCAATCAGATCGGCACGTTCGACACCACGATGCTGCCGAACGGCTCCTACTGGATTCAGCTTCAGGCCACCGATACGACCGGAAACTTCCAGTACAGCCTTGTCCTCGTCACTGTTGCCGGCAACTACAAACCGGGCCGCGTCACGGCAACGGTGACGGACCTCGTCGTCCCCGCCACCGGGCTCGCCATCAACATCCAGCGCACCTACGACAGTCTCAATGCCGCCACAAGCGGAGACTTCGGCTATGGTTGGAATCTCGGCATCAACACCAACCTGACAGTAGACAACTCTGGCAACGTGACCTTCACGCTTGCAGGCCAGCGCAGGACCTTCTACCTCACGCCGCAATCAAATGGATTCCTCCCCTACGACGATGTCGTCTACACTCCCGAACCCGGCTTCTACGGAACGCTTACCGAGTCCGGGTCAGGCTGCTCCGGCAACCTTGATTTCGTGGTCCCCGACGGCTCCCTTTGGATCTGTGCGAGTGGCGGGGTTTTCACACCACCGGGCTACATCTACACCGATTCCACCGGCACCTCATACACAATGAATGCCACCGGAAACCTGCAATCCATCCAGGATCGCACCGGCAACACCCTCACCATCACCCCCGGCGGCATCACCAGCGCAAACGGCCTCACCGGCGCAACCGGCCTCAGCGTACCCTTCGTGCGCGATGGCACCCACAACAACCGCATCACCGAAATCGACGATCCGCAGGGCAACAAGTACGTCTACGGATACGACACCGCCGGCAACCTCACCTCCGTCACCTACCCGACGGCTGCATCGTCTGACCCCTGCTCCGGCGCCACCGGGTCGAACATCACTGAATACGCCTACCATACGGAGCTGCTCTTCCCGTACAACCACCTCTACGCGGGCGGCACGGATAGCCGAGGCTGCGCCCTGCCAACCTCAACGTACTTCCCCGCAAATACTCACGACACCAATAACAATTCTCTGACTGGCCGGTTAGAAAGCGTGACTGACTCCCTCCGTCACACCACCACCTACAGTTACCTGATTGCTGACAACTCCACCGGCGTCGGGAGCACCTCGACCACCACCATCACCTATCCGCAAGATCCCGCGGACGGAAACGGTGCTGTTGACCAGGCCACCATGGTCTACGACGCATACGGCATGCTGCTTTCCTCTACCGATCCACTGGGCAACACCACCAGCAATACCTACGACGCCAACCACAACCTCATCGCCGTCATCGACGCCATGGGCCAAAAAACCACCTACACCTACGACGCCAGCGGCAACAAGACCTCATCCACGTACCCGGCCACGGGCACGGGCCACAACACCACCAGCACCACGGTTTACAACGCGTACAGCGAGCCCACGCAGACAACCGACGAACTGGGCAACGTGCGCCTCTTCAACTACGACGTCAACTTCAATCCGCAGTCCGTCACAGATTCCATCGGCACCCTGTCCAGCTTCCTCTTCAATCCCAACCAGACCCTGCAGGCCGGAGCCATCGGCTTTGACATCGCCGCAAACCCCGCCCAGGCAAGCCAGTTCACCTACGACGGCAACGGCAACCTGGCCAGCCGCACTGATGCTCTAGGCCGCACCACGTCCTACATCTACAACTCGCTGGGCCAGAAGACATCCATGACCACGCCCACACCGGGCGCTCTGGTAGGCGGCTCCTCCTCCACCACCAACTACCAGTACGACAACCTGGGCAACCTCACCCAGACCGCCGCCCCGCTCAACAGCACCACCAGCTCCACATACGACGCCAACGGCAACAAACTCACTGACACTGTCGCGGTGAATAGCACGACGAACAACACAACCACCTACCACTACGATGCCCTCGGCCGGCTCATCGAAACCGACTATCCGTCGAACTCAACCACGCCGGCCACCAAAACCACCAAGACCTACGACTTCCGCAACAACGTCATCGACGACACCGATCAGGCCAACAACGTCACCCACCATGTCTACGACCTGGCCGGCCGCCTCACATCGGTCGTCCACGGCTACACCTCGTCAGCTCCCATCACCACCTCTTTCACCTATGACAACGACGGCCGCAAATTGACCGAAACGGACCAGGCCACCGGCAACACCACCACCTACACCTACGACAACAACGGCCGCATGACCAGCATGTCCGGCCCCAAGGGTAACTTCACCTACGGCTACGACGACGCCGGCAACCGCGTCTCCGTCGCCGACGGCAAAGGCCAAACCACCTTCTTCAAATACGACGCCCGCAAGCGGCTCATCGAGACCGATTACCCCGACGACACTTCCGTCAAAAATCTCTACGATGGCCCCGGCAATCTCCTCGAAACTATCAACCAGGATGGCCGCGTCATCAAGTACACCTACGATGCCGCCAACCAGTTGAAGACCGTCGTCCAGGAGAATGCTCCCAGCGCCGCTCCCTTCAACACCAACTCCTACGGCTACGACGACCTGGGCAACCTCACCGGCCTCACCGACGAGCGTGGCGACACCACCCAGAATGCCTACAACCAGCTCTCGGAACTGACCCAGAAAACTCTCCCGGCGTCCACCACGCTCACCGAGACGCGCAACTACGACTATGCGGGCAATCTCACCCAGCTCACCCACTTTGACACCTACACCACCACCTACACCTACGACGCCCTCAACCGCCTCACCGGCCGCTCCTCCAACTCGCCCCACGCCGAGCCCGCGGTCAGCTTCACCTACACCGCCACCGGCAAGTACCTCACCTCCACGGCGCAGGACGGCACCGTACACTATACCTATGACGCTCTTGACCGGTTGATCACCAAACAGACGCAGCAGGAAGGCACTCTGAGTTACCATTACTACTCAACGGGCAAGGTGGAAAGCATCCAGTCCTCCAACACAAGCGGCGCCAACGTCAGCTACACCTACGACGATCTCAACCGGCTCAGTACGGTGGTCGATAACCGTCTGCCCGGCAGCAACCCCACCAACTACACTTACGACAATGCCAGCAACGTGGCCACGGTCGCCTATCCCAATGGATTGACTTCCACCTTCAGCTACGACGAACTGAATCGGCTCACGGGGCTTTCCACGCCTCCCATTGCCAATTACGGATACACGCTGGGCCTCACCGGCAACCGCACCGGGTCCACCGAGCTGAATGAGGCGACTCAAGCGACTGGCCGCACGCTGCAGTGGGGCTACAACGGCATCTACCAACTCACCAACGAAACCATCACCGGCGACCCGGCCAACAACGGCAATAACAACGGCAGTGCCACCTATACGCTTGACGCGGTAGGCAACCGCACCGGGGATACCTCCACGTTCACCGGCTTCACTCCCGTCTTCGGCAGTTACAACCTCAACGACCAGCTTTCCGGGGAAACCTACGACAGCAACGGCAACGTAACCCGCACTGCCAACGGCAACAACTACATCTACGATTCCGAAAACCACATGATCTCCATGTCGAACAGCACTACTTCAATCTCGATGAAGTACGATGCCTTCGGCAACCGCGTCTCGAAGACGGTGACCAACACCAGCGGAACTACAACCACGCAGTACCTGGTCGAAGATGACGTGAATCCGACAGGCTATCCGCAAGTTTTGGACGAGTTATCCGGAACGATCGTCGCACGAACCTATACTTACGGGTTGCAGCTTATCAGCCAGGACCGGATCGCCAACAACGCATTGAGCTACTACCAGTACGACGGCGGCGGCGTGCGCCAGTTGACCAACTCCATCGGCCAAGTCACGGACAGCTACGAGTACGACGCCTTCGGAAATTCGTTCACGAAGGTTGGAACGACGCCGAACAACTACTTGTATCGCGGCGAGCAGTACGACTCGGATTTAGGCCTCTACTACCTCCGCGCCAGATACTACAACCCCGCTACCGGTAGGTTCTTGAGTCGCGATCCGCTTGACGGCCAGCAAATCGATCCCAAGACTCTCCACAAGTACCTTTACGCCGGTGGCGATCCAGCGAATTCATGGGATCCGAGCGGACGGGAGTCGCAGATAGAAACGATAAATACCACTTCAGAATTAAGATCCACTACCGAGATTGCGCTGGAAAAGGCATTTAGAAAGCAGCTACCGAAGATAATCTGTACGGCTGTAATAGCTGCCATTAAATACTATTGGGGCAAGTATATACCCATTGACTCCCCAGATGACCTATTGGAAATTCTCAAAGACACCTGCAAAGACCTTTTTAGCGAATAGGAAAGGGAAACGGATGACTCTGACGAAAACTAATCGACCGGCAGATGGTTACGTGAGCGCGCTACTGAATATTCTGATGGTCATCGTGTCTATTCTAGCGGCATCATCTGTAACGGAATCGGCATTCCAATTTGGACGGTGGAAGAGTCTCGCTATCGTAATTGGCGGATCGCTTCTACTAATCGGAGAACAGATCATTCGATGGAGGACAGGGGAAAGTCGAAAAAGCGAATCATATGAACCACGGATGCTTAGGCATTTATCAATAGTTGCATGGACGTTAATGGTGATTCAGCTTGGTGGTGTAAACGCTCTTTATCCTTCCATGCAAACTAGAAGTTATCCGTTATGCATTCTGATAAGCGCAGCCGCATATGCGATTGTTGCCCGTAATGTGGTTTCTTTCGTGAAGAATCGCCAGCCAAGAAAAAGCTCGATGAACACAGATAGCAAATCCACACGGGAGCAATTCCAACAATATATCAAAGAGATGAGCACTTCGAAGAAAACTCTGCTGCTTCTGGGCTACATCATAGATTGCTCTATGTGCATACTTGTGACCACACAATACTGCTTTTATAACACTTCGTTTATTAATTGGAATATATGGGTAGCTACATACCTCTGGCTAAACGCATTCATTGGTTGGTTAAGCCTGTTTCCCATATTGTTAATAACCTTAGGAGGAAAAAGGTCGGGGCAGGTAGCCCACTCATCCCGGTAGGCAGGTGGGGCAGGTGGCCCGCAGATCAGCCCTCCGAAAACCACATGATCTCGATGTCGAACACCACCACTTCAATCTCGATGACCTACGACGCCTTCGGCAATCGTGTCTCGAAGACCGTGACCAACACCAGCGGAACTACAACCACGCAGTACCTCGTCGACGATCTCAACCCCACCGGCTACCCGCAGGTGGTGGATGAGTTAGTCGGCCCCATCGGGTCGGCGGCCGTTCAGCGCACGTATACCTACGGCCTGCAGCGCATCAGCCAGGATCAGTACATCAGCAACGCATGGCTCCTGAGCTACTACCAGTACGATGGCGGCGGCAGCGTACGCCAACTCACCAACTCCGTCGGGGCGGTTACGGACAGCTACGAGTACGACGCCTTCGGCAACAGCTTCACCAAGCAAGGCACCACGCCCAACAACTATCTATACCGCGGCGAACAATACGACTCCGACCTCGGCCTGTATTACCTCCGCGCCAGATACTACAACACGATGACGGGTCGCTTTGTGAGCAGAGACCCAGAGAACGGTGTACCCAACACCCCGAAGACACTGCATAAGTACGCTTACGCTGGCGGCGATCCGATCAATGCGGCTGATCCAACCGGTCACGAGACATTGACAAAATATGCAGCGATAGTCGCAATTACAGCTACAACTTCTGCTGCTGTGGCCTGCGTTGGGATAGCTGCGTTACACGAATATTACGCTGATCGAAAGGCAATGGCATGTATTGCACTGTGTAGTACTAGCGCATCCTGGGATAAGGGGCTATGTGTGGCGGCATGTACGGGAGGGGCACCTACTTCACCTACCTGCCATATTCCGGGTTTAGGCGGCGGCACGGGCGGCGGTGGCAAGTAGTAATGGTTGGTAACGGTTTTGGAGGAATTTCATGAGCGCAAACAAACCAAATGTAAAAGCAATTGCAAGTGATCGGGTCAAAGAGTTTGAGAGTGCGGCGAAAATCCTGCTTATGGCGGTGGCGATCTTGACAGCGGTAGCGGGAGCGTATTGCATCGCGATTGATGCAATCCACTACCACTATGCGCTGAAGCGGTTCAACGCCTGTACAACCCTTTGCTCTTCAACGCCGGTGAGTGGACCCGGAGAGTGTGTGCGGCTTTGCTCGGGAGGCCCGTTGACTCCTACAACTTCGCCTTTTGCGTTTTGGTTGCCCATATGGATTATCGGGGTGGTGGGTTTTGCGTATCTCCAGATAAGGGTGTACTTTCTTCAAAAGCAAGGTACCCCACCGGTTGACGGGTGGCCCAAGTCCACATAACCCATAAGTCCGGCGGGTGGGCAGGTGGCCCGGTGATCAGAATCGGAATGAGCCGTAAAAAGCTGTGCCCGTTCATCACAGTTTTATCGTGATGAGCGGGTCTTCGAACCAAACCGCAAGAGGGAGTCTTTCGACGGAGACCACCAACAATAAGACGGTCACCACCGCGGGAGTCACCACCACCACGCAGTACCTGGTCGAGGATGACGTAAACCCAACCGGCTACCCGCAGGTGCTCGATGAGTTGACCGGGCCGATTGGGTCGGCAGCAGTGACGCGCACGTATACCTATGGTCTGCAGCGCATCAGCCAGGATCAGATTGCCGGCAACGTATTGAGCTACTACCAGTACGACGGCGGCGGCAGCGTGCGCCAACTCACCAACTCCGTTGGCCAGGTAACCGACAGCTACGAGTACGACGCCTTCGGAAATTCGTTCACGAAGGTTGGAACGACGCCGAACAACTACTTGTATCGCGGCGAACAGTACGACTCCGACTTGGGCCTCTACTACCTCCGCGCCAGATACTACAACCCGGCAACTGGTAGGTTCCTGTCAAGAGACCCGGAAGACGGGGGAGCAATAGATCCGGGATCGTTGCATAAATACCTCTACGCGAATGGCGACCCGGTTAACGGCTGGGATCCCGATGGGCGCGCGGATGAAGAGGAATCGGGACTTAAATTTGCATTGATTGAAGACGCCGCCCTGCCCGCTCTTAGGGAGTTTGTGGGAGACTTTATCAGATTACAAGCCATTCCCTGGATTGTAAGAGGTGCCCGATCAACGGCAGCGGCCGCGAGAGTCGTCGCAATATTCTTGGAAGATGTAGCTAGAACAAAATTGGCAAAAGGCCTCTTGAAGCTTTACGTTTGCTATGAACTGGGGGTGCTTTTTGTAGATTTGACTTTGGACCTCGACGTCGCGCATATAAGTGAAGATGCGAGGAAAAGCTACGAACGATTGGCAGACGCAGGCATGATTTATGTCTGCTCTGAGCACATGCTTTAATACGGAGCAAGAGTGATGAATTTTGTTGCGCTGAAAAGTCTACCCGATAATGAGGCTTTCACAAATATATGCCGCTTGGTAGGCATCTTAATTTGTATTGGCCTTGTATGGCGGCAGCAGGGGATAGCGATTTTTCCCATCCGGTGGACCGACGTGATATTCATTGGTCCGCTCTCGGTTGCAGTTTTCTTCAAGAGAAGCGGACGACCGTACTGGTTCTTGTGGGGGTTGGCCGCTGGTAGCTTTGTAATGTATACGATTTTGTTGAAATACCTCGTGCCAGGTGTACACCCTTGACGGCAGCCGGATGGTGGCTCCAGTGCCTTGCACTTGGTTGCGGGCGGGTTGCCCACATCTGACCAATAACTCTGGGTGGCCCATGTCTGGCTTTTCAGACATGGGAGACCACGAAGCACATCGATGCGTATCCAATAGCAGCGAGCCGTCCTTCGGGGCGGCTTGCCTGCGTCTGAGGCTTGCTTCCGGAGTCCTCAGCCCATCGGGCCGAAGGACGCGCTGCCTTCGGCATCGGGAGTAGGGTGACACGTCTCCCCCAGTCGGGAGCTGTGCGGCAACCTTGGGTTGCCGCAGAGTAACTTAAACCGAAAAGCAGCGTCTAAAGGAAAAATGCGCTCTGGGCCGTTTGGCTTGGAGCGTGGCGCGTCAAGCGCCAGGAGTACGCGGATGAGCCGAGTTCCCATCGAGCACACGCGGAAGAGTTTTATCTTTAGCAGCCAGCCTGTCTGCTAGCCGAGGCCGCACGGAAACCGTGCGGCCTTCGCGCATCACTGCCTTGGAAAAACAAATGCGGAACCTTGGAAACCGAACGCCGGAGGTGCCGAGTGAAGCGTGCGCTGCGAACCAGATCGGTTGGGACCAAAGTCTCGGAGGCGGAGCTGCGCGTGCTGGAGTCGCGTGCGGCGGCGGCGGGACTGACGCTGTCGGAGTGGGTCCGGGATGTGCTCTTGGGTTCGTCTGTGGACGCGGGCACGATGGCGGCGGAGCGGGCGATCCTGGCCGAGATGCTGGCAATGCGGGCCATCCTTTTGAACTTCCTGTTGAAGCTGAGTATGCGCCAGCCGATCACGGAGCAGATCAGCCGGGAACTGATT
>Ga0302266_10001927_pt1 | contig 18543 bp, 14 predicted proteins | sample III_Bog_E1_2_FD_194559 | JGI IMG/M metagenome (GOLD analysis project Ga0302266, IMG submission 194559) | Peat permafrost microbial communities from Stordalen Mire near Abisko, Sweden - III_Bog_E1_2 | ecosystem: Environmental > Terrestrial > Soil > Wetlands > Peat | place: Sweden: Abisko... | reverse complement strand
TGAATTTCACGGCCGGCGCCGCTTGCAGTTTGGCAAACTGTGCTAAGCGGTCGAATTGCTTGGTCTGCAAGTCCTGGTTGAAGGGCCCGGCGCCGAGTTGCTCCAAGCCGCCGTTGCTGAACCGGTTCGTCTTGCTCGACATCCCCATTTGTTCATACAGCGTCAGACCGGCGTTCGGGGTGTACTTTAACGCGTCCTTTTCCGAGCGGTCCAATGTCATGTGATAGTCGTTGCACATGCAGGTGTCGACGAACTCGATCATCACTTCCTGCCCGATCCCCTCGATATAGCGATAGCGCCAGGTTTCAAATGGAAACGTGGAGGTTTCGCCGCCACCTTCTTCCATGGGGCGCTCATACGTGCCACCGGAGGGATGGGAATCGATTTCATCGGGTGGTCCGAACACGATGTACATGTGGCCGCGGTCGCTCTTCCAGCCGGGGATGCCGGCCGCGAAGTGCTCGTTGGCATAGGCGATGCGCCGATAGTGCTCTTCCTTGTATTCGTTCTCTTCGGTGTCGGGGGTGGGATCGCGACGCTGCCAGAAGGCCTCAATGAACTGGTCGCGCTCTTCATCGTTGGAGAGTTGCATGAAGGTGGATCGTTCTTCGTCGGTGATGATCCAGCGCACGTCCTCATCCAACCACTTCCGGTACGTCTTGCTCAACTCGATCTTGAGCGCCTTGGCGTTCTTCTTTCGCTGCGCTTCCGGAATCGGACGCTTGAGAGGATCCGTCTGTGTCTGCGCCCCCGCGCCTTTGTCATCGGAACCACTCGCTGCTTTATCCTGAGCCGGCGAAATGGCGGCACAACCCAATGCCATCAGACCCGCCAGCACAGCCATCGAGCAACGATTTCGAAAACCTGCGGAGAACATAGAAAGGCCTACCTCACGAGAAACGCCCGTTGCTTCATTCTATGTTCATTGGATACAACCTGGCAAGAAGGGGTGGCCTGACAAAAAAAGAATTCCCGCGCCGTGCCGCTCCGCTAAATCCCTTAAGAATCCTTATTTTGCGGTCGACGCTCAAGGGTTGCTCGTTGGCGCAGCGATCCCCATGGCGCACTCGTTCCGCGAACCTTGGGCACGATATAATACAGGCATCCCGCGTCTGTCCTCCGGGAGCCCAGTGCAACTGCAACATGGAGGTTGGTTTCGCGGGAACTCGGGAACTTTCCCCTGGGTCCACACGTAACTGTTCCTGGGTCGGTGGGGCATGTTCGCGCCGCGCTGCCGCTGGAGCGCGGGGTAAGCCGGAAATGAGGAAAGACGGGAGTCCAAGCCATCGCCTGTGGTAGAGGCGGACTTGGCAGGAAGGTCGCAGGCGCCCATTCATGAAGACTTGGAAAAAAGTATTGATCGGAGTGGGCGCGGCCCTGGTGCTCGGCATCATTGTCGCCGTCACGGTTTACCAGAGCCGAAAGAACCTGGTAACGGTGCAGACCGGGAAGGTCGACAAGCAGAACCTAGCCTCGGTGGTCAGCGCTTCCGGTGAAATCAAGCCCAAGACCTACGCCAACATCGGAGCCAATGCCTTCGGCAGAATCGTCAAGCTGCACGTCAAGGAAGGCGACCGGGTGAAGAAGGGACAGTTGCTGGCGCAACTGGAGGACGTGCAACCCTTGGCCGACGTCAATTCCACACGAGCATCGGTGCAGGCGTCGCAAACCGATGCCGTCGCCGCCGAGGCCGCCCTCAACACGTCGCTTGCCGACCTGAACCGCGCCAAGTCCGACGCCGAACACGCCAAACTCGACTGGGACCGCGCGCAGGGGTTGTATACCGCCGCCCTGATCGCCAAGCAGGATTACGACGTAAAGAAAGCGACGTGGGAGCAAGCCAATGCCGGACTGGCCCAGGCCGAAGCCCGCGTCGCCCAAGCCAAAGCCCAGAAGGATTCGGCGGACCGGCACATCTCACAGAACCAGGCCAACCTGACTCGAGTTGCGGACGTGCTGCAAAAAACCACCTACACTGCGCCTTTTGACGGCGTCATCACCAATCTCCCGGTGCGCGAGGGCGAGACGGTGGTGATGGGGATCCAGAATTCTCCGGGCAGCACGCTGATGACGATTGCCGATATGTCTGTAATTACTTCCGAGGTCAAGGTCGACGAGACCGACATCGTCAACGTGCATCTTGGCCAACCTGCGGAAGTGACAATCGATGCCATCCCGCACAAAATCTTTCACGGCGTGGTCAGCGAAATCGGAGACAACGCAATTGTGCGCTCGACGGGCGTCGCGACTTCTCAATCCAGTTCGACCAGCGAGGAAGCGAAGGACTTCAAGGTGGTAGTGACGCTCACCGATCCGCCGACAGAGCTGCGTCCCGGCCTTTCCTCGACCGCCAAGATCACGACCGCGACGCGCAACAACGTGATCAGCATTCCCATTCAGGCGCTGACCGTTCGCACCCGCGCGGATCTGGCGGCGAAAGACACGAGTAAGAGTTCCGTACAAGCCGCCAACGTTCCGGCGGACGCATCCAAGCAGAAGGAAGAAGTCCAGGGTGTGTTCGTGATCCGCAACAAGAAGGCGGAATTCGTTCCGGTGGATACGGGCATCAGTGGCACCACGGACATCGAAGTCACCAGCGGAGTAAAAGAGGGTGACGACGTGATTACCGGCAGCTATAAAGTTCTGCGCACTCTAAAGCCGGGGACGAGCGTCAAAATCGATAACTCGGCTCCGAAGAAGGAAGATGAAAGCAGTTAGGCAGAAGGTGACAGGTGTCAGTTCTCAGGAAAAACCTGGGTTCAGAGGCCGGAGACCTTAAGACCTGACGCCTGGAACCTAACCTCTGCCAGGTTAGAGCGTCTAACACAGAACGGCTGCTAGGAGAGCGCGTGCCCGAGCCCAATCCGGAGAAAGGGAACAAAATGGCGACTGCCGAGGTACTGCCAATCGATAAGCCCGCGAATTGGGCTGGACCCGATTCCTACATGATCTCCACCGAGGATTTGTGGAAGAGCTACGACATGGGCGCCGAGCAGGTGCACGCGCTGCGCGGCATCAACCTTCGCATTCAGCGCAACGAGTATGTCGCCATCATGGGGCCATCCGGGTCCGGCAAGTCGACGCTGATGAACCTGATTGGGTGTCTCGACTCGCCGACCAAAGGCCAATACTGGCTCAATGGACAACTGGTCAGCGCGCTCGACGACGACGAACTGGCCCGCATCCGCAACAAGGAAATCGGCTTTGTGTTCCAGACCTTCAATCTGCTGGCCCGTGCCACGTCGCTGCACAACGTTGAGCTGCCGCTGATCTACGCCGGGGTTCCCTCCGACGAACGCGCCGAGCGTGCGAAGGCCGCGCTGACCTCGGTCGGCATGGGAGACCGCATGAACCACAAACCCAACGAACTCTCTGGCGGACAGCGTCAGCGCGTCGCCGTCGCCCGCGCTCTGGTCAATAAGCCCGCCATCATCCTTGCCGACGAACCGACGGGCAATCTCGACTCGCAAACCGGTAACGAGATCATGGCCCTGTTCGATCGCTTGCATTCGGAGGGCAATACCATCGTTCTCGTCACCCATGAGCACGACATCGCCGAGTACGCCCACCGCATCATCTACATCAAAGACGGCGTGGTCGCCAAGGATGAGGTAAAGGAGTAACCGATCACGCACTTACTTTCCGGAAACCAGCGACTCGGCTTCCCTCCGCGCCTCGGCCAGATTCGGTGAAAGGCGGGCTACGCGCTCCGAAATCGCCTGAGCCTCGTCCAATCGTCCCGCCTGCTCCAAGGCCCGCGCCAGCAGCAAATACCCTACGTCGGTCGGTTGCACCGCCATCGCGTGCGAGTACTGGCGGACGGCCTCCGGAAAGTCGCCTTGCTTCTGCGCAATCAGGCCGAGTCCAATCATTGCCATGGCCATCGGATGCTCGGGCGTCAGTTGCAGCGCCGCTTCGTAACACTGTTTTGCCTTCATCGACTCGCCCATTTGGCGATAAGCAGAGCCGAGATTGCCATAGGCCGTTGCCCGCAGGCCCAGGTCACCCGCATGCAGAGCCACCACTTGATACCGGTCAATTGCCGCCGCTAGATGGCCGCGCCCGTGCTCATACGTGCCCAGGTTCAAATTGGCCGGCAGGTCATCCGGGCGGATCGCCAGCGCGGCCCGGAATTGCTCCGCTGCTTCTTCGGTGCGGCCCTGGCTGGCGAGGAAATCCCCCAGCGTGTCGTGCGCGATGTAATTATTCTTAGTCAACGCCAGTGTGCGCTGCCAGAATGATGGAATATCGTGCCAATATCCAACCTGACGGTACGTAAGCGTGCCGAGCACCAGTAAACAAACCACTGCGGGAACGGCAATCCATCCGGAGGGAATGCGTTGCGCTTCGAACTGCGTTCGTCCCGCCCAATCGGCCAACCCCCAAGTCAACATCAGAAACAAGCCTATGAACGGGATGTAGGCGTAGCGATCCGCCATCGCCTGCGCACCCACCTGCACCAGTCCGATCATCGGCACCAGACTGCCCAGAAACCAGAACCATCCGACCGCAAGATAGCGGCGATCGCGAGCGGGGAGCGCCAGAACAGTGATGACCAGCAACAACAGCGCCGCCCCGCCCACATGCCATGCCGGATAGAGCGTGACGGGATGCGGATACAGCGCCACCAGTTTCGCAGGCCAGATCGCCTTCCCCAGATAGCGCACATACGCAATCAACGCTGTCTCCAAGCGCAGCGGCAAATTGTATTGGGAAAAGGCCTGGATGGCGCCTCCAGCCTGTTGCGCCTTCATTGTCACCACTGCGCTCGCGGCGGAAAGCAGCAGAAGAGGTATTTTTTCCAGCACCAGCCATCCGACGGACATTCTGGGCATGCTGCCTTGCGCCTCTGGCGCGCCCAAAGACGGAGCGCCGATGCGGCGTAGCGGCCAGTAATCCCACAGCAGGAGCAGCAATGGAAACGTAATCACCTGCGGCTTGGCGAGCAGGCCAAGCGCAAACAGCAAAGCCACAGCCGCATAGCGGCGAACTCCCGGTTGGCGTGCATACCAGTCGTAGGCATACAGCGCGAGAAGAAAGAGCGTCGTGCTCAACACGTTCTTCCGTTCCGCCGCCCACGCCACTGACTCGACGTTAATCGGATGCAGCGCAAACAGGGCCGCGACCATCAGGCTGCGCCAGCGAAACCCCGTCGCGCTCTGCAGCAGCAGAAAAAGAAGGACAGCGTTGACCGCGTGGAGCAAGACGTTCCCGTAATGATGTCCGGCCGGGTTCAGGCCGAAGAGTTCGAAGTCGAGAGCGTGGGAAAGCCAGGTCAGGGGATGCCAGTTCGCCTTGTCATAAGCGGTGAAAGCCCATTTCACCGTTGCCCCCGTCAGGCCCGCCCGCACATGAGCGTTGTTGGTGATGTACTGATCGTCGTCGTAGTTGAGGAATCCGTTGTGAACCACCGGGTTGTAGCACACCAGCACAGCGATGGTGAGCAGAAGGCACAACAGCAAAGTGCGGATTCCGGGCGACGGCACGCCCCCGGAACGAGCCGAAACCGTCGCTGGTTCCAGGCGTTGGGTGCGCGCAGCCGAGGGAGGCGAACTCATAGGTTGAACGATAAGGAATGAACGATAGGACAGAACTATTCTGGGCCAGCCGGGGACAAATCGCGAGAAGGAACTGCAGAACGCGAGTTCCATTGGTTACTGCTGGGGTGGTCGTTGCGGTGGACGTCGCAAGATGAGAGGTCACCCCAAACTCCCGCCCGTCGCGGCGATTACCGCGGCGTTTCCGAGGCGCTGACTTTTTCCATACCGGGAGTGGAAGCCGTGCCGGCTGCTCCCGCCATGAAGAAGTTGTGGTCGTAAAGATTGCGGTACATGCGGCCCGCGATCTCGGCTGCTTTGGGCCCAAACGTCGGCCGTCCGCCCTGCAGGAAGACAACCGTCACAATGCGTCCAATATCGGTGTTGGCATACGAAGCGAACCATCCGAAGCGCGTGCCGGCGTGCGAGCAAGTCCCGGTCTTGCCCAGGATCGATTCTTCGTTGAAGTTCAAGCGCAGGCTGCGCGCCGTGCCGTAGGCAACCGCTCCAGCCATGCCGCCGGAAAGCTCTGGAATCACCGGCTCGATGTCGAGATGGCGCTTCACGCGCGGCTGAAAATTGGCGACTGCCTCGGGACTGGCCGGATGTTGCAGATAGAAGAGCGTGCCGCCGTTCGAGATCGCCGTCACCAGCGCGCCCAATTGCAGCGGAGTCATCGAGATGCCCTCGCCAAACGAGCACATCTTGCTGACGCCGCCAAGTTTGGCGGGGATTTCCACTTCCGGATACGTCCCCAACTGTTCGCCCGGAATACGATAGCCGGCGAGTTCGCCGAGTCCAAACTGGTGCGCGTAGTACTGCACCTTCTCGAAGCCCAGCTTGCGCCCGACCGCCTCGAAATAAGCGTTATTCGAGTGCGCGAGCGCTTCGGTCAGATTCATGCGGCTGCGGCCGCCAAGCGGAACTTGAGTTCCCTCATCGATCACGCCTTCGCTAAGCGCCGCGAGCGCCACAGAAAGCTTGATCGTCGAGCAGGGTTGCGCGCCGCTGGAGAGAGCCAGCCTCTGGTTAACTATGGCCAGGATGCGTCCGCTGGTCGGCTCAATCGCGACCACGGTCCCGTTCATGTTGCCCAAGGCGTCGATCGCAGCCTGCCGAACGACCGGGTCCTCGCCGCCCGTCACATCGCCTTCCGTAATATCGGACGCGAACGAACTGGTATGGAATCGCTCGTAATAGCGATGGCGCCTGGCGGAGGCATGCGTGGCGGAAGAACGTGCAGCGGAAGACCGTGTGCCGGCGTATTGCGAATGTGGAACGCGGCTTCGAGCCAGCGTATGCATGCGCTTCCTGGCATGCTGATTTTCCATGACGCCGTGAGTTTTCTTGTGCGGGGTGACCGTGCTGGGGTTCACGCTGGCCGCGATTCCACTCGCTCCCAGCAACATTGCCAGTCCTAGAAAAAATGCGATACGAAGAAACCAGGCCCAGAACTTCACTTCACCATCCCCGGTAGCACTTGGCCAATCTGTTGCCCACTGGATCTGTCGGCCTAGTTGTTTAGATGCAAGAGCCTCGCCAAATCAGCCCACACGAAAGACGTGTCTCTGCAACTATTCGATAGTAGGTTATTTTCGCGGTTCGACGCAATGGCAAAGTATAAAGTCGTCAATAGTGGAATCTTCACGGTAACCATCTGAATAAAATGCACTTAATGTGACTTCGCAGAAGGGACACGCACCTTGGTAATCGGATTCGCCTGTTATCTTGAAAGGCACGGGGATTTTGGCACTTTCGCGATTCCGGCGGCTGAGCGCCCACTTCGGACGGCTGCGATGCCGCAAGCAAAGTCCCACAGTACGCGTTTTTCTGGTATTTTCGGACGGCGTATCCTCATCCCGATTTAATCTTTGCCGCCGAGGTCCACATCTTGCGAACGTCGCTCGCGCTTCTGCTGGTGAACTTCTCTTTCGCCGTAACTCTACTGGTTCCTTTCGTCGCTCGTGCCGCCGACTCGACCCTCGAAGGGCGCCGCGCTGAACTAAATCGCCTGCTCGCCGAGGAATGGGAGTACACCCTCCGCACCCAGCCCGAGCTGGCCACCCAGGTGGGCGATGATCGTTACAACGACCGCCTGAGCGACTTTTCGGACAAGGCCATTGGCGACGATCTTGAACATACCCGTCAGGCGTTAGCGCGCTTTGAAGCCATCGACGTCACCGGATTCCCCGAGCAGGAACGGCTCAACCACGCCCTGATGGTGCGCAGCCTGCGCGAAGGGCTCGAAGGCGCGCAATTCAAAGACTGGGAAATGCCGGCAACGCAGTTCGGCGGCATTCACCTCGGATACGCATCGCTCGCCTTCGATTCCCCCTTCCGCAATAAGAAAGATTACGCAGACTACGTGTCGCGCCTGCATCAGATTTCGCGGGTGCTTGACCAGGCCATGGGACACATGCGCGACGGAGTGCGCGACCACCTCATTCCGCCGACGTATCTGCTCGAAAAAGTGTCGAGTCAGGCGCAGGGGATTGCCGACGACTCGCTGGACAAGAGTCCATTCACAGAACCGCTGCGCAAGTTTCCCGATTCCATCTCTGAGCCGGAGCGCCAGCAACTGCGAGCGGAGATCGAAGCCGTGGTGAAGAACGAGGTCGCGCCCGCCTACGCCAAGTTCGCCAAATTCGTCCGCGAAGATTACGCTCCGCACGGCCGCCTCGATCCCGGCGTCTGGGCCTTGCCCGACGGAGAAGCTCGCTATCGCTTCGCCATCCGTCATCAGACGACCACCGATTTCACCGCCGACCAAATTCATGAGTTGGGCATAAAGTCGGTGGCGGAAATCGAAACCCAGATGCTCTCGATCGCCAAGGCGCAGGGCTTCCGCAATCTGAAATCGTTCAACGAACATATCCGGCAGGATCCGAAACTGCACGCCCAGTCGGGGCAGCAGTTGTTCGATCTCTACACCCGCTATCGCGACCAGATGTATGGCAAGCTGCCAGAACTATTCGGACGCCTGCCGAAGAACAAGCTGGACGTGGTGCCGATGGAATCGTTCCGCAGCGCCTCCGCCCCGCCCGCCGATTATTCCATCGGCGCCGGAGATGGCTCGCGCCCCGGACGCATCAACGTCAACGAATATGCTCCGGAGAAACGCCTGCTGCTCAACCTGGAAGCCATCGCCTATCACGAGGGCGTCCCTGGACATCACCTGCAATTTTCGATCGCGCAGGAACTCACGGGATTGCCGCCGTTCCGCAAATTCAATCTCGATCTCAACGCCTATACCGAGGGCTGGGCGTTCTACTCCGAGCGTCTGGGAAAAGAAGTGGGATTCTATCAGGACCCGTACAGCGAATACGGACGCCTTCAGAATGAAATCTGGCGTGCGGTGCGGTGGGTGGTAGATACGGGCGTGCACTCTCAGCATTGGACGCGGCAGCAGATGGTCGACTACTTCCACGAACACACAGCCATGGACGAAGAAAATATCGATACCGAAGTCGATCGCTACATCGCATGGCCGGCGCAGGCGCTTTCCTACAAAATGGGGCAGATGAAGATTCTGGAACTGCGGGCGCGCGCGCAGAAGCAGTTGGGGCCGAAATTCGATATCCGCGCCTTCCACGACGCGGTGCTGGATCAGGGCCCGCTGCCGCTTGATGTGCTGGAAACGAAAATCAACGCGTGGATTGGCACGCAGAAGGCCGACACGGCCGGCCGGGACGCCCAGCGCTCCACTAATTGATTTCAGGCGCTCACATCACTTCGCTGCGCTTCCGCAGGAAGGCTGGAACGTCGAGGTCATCCGCGTAGCTGGGAGCCGCCGACCGCATCGCATCCAGCGAAATCACCTCCGCGCTGTGAGTTGCGCTCGCCGCCGACTCTTGAAACGCGGCGGGCGCCGGCTCCGAGGGTTCCGGCACGAACGCCGGCTCGGGATCGGAAACCGGCTCGGGATCGTCAAAGCGGTCATACGCAATCGGGCCCGAAACCGGATGCGCCACATGCCGCGAGGCCTCTCTCGAAATGATGACCGGGTCGAAGCTGTCGTGATGTCGCGGACGCCGCATATCGGCCTCTTTGAAGCCAGTCGCGATCACCGTGATCTTGACCGCGTCTTTCATCTTCTCGTCGAGCACGGCGCCGAAGATGATGTTGGCATCCTCGTGAGCGGCGCCCTGAATAATCGTGCAAGCCTGCTGCACTTCGGCCAGCTTCAGAGAATTCGAGCCCGTGATGTTGATGAGAATGCCGCGCGCTCCGTCGATCGCGCCCGCTTCAAGCAGCGGCGAGGCGATGGCGCGCTGCGCGGCTTCGACGGTGCGATGTTCACCGGCAGCGGTCGCCGTGCCCATCACTGCGTAGCCCATGCCCGCCATGATGGCCTTGACGTCGGCAAAGTCGCGATTGATGATGCCGGGGATCGTGATGATGTCGGAAATTCCCTGAACGCCCTGGCGAAGAATGTCGTCGGCGATGCGGAAAGACTCGAAGAATCCGGCGTTCTCGGCGACGGCCAGCAACTTTTCGTTGGGGATGACGATGGTGGTATCGACCGATTCCATGAGCTCGGAGATGCCGCGCTCCGCTTGCTGCATGCGGCGTTTGCCTTCAAAGGCAAACGGCTTGGTCACGACGGCGACGGTGAGCGCGCCCATTTCGCTGGCGAGGGAGGCGATGATCGGCGCCGCGCCGGTGCCGGTTCCGCCGCCGAGGCCGGCGGTAACGAAGATCATGTCCGCGCCTTCGAGGACTTCAATGATTTTGTCGGAATCTTCGAGAGCGGCTTTGCGGCCAATTTCGGGGTTGGCACCCGCGCCGAGTCCGTTGGTCAGCTTGACTCCGAGCTGAATCTTGGTGGCGGCGCGTGACATCCGCAGCGCCTGGAGATCGGTGTTGGCCACAATGAATTCGATGTGTTCCATGCCCGAGTCGATCATGCGATTGACGGCGTTGTTACCGCCGCCGCCGACGCCGATGACCTTGATGCGAGCGTCGTTGCGGGCTTCTTCGTTGAAACAGATGCGGAGTCCGTTGTCTTCGTTGTTCATCACTCACCTCTTGAAATCGACTGTCAGCTCTCAGTTTTCAGTTATCAGTAAAAACCAACCCCGCTTAGAAACTTCGTCGCCGCGACCTTACGCGCCTTTTCCTGCGAACAGAGCTTTCATCCGCGAACCGAAACTTGGCTCCTGCAAGCCGCGGGCGAGCCGGGCGCGATGGCCGTAATACGCCATGCCCAGCACGGTCGCGAACTCCGGTTCGGCCATGAACGACGGCATCCTGGCCATCGACGTGGGCCAGGCCAGGCGCGCGGCTTTTCGCAGCACCGATTCCGCCACATCGAGAATGCCGGGAAGCCGCGACGCTCCGCCGCTCAGCACAAGTCCGGCGATGCAGTGATCGAGAACGCCCGCGTGGCGCAGGTTTTCGCGCAGCAATTCGAAAAGCTCGCGGGCGCGCGGCTCAAGAATCTCGCCCACCATGCGTTGCGACATCATGCGCGAGGGCCGGTCTCCCACCGAGGGCACCTCGACTTCGTTGCCCGCAGGGATGAGCGTCGGCACGGCGTTGCCAAAATTCTTCTTGAGCGTCTCCGCGTCCGCGAGGCCCGTGCACATGCCCACAGAAAGGTCGCTGGTAAAGTGGTCGCCACCGATGGGAATGACGGCTGTGTGCGCGACCGCGCCCTGCTGAAAGACGATCAGATCGCACGACCCGGCGCCGAGATCGACGAGGCAGATGCCGAGTTCGCGTTCATCCGACCGCAACACGGAGTCGGCGCAGGCCAGAGGTTCGAAGATGGTGTCGTCCACATGAACGCCGGCTTTATTGACGGCCGTCACCAGGTTCTGCGTCGCGTTCGAGAAAGCCGTCACAATGTGCACGCGAACCTCAAGGCGCGTGGCCATCATGCCCGTGGGATCCTGCACTCCGGGCTGATCGTCGAGAATAAACTCTTGCGGCAGCAGATGGAGGATTTCCCGATCGGCGGGCAAAGGCACGGTGCGCGCCTTATCCACGGCCTGGCGGATCTCTTCGCGGCCAATCTCGCGCGACCGCGCGCCAAAGGTGATGCCGCCGTGGCTGTTCATGCCGCGGATGTGCGCGCCGGCGATGCCCACCAGCGCATGCTCGATGGGAATGCCGGCGACGTCCTCGGCATGCTCCACCGCTTTCTGAATGCTGCTCACGGCCTTGTCGAGTTCGGTAATCACACCCTTGCGCAGGCCGCGCGATTCGCTGATGCCATGGCCGCGATAACGCAATCCGTTCTCGGTCACTTCGGCCACCAGCACGGAGGTCTTGGCGCTGCCTACGTCAATGGCGGTGATGAAATTGGGATCACGATTCGGCATAAATAAGAACTCTCAGCATAATAATGACGATGTCCGCTAGTTCTGCGGGATCTCCTTGCGGATGGCGGCGCTTGGCTTCTTCTGTCCCGACGCAACCGCGGCAGACTCGGGTGCAACCGGGCGCGGTGGCGCCGCAACTTTTGCGGCAGCGACCGGCGCAGCGCTCCCGCTCGACTTCAGCGCAACTTGCTTGAGTGGCGCCTGCTTAACCGGTGCTGGTTTGGCGGGCGCCTGCTTGGCCGACGCCTGCTTCGCCCGAACGCGTTTCACGGGAGCATGATGCACTGCCACTTTGGCCGTGGCCTTTGCGGCGGGCTTCGCGTCTTTCCTCGGCGGGATCGGCGCCACCGGATGCGCGACATATTTCTCGTAATTCACGAGCGCCGCGGTTTTCACTCCCGCGGCCATCGCCGCCTTGGCTGCGGTTGGAGTCAATGCCGGCTGCCGAGCCATCCCGTTGAGATCGGGATTCACGATAATCTGTCCGTCGTAGCGCAGGTCCACGGATTCAAGTTTGTCGAACTGCTGCCGCCACTGCTGCGCATGGGTCACATACGTCTTGTAGCGCTGCAGGTAATTTCCCGCGCCGAGATGCACCAACACCTCTCCGTTCGAATCGGCGGCCAGCACCTTCACGTCTTCCGGATCGCTGACATCCACTTCGCTCAGTTCCTGCGAATAATGTGCGCCGCTCGAATCGAGTTCGCGAACCAGTTGGTTGTAGTTCTTCATCCGCGCGGCGCGAGTGGAGAGCGGCTCGCCCGAGTTCATGCCCGCAATCACCGGGAACGAGTATTTATGCTTGCCGCCCGGAGCCAGTTCCATCAACATGCCCGCGGCGTCGATCAGCGAGATGTGCGAGCCGATGCGGACAAAGGCGACTGGCGTGCGCTCATGAATCTCGATGCGCAGGCGATTCGGCACAAAGCGCATCACGCTGGCCGATTCCACCCAGGGAATCTGCTCCAGTTGCTGCTTGCGCTGGGCCAGCGGGACGAAAAAGATGTTGCGGCCAATGTCTCCACCCATCACTTCCATGATTTGGGCGTGGGCGACGTGCTCGGCGCCGGCGACTTCGATCTGGTCGCTCGAATCGACGCGAAAGCGCCACGAGTGCTTTCCGTAACGGTAAAGGCTCAAGCCGAAAGCGGCCAGAATTGCCAAAGCGACCAGCGCCACGCCGACCCAAAGCAGGCGATTGGCGGTCTTCTTGGGGAGCGATCCGCGGCGGACGGAAACGCGCTTTTGCCCGCGCAGGAATGGGGATTCCTGCTCCGCTTCCAGATCGCCGAGCCGAGCGTCGTCGAAAGGCTCGCGCTCGGGAGCCTCGCGTTCGGATGCGTCACGAGGAAGCGGATACAGCTCTTCCTGGACCGCGGTGGAACTTGATTTCCGCGCCACTATTTGGAGTCAGTTGTCGACAGAAAATCGCTGAGCAAAAATACTATAACTTGTTTTCGCGATTTGAGACAGTGCCAAGTTGGTTCGCGCCGTCCAATTTTTCCACAATCATCGCTCCCAGTTGCGAGACGCTGCCTGCGCCTAGCGTCAGAATCATGTCTCCGGGTTGGGCAAGTGCCGCGACGGAGGAAACAGCGTCCGAAAAGGAAGGGGCGAACGCGACGCTCGCCTTCCCTGCTCCGGCAATGCGGCTGGCAAGAGCCAGCGCGGTGATGCCCTCGATCGGCTTCTCGCTGGCGGGATAAATATCGAGCAAGCAGAGTGTATCGGCGTCGGCGAAGGCGGTCGCGAATTCATCCATCAGATCGCGAGTGCGAGTAAAGCGATGAGGCTGGAAGATCACATGCACGCGGCGAAATCCGCACTGGCGAGCGGCGGAGAGCGTAGCGCGGATCTCGGTCGGATGGTGGCCGTAATCGTCAATGACGCTGACGCCTGCGGCCGCGCCTTTAAATTGGAAGCGGCGATCCACACCGCGAAAACCGTCGAGGGCGGAACGAATCTGGTCGGGAGAAATGTCGAGCGCGGTGCCGACCGCAATGGCGGCGGTGGCATTCAGCACATTGTGCGCGCCGGGAATGTGCAGCGTGAACTCGCCGAGATCTTTTTCTTTATATGTCACATGGAAACGGATCAGCGGGTTGTGACTTGCGGCGGTTTTTGCCGCTCCAATTTGCAGCGAGGCAGAAGGCGTCGTCAACATGCGAATCAGAAAATCGGACCCGCGGGTGGTTCCATAGGTGGTCACGCGGCGATGGACGCGGGGCAACAGACGCCGCAGCACCACGTCGTCATTGCATCCGACGACGACGCCGTAAAACGGGACGCGCTCCATGAATTCGAGAAACGTGCGGCGCACGTCGCGCATGTCGCGGTAGCAATCCATGTGCTCGCGGTCGAGGTTTGTAACCACGGAGAGGATCGGCGAAAGCTTCAGGAATGACCGGTCGCTTTCGTCGGCCTCGGCGACCAGGTATTGCGACTTGCCGAGGCGCGCATTCGAGCCCAGGGCATCGACGCGCCCTCCGACCACGACCGTGGGGTCGAGGCCGCCAGCAGCCAGCACGGCTGCGACCATCGAGGTGGTAGTCGTCTTGCCATGCATGCCGGCGATGGCGATGCCGTATTTTAGCCGCATGAGTTCGGCGAGCATTTCGGCGCGCTGAATCACGGGGATATGCAAGCGGCGCGCTTCGGCGACTTCGGGGTTGTCGACCGAGATGGCGGAACTGGTGACCACGACGTCCGCGCCGGAGATGTTGGCGGCGGCGTGTCCTTCCACAATAACCGCGCCCAGAGCGGCGAGCCGCTTCGTTACCGTCGAATTTCTCAGGTCGGAGCCGGAGATCTGATAACCGAGATTCAGCAGCACTTCGGCGATCCCGCTCATGCCGATGCCGCCGATACCCACGAAATGAATGCGTTGAATCTTGGCGAACATGAAAATTGATAATAGAACATCTAACCGCAGAGACGCCGAAAGCGCCGAGGCACAATTGCCGACTGTGATCCTGTCGGCGCAAGATACAGCAGATCCTTCGCTTCGCTCAGGATGACAACTCGGGCTACTAACTTCTACCCAACTGTCTTCTACCCAACCGCGGCCAACTGCTTCACCATTTCCGCAATTTCTTCGACGGCTTTGGGATGCGCCAGAGATTTCGCCGCCTGAGACATGCCCTGCAACCGCCTTGCATCGCTGATCAGCGCGGCAATCGTGTCGACCAGATACGCCGCGCCCAGGTTGCTTTCCTCGACTACAACCGCTGCGCCTACTCGTTCGAGCGCGCGCGCGTTTACGTTTTGATGGTCATCGGCGGCGGCCGGGAAGGGCACAAAAATCGCCGGCTTGCCTGCCGCCGTGATCTCGCCGACCGTGCTTGCGCCCGATCGACAGACGAGCAAATCGGCGCGGCCAAACGTTCCGGGCATATCGTCAATGAAGTTGTGAACTTCGCCTGAGATTCCCGACTGCCGGTAGGCGGCCAACACATGGTCATAGTCGCGCTGTCCCGTTTGATGAATGACGTGGATTCCCGGAATCTTCTCGCGCAACCCAGGCAGCGATTCGATCATCGCTTGATTGATGGCACGCGCGCCCTGACTGCCTCCAAAGACGAGCAGAGTTGGCGGGCCGTCAGTTTTCGGGGCAATCGAAAAAAACGCTGCACGCACTGGAACGCCCGTCACTTTGCAGTGGGGAAAATACTGGCACGTCTCTTCAAAGTGCACGGCAGCGGCGGAAACCCAGCGGGCGATCATTCTGTTTGCAAATCCCGGAACGACGTTCGGTTCAAAGGCCAGCGTAGGAAGACGGCGGCGAATCGCGGCCACCATTGCGGGGCCGGAAGCGTAGCCTCCGACGCCAATCACAACTTCGGGATCGAACTCGGACAGCATTCGAGACGAGGCTGCGATGGCGCGCGGCAGATCGAATAGCGTTTTCAGCCGCGTCATTAGGCTGACTCTGTTCAAAGCTCCAACCTTGATCAACTCCAGCGGAAAGCCCGCTTGCGGCACGAGGCGCGTCTCGATGCCGCGCGCGGTGCCGATGAAGAGAATCTCGGCGCCGAATCGCCTCTTAAGTTGTTGAGCGATGGCTAGGGCCGGGATTACGTGCCCGCCGGTTCCGCCGCCTGCGATGATGATGCGCATGAAGTTCTCTTGCGCCTTTTATGGGCGGTTGGAAAACCGAGCCACAGATTGAATTGGATTGAATCTCTCAGGCCGGTTCGTTGCCCGGAAGATTCGGGGGCGCATGATTCGGGATGGAGGTTGTGGTTCGGGGGGTCCCCCCCCCTCCCCCCCCTCGTTTTGGGTCAAAATATTCATTTTAAATGACTTAATCGCAAAATATTCATTCTAAAGCGGTTACAGGAAACCTGTACCGAATCTATCTTTAGAATCATTGGTTTACGCGCCATCGCTTGTGGAAAATGTAGATTCCAAACAACTCACCGAAAAATGGCCCGTATTGCATTGAAAAGAAAGGGCCGCTCACCCAATCGATCCGTAAGCGCAGGACTTGAATCTCGCCAGTGCGCCGTACACCATCCTTATGATGACCTTAACTTCATTATAGGCCTTGGTGTCAATGAGGAATTCTGATTCTGGGTTCAAATCGGCGCGGGATGCGGCTTTGGAACATTTTTGACTGTCGGCGAAAGCAGCAGGGTTGTGGGCACATTCCCTGACGCGGGTTGTGCCCATGGCGCTCATTGGTCGGCGGTCAAAACGTGTAGTCGCTGATTATGTAAACCATCCGGACGCCTCTCCCGGCCTGGCTTTCCCCGTTATGGGATTACTTCCTGTTTGCCGGTCAACCTGGCAAAACTCCATGAATCGCTGATTATTCCGGAGACATTCCTTTGGCAAAAGGCCTCGCAGCCAGTGTGCAGATCGCATTCCGGTGAAACGTGATGTGTATCACTGACTGCAGCCATCGCCGGTTCGATACTTGAAGAGCGTACTCAGGAGGTCTGTCCGTGAATAGTTTCTGTGCGCGCATGTTCGGTCTCACCCTGTTCGTTTTTCTCGTTTTGGCTCTTGCCGTCCAACCTGCCATTGCTCAGCAGGATCAAGCCAAGCATGTTGTCCATCGTGGGATTCCAGCCGGGGATACCTGTTCCACCTGCCACAAGGCGATTTATGACCAATGGAAAGCCAGCCCGCATGGCGCCAACGGTGTCGAATGCACCGTGTGCCATGGCGAGACAACATCACGGGACTTCGCGGGCATGCCGGCGTTAAGCACATGCGACACCTGTCACACCGATCAGGTGGCACAACTGAAGTCTGATCCATTCATGAAAGGCAAGACGTGTGTGAGCTGTCATCAGGCACACACCTTCGTGGAGCACAAGAAGGCGGCCCCGGCAGGCAAGTGATAACAATTTCCAGGCGTGGCATTCTCGAACTGCTGGCCGGTGCATCCGCACTCACCGCCCTTGGAAACGTGTCATCGCATGCCAAGGGAATGTAGGACCGGTTGTCGGACACCGCGCCAGCGCTTTACGCGACTCACACTCGGCTTTAGCAAAAAGCTTTCGCACCTGAAAGCCGCTGTCGCCTTGCACTTCGCGTACTACAATTTCTGCCGTGTTCATTCGAGCCTCAGAGTTACTCCCGCGATGGAAGCGGGGTTGACCGATCACATTTGGTCGATTGCTGAACTGCTGACGAGAGCATAAAATTAGCCGCTGAAAAAAGGGAACACATGAGCGACGACGATCCTATTTCTCGATTGGTGCAGATGTACAAACAGGCGCTTCTTTCAACCCGCATGTACCAAGCTCTGCTGGGAATAGATCGTTCATCGGGCATCCCGCATCCAGAGCAAGAAAACGTTCGACGGCGGCTTGAGCCTCAACTGGAGGCAGAGTTTCGCGTATATAGGCAATCACTGCGAGACGGGTACTCACCAGAAGATGCTCTTGAAAGGCTGCTAGCTTCTTTCCCCACGGAAAAGTAGTATCCGCCATTTGAAAGCTCCGAAGAAAAACCCGCCTGTGGGCGGGCTGAATGTTTTAAGATGTGAGCGCTGCCATGAACCAAATCCAGCGCATCGTCGTTGTGATCTATTGCCTGCTGCTAGCCTATTGCTGTATCTGGGTTCCTTGGCAGATCGTGGGTACTGTTGGTAGCGCACCAGAGCACAAGATTTCCAATATCATCTACTCGCCCGTCTGGGATGCTCCAATCGGTTCCTACGAGACATCCCCGGACATGCGACTAATCATCCTCCGCGCTGTTGCCATTACCGCCATCGCTGGAGCAGCGTTTGTCTCCGCTGGAATCGCCAAAGCATCTAGGTGAAGGGGACAATTTCGAGCCGGAAGGAAAATCCACCCTCTGCTGTCAGCTTGACCACGTTGTTTACGCACCGGACCAGCTCTGAGATTGTGCCCTTCACGACTTTATCGTTGAACTCCGAAAACTGAGCCTCACAGTTCGGGCATACGTAGGGCATGTCCCTGTAGCCAGAAAAGGGCAGCGTTATCGACGCCTTACATTTTCTGCAATCCAACCGGATCGCTACAATATCCGTCAGTTCAATAAAGCACTTCGTTTGACTCGTCATAATTATCACATTCTAAAGAACAAATGATTATGCGGACAGCAACAACACAGTGTTTAAGACACTACCTGCTAACGACATTTATCTATCCTGTGAGCGCAGAATGATAAAGTGTTCGGATGCGATCAAACCGATCCGTGCC
>Ga0302266_10001918_pt1 | contig 18590 bp, 17 predicted proteins | sample III_Bog_E1_2_FD_194559 | JGI IMG/M metagenome (GOLD analysis project Ga0302266, IMG submission 194559) | Peat permafrost microbial communities from Stordalen Mire near Abisko, Sweden - III_Bog_E1_2 | ecosystem: Environmental > Terrestrial > Soil > Wetlands > Peat | place: Sweden: Abisko... | reverse complement strand
ACGAGACATTCCTCCACATCTATATTGATGGCACCAGGCAATTCGGCCCTGAATATCAGGCCTTATATCGGTTGGTGGATGATAGCCCTTCACAGCAGCAACGGCTCAGGCAGGTTTACGCAGACTATCAAGAGTCTGAGGCGTACGACAGTCGTATCATCGTCCTCCGCCGTACGGAAAAAGCTGACCCCCCCCTGATTGAGAACCAGCAGAGAGAAGTCAAACTGGATTCCCTGCGGGAGCAGATCGCTGACTTTCAGAGTGTGGAAGAGAGACTCCGTACAGAGCGCGTGCAGGCCGCCCATCTTCGCTGGAACCTGATGGTGGCAAGCTGTCTTTTCCTGGGCTTGGGATGCGGAGTCTTTCTCGCTTTCTTCACCCGCTATCACGTAGAACAACTCGGCACCAAACTGCTGCAGAGCGAGGAACGATGGACAGCCACTCTAGGCAGCATCGGCGAGGCCGTGATTGCGACGGACAGCGAAGCTCGAATCACCTTCCTCAACCCACTCGCAGCCGCTCTAACCGGTTGGTCACCGGAGGAGGCTCTAAACCAGCCAATAGGAACAGTGCTCAAGCTCATCAATGAAAAGTCAGGCATGACTGCCGACAATGAGGTGTTGCGCGTACTCAGAGATAAGCAGGTTCTTTCGGTAGCCAATCATGTGGACCTGGTAACAAGGGATGGCCGTGAAATCGCCGTCGAGCACAGTGCCGCTCCAATCCTCGCCGGCAAAGGGGAAGTCATTGGTGTGGTGCTGGTTTTTCGCGACGTTGCGAAAAGGAGGCAGGAGCAGATCGAAACGGCAGAGCAGGCCGCGCTGCTTGAACTCACGCAGGACGCCGTCTTTGTGATCGATATGGAGGGGGCTGTCCTGTTCTGGAGCCGCGGCGCAGAAGCGATGCTGGGGTACAGCAAAAGCCAGGCCGCGGGCGCTATCTCGCATCACCTCCTGTGCACCGAGTTTCCGCAACCGCTGAATGAGATACAAACGGACCTGTTGAACCTGGGGCACTGGGAGGGTGACATCATCACCAAAGCTCAGGATGGCCGGCGAATTGTGATGGCCAGCCGTTGGGCTTTGCAGTGGGGCAAGCGCGATCAGGCGCCACGCGTTCTCGTCATCAACAGCGACATTACGGAGCGCAAGCAGGGAGAAGAGGCGCTCGTCTTGCAAAGAGAGCAACTGCGGGCTCTTGCGGAACGGCTGCAATGCGTGCGCGAAGAGGACCGAAAACAGGTTGCACGTGAGCTGCACGATCAAATTGGGCAAATCCTAACAGCGATCAAAATGGACCTGGCATGGATCATTCGTCATCTTCCAGAGCCGCAAGGCGAGATTCTCGCCCGGCTGAAAGATTCGATTCAATCGATCAATGATGGCGTCAAAGCGGTGCGCAACATATGCAGCGGACTGCGTCCTGGAGTGCTGGACGACCTCGGTCTTGCGGCAGCGATTGAATGGCAGACCAGCGAATTCGCCTCTCGCAATGGAATCCGCTGCGAAGTCTCGGTTCCACCAGTTGATTTACACTTGGATGGTGACCGCGCCACCGCGACCTTCCGTATCTTTCAAGAGTGTATGACCAACGTGATCCGGCACGCGCAGGCTAACCTGGTATGCATTACCCTAAGCCAGGAGGAGGAGAACATTCTCCTGGTTGTAAGTGACGACGGAATTGGCTTTCGTGAATCAGGCTTGCCGAACGCGTTTGGATCCTTGGGGCTCCTTGGTATGAAAGAACGAGCTCAGTTTTGTGGCGGCGATGTACAGATCTCCAGCTCTATAGGCCACGGAACCATTGTTACTGTTCGTGTTCCAGTTGATCTTCCACGCGCTGAGAGGAGCGAAACATGCACATCATGATCGCGGATGACCATGCCGTGGTACGTCGTGGGCTGAAGGATATTCTGCTCGATGCTCTTCCGGGGGCAGAGTTTTCTGAAGCCGGAAGTGGCGATGAGGTGCTGAGTCGACTGGGAAAGTCTTCCGCGGCTCTATTGGTATTGGACATCAATATGCCTGGCCGCAGTGGGATGGACGTGCTGCGGGATGTCAAGCACAGCTACCCGCGCCTGCCTGTAATTATTCTCAGCTGCCATCCTGAGGATCAGTATGCCGTGCGCTGCTTGCGAGCAGGTGCGGCTGCTTATATCAATAAAGACAGCGCTCCGGAAGTATTGGCGATAGCAACAAAAACGATCATAAGCGGTGGCCGCTACATCAGTACGACCCTTGCTGAGAAACTGATTGCCAATTTGGATGAGCCTGTCGATAAACCATTGCACGAGTCGCTCTCTGACCGGGAACACGAAGTGATGAGAATGATTGCTGACGGTGTTCCGTTAACGGAAATTGGCGATAAGCTTCACGTCAGTGTCAAGACGATCAGCAGCTACCGGTCGCGCATTATGGAGAAGATGCAGATGAAGAGTAACGCCGAACTGACCCGCTACGCCATGACACACAGCCTGATTGATTAGATGTCTGTTGGTGTAGGAATACCCTTACAGGACACACATGCAAACCCTACAATAATCACGGTTATCGCTGATGTCATTTCCTCATGGCCTACAATATCATTGCTTCAGTTTGGTTATACGGACGAATGGATGAGCCCAATAATGAATATACTGATAGCAGATGATCATGCGAATGTCCGGCGCGGCCTGAGGGAACTCCTGACCGATGCATTTCCTGGTACCCGCTTTTCTGAAGCCGAGGACGGTGACAAGGTAATGAGCGAGTTGACCATCTCTCAACCGGACGTCCTCTTGCTCGATATCAACATGCCCGGACGCAGCGGCTTTGAGGTGCTGAAGGACGTAAAACTAACTTACCCCAAGCTCCCGGTGATCATGGTGAGTGTCCAAACCGAGAGCCAGTACGCATTGCGCTGTTTGCGTGCGGGCGCGGACGAATATGTCAATAAAAACAGTGTTTCAGAAGAACTCGCTCCGGCCATCACGAAAATAATAGACAACGGACCAAAGGCCACGCGGAGCCTGAAAAGCACCTAATTACAATCCTCGATGGTAGCTTTCCAGTAAGGCCTCTCCCCTTCGAACCATGAAAGCTTCAAAGCCCACCGGCTACTGGATGGGATGGAGAGCCGTGCCTTGTCGACCCCATCGTACCGCGGTTGGCCTCATCTATCTACTTCTCCTTGGAGAGCAATCGCGATAACGTGTCTGTGTCTCAAGCCATATTGCACGAATCATTCGCTGCGGTCGAACGATATACGTAAGGAAACCCTTACAGAGCACCCACGAAAACAGCTACATGGATAACAGGTTTCGCCGATATACACTCTGTTTCCACGTTTGTATCTTTGACATATCGGCATTGCAATGTGGTGACGGTAATTCACCCGCTGCACTTGCTGAGTAGGTTTGAAAGGTGATGATCATGGCTACGAGTTTCGCTACAACTCCGTGTGTAACGCCGAGGAATCCGGCGAGTCGTTCTTTCCCGTCAACTCCAGTTGCGCATCATCTCAAGATCGTGTCGAAAGAGAATAAAGCTTTGCCACAGCAGGAGCCAGCATACGACCTCCAAGATCCGATCAACAGACTCCTTGTAGGAAAGTCACGCTGCGAATACTTGACGGGTGACTCCGTCTTCTCACAAGGCGACCAATCCAATGCTGTATTTTACATCCAGAGTGGCAAGGTAAAGCTCACCGTCGTATCGATGAGTGGCAAGGAAGCTGTTATTGCACATCTTCCGGTAGCCAGCTTCTTTGGTGAAGCTTGCCTGGCAGGTCAGCAAGTTCGCATCTCCTCTGCGTACGCAATTGAACCTAGCAGCATCATTCGCATCGAAAAATCCGTGATGCAGGGCTTGCTTCATCGTGAACCTGAGTTCGCTGAGCAATTCCTCGCGCACCTGCTTACACGCAACATCCGCATGGAAGCTGATCTCGTCGATCATCTGTTCAATTCCAGTGAAAAACGCCTTGCGCGGCTGCTCATGTTGATGGCTAACTTCGGTCAGGAAACCAAGCCTATTCCTGTCATCCCCAAGATCAGTCAGGAAACTTTGTCTGAGATGATCGGCACAACCAGATCCCGTGTCAGCTTCTTCCTCAATCGATTCCGCGATCTCGGTTACATAGACTACAACAGCCGCGGGATGGTCATTAACAGTTCCTTGGTCAATGTCGTACTGCACGACTGATGAAGTTCGTTGATCCTTCAGATTCTGACGATGGAGCACAATAGACCAGACATCTGTTGGACCATGGCACATGATTGTAAGAGGAGAGATGAACCACGACGAGACGAGATGACAGCCTCGTCTGAAACGCCGTCTCTATAGCATCTGCGAAAAGAGCATTGAGAAAATTGTGGACGCGGCTGCAGAAAGAACCTCAGGTTCCGAACACCCCTTCAAGAGTGAGCACGCCATCTCCTCGAAGTGTCAGATTTGTGCAAACACCGTTGAGGGTAGACCCGCTTTCCAATGACCAGAGGTTAGGACTCACCCCGCGCAATGCGGCGAAGAGGCAGGAAGGAACCACGACATGGCTACCACGGAAAATGCTTTGAGCGCCGATCATCATGAAGTATCGCCAACCGTGAATGAGATCGCCAATCAGGCATCCTCCTCGTCCAAGTTCATCTTCGACGTGTCGCTATCAACCGCGATTTCGGCAGACGGAAAGCTTGAAGCAAGGGTGCCGGTTCCCAAGGGCCCTCTCTCACTGAAGATGCTTGACAAGATGAATCGCTATTGGCGTGCAGCGAATTATCTATGTATAGGCCAAATTTATCTCTTTGAGAATCCACTTCTGCGAGAACCGCTCAAGGCAGAACAGATCAAGCCACGCCTGCTTGGACATTGGGGAACATCGCCGGGCCAGAATATTATTTACATCCATCTGAACCGTCTTATCAAAGAACATGATGCAGACATCATCTATATCTCAGGACCGGGACACGGGGGTCCGTCGCTGAATGCTTGTTCCTATCTGGAGGGCTCCTATACGGAAGTCCACCCTGAGATTACACAAGATGAAGACGGCCTGCGCCTCATGTTCCGCAAGTTCTCGACACCTGGTGGCGTGCCTAGTCACTGCGGGCCACACGTACCCAACTCTCTGCATGAGGGTGGTGAACTTGGCTACTCGCTGGTTCATGCTTTCGGCGCAGCCTTCGATAACCCAGACCTGATTGTCGCTTGTGTAATCGGCGATGGAGAGTCGGAGACTTGTCCGCTTGAGGGTAGCTGGAAATCGGTCAACTTCCTTAATCCAGTAAGAGACGGTGCAGTTCTCCCAATACTGCATCTCAACGGGTACAAGATATCAGGGCCAACAGCACAGGGACGCACCAGCGACGCGGATTTGAAGGCTCTCTATAGTGGGCGCGGTTACAAGCCTTACTTTGTTGAGGGAGACGATCCTGATGTTGTCCATCAGTTACTTGCTCAGGCGCTCGAAGACTGCTATGCCGAGATTCGGTCTATTCAGAAAGACGCGCGTGTAAGTGGATTCAAGAAGCAACCTGTTTGGCCAATGATTATCTTTCGAACCCCGAAGGGCTGGACTTGCCCCAAGGAAGTCGATGGAATCCCGATTGAAGGCACCTTCCGTGCTCATCAAGTGCCGCTCGCAACGGTCCGTGAAAATCCGGAGCATCTCAAAATACTTGAAGCGTGGATGCGCAGCTATAAGCCGCAAGAACTCTTCGACGAAAAGGGTCGATTCATTCAGGAACTGGCAGCCCTCTCCCCTTCTGGCAATCGCCGCATGGGAGGCAATCCGCATGTGAATGGCGGAAGATCACTGATCACGCTTGCGCTTCCTGATTTCACTGATTATGCACTGGAGATTCCAGGACCAGGACAGGTACTTGCAGAAGCCCCACGCAAATTGGGAGATTTCTTCCGCGACATCTTCAAGATGAACCTGACGAACTTTCGCATGTTCTGTCCCGATGAGACAAACTCCAATCGTCTGAACTCGATCTTCGAAGCTACCAAACGTTGTTCGATGGCTGAGATTGTTTCAATCGACGATGAACTGGGTCCGGATGGACGTGTGCTTGAGGTACTGAGCGAACATCTTTGCGAGGGTTGGCTTGAGGGCTATCTGCTGACTGGCCGCCATGGGATGTGGTCCTCCTATGAAGCCTTTGCTCAGGTCGTCGATTCAATGGTCACACAACATGCAAAGTGGCTTGAGCAATGCCATGAGTATGCATGGCGCAAGCCAATTGCATCGTTGAATGTTTTGCTTACCAGTCATGCATGGCGCAACGATCACAACGGATTCAGCCACCAGGCAACCGGCTTCGTTGACAATGCTCTGGAGCGCAGAAGCGATACCGTTCGTGCATACTATCCTCCTGACAGTAATTGCCTCTTAAGCGTTTTCGATCATTGCATGCGTAGTCGTAACTACGTCAACATTGTGACCTGTGGCAAGCAGCCGCAGCTTCAGTGGCTGACCATGGACGAAGCGTTGGAGCACTGTTCACGAGGCGCGTCCACATGGAAGTTCGCAACCAACGATAAGGGTGGTGAGCCCGACGTTGTGTTGGCGTGCGCTGGAGACGTACCAACCATTGAGACTTGCGCGGCATCATGGTTGCTACAGAAGCATGTGCCTGGAATCAAGGTGCGTGTTGTCAATGTAGTGGACCTGATGACGTTGATGTATCCGGATAAGCATCCGCATGGAATGGATGAGATGTCCTTCAATGCGCTATTCACCGAAGGAACTCCAGTCATCTTTGCATTTCACAACAATCGGTGGCTGATTCATACCATGATTCACGGGCGCTCGAATGAGGGTCGCTTTCATGTGCATGGCTACATGGATCAAGGAACCACAACCACTCCGTTCGACATGGTTGTACTGAATGAAATGAGCCGATACCAGCTTGCTCTGGATGCACTAAAGCATATCCCGCGGCTACGCCTCCAAGCGGCGAACGCGATTACATTGTTCGGTAAGAAGTTGAATGAACATCACGACTACATTCGCGAGCACTTGGAAGACATGCCGGAAATAAGGAACTGGAAGTGGACAGCGGATTTCAGCGACTCGACCGCGCCTGCTCCGATGGCCAAGGGCCATCCGAGCAAAGCTCTATTCACCGATAGTTAAGGAATCCGGTTTAAGTCAAGACGGAGGCAGGTTATTGCAGGCAGTCTGCAATGGCGGCCTCCGCTTTGTTGAGTTCTGCGCTTAGGAGAAATGAGTGAGTGATCCGACGGCACTAACGGAATGGTTAAAGCTTGATGGTATGGATGCGCTGGTTGAGTTAGCGCTCAATCTCCACTGGTCTTGGAATCACGCATCGGATAAGTTGTGGGAAGCGCTTGACAAGGAACTTTGGGAAGCTACGCAAAACCCATGGGTGATCTTGCGGACAGTCTCTCACGAGACAATCAAAGCTGCATTGATCGATCCTGGTTTTCGCGGGCAACTCGACGGCCTACTCCAGAGGAATAGGGATTCCTATCGAGCAGATGCATGGTTCCAGAAAAAGCATCCGAATGAAGCTCTCAAGACGATCGCCTACTTCAGCATGGAATTCATGCTGAGCGAGGCGTTACCCATCTATTCCGGTGGACTCGGCAATGTTGCGGGAGATCAGATGAAGGCGGCCAGTGACCTGGGCGTTCCAGTCGTGGGAGTTGGGCTGCTTTATGGTCAGGGATATTTTCGCCAAGACTTCGATGCCGAAGGAAACCAGCAAGCACTCTATCCTGTCAATGATCCGGGCCAATTGCCCATTCGACCTTTGCGGCATGAGAACGGGGAGTGGCTTCGGCTGCAGATTCACCTGTCAGGAGCGTTGATTTGGCTTCGCTGCTGGGAAGTCTCAGTTGGAAGAACAAAGCTTTATCTTCTCGACACGAATGACTTTGCAAATACTGCTGCGCATCGCGGAATAACAAGCGAACTCTATGGCGGCGATGCAGAAATGCGGCTCAAGCAGGAGATCATTCTCGGTATTGGTGGATGGCGCTTGCTGCGGGAACTTGGCTTGCGGCCAGACGTTTGCCATCTCAATGAAGGCCATGCTGCCTTTGCGGTGCTCGAGCGGGCCCGTTGCTATATGGATGATTATAAGAAGCCGTTTGATATTGCTCTCACCGTCACGCGGGCAGGGAATATCTTTACCACGCACACTGCGGTTGCGGCTGGATTTGATCGCTTTGATTCGCAGCTAATACGCCAGTATCTCGATCACTATGCCCAGGATGAACTGCACATCCCTCTTGACGATCTGTTGAAGCTTGGAAGGCAGAATCCTGGCGACAATATGGAACCTTTCAACATGGCCTATCTTGCTCTCCGTGGCAGCGGTCACGTGAATGGAGTAAGCAAGCTGCACGGCGAAGTGAGCCGGCAGATATTTCAGCCACTATTTCCGCACTGGCCACAAGCGGAGGTTCCGATTGGTGCAGTGACCAATGGTATTCATGTGCCGACTTGGGATTCGATTGTGTCCGATGCGTTGTGGACCACGGCGTGCGGCAAAAAGCGTTGGCGCGGAGACCGCGCTGTCGAAGATGACATCAGGAACCTTACCGACGAGCAAATTTGGCAGATGCGGACCACGGAAAGAAAGACACTGATTGACCGGTTGCGCAAACGGTATGCACGCCAACTTGGTTCGGAAGGTGGAAACCCATCGGAGGCTAGCAATATCTTCGACGGCGCTGCGCTGACCTTGGGTTTTGCGCGACGCTTTGCGACGTATAAGCGTCCGGACCTTCTTTTGTTTGATCCTGATCGTTTGGTTCGCTTACTGTCCGATCCTCAGCGCCCAGTACAACTGATTCTTGCAGGCAAAGCACACCCCCAGGATTTGCCTGGACAGGCGTTGATCAAGAAGTGGAAAGACTTCATCCGGCGACCGGAGATTCGTTCGAAGGTCATATTCTTGAGCGACTACGACATGATGCTGGCGCAGCACATGGTTCATGGAATCGATCTTTGGATCAACACACCACGCCGCCCGTGGGAGGCCTGCGGAACAAGTGGAATGAAGGTACTTGTAAATGGCGGATTGAATTTGTCAGAGCTGGATGGATGGTGGGCTGAAGCCTACTCCCCCGAGGTTGGATGGGCCATCGGCGACGGCAAAGAGCATGGAGACGATCCTGCATGGGATCGTATAGAAGCTGAAGCCATTTATGCAGCGCTAGAGAGCGAAGTCATTCCAGAGTTCTACCAGCGGAATGAAAATGGAATACCCACCAGATGGTTGGGTCATATTCGAGAAAGTATGGCGCGCCTAACTTCGGAGTTCTCAGCTACGCGAGCCATTCGCGAGTATACAGAGAAGTACTATCTTCCTGCGACAACCAGCTTTCGTGACCGCGCAGATAGCGATAGCGCCGTCGGAGCGATACTATCGACATGGCAAAAGAATGTCATTCTTAATTGGAGCAATGTGCATTTTGGAGCGATGACAATTGAGACCCATGATGGCTGGCATAACTTTCGGGTACAGGTATGCCCTGCCGCCCTGAAGCCGGATGAGTTGAAGGTTGAAATCTGCGCGATGGCGATTGATGAGAATCGGACTATAGTCGAAGCGATGACCGCAATCAGTCCTTATACCTACTCCGATGGATATCTAGTCTATTCTGGGAAGGCGCCCGCAGTTCGACCAGCAACAGACTACACTCCACGCATCATTCCCCACCATGCGAACGCATCTATCCCACTTGAAGCAGAGCAGATTCTGTGGCAACGCTAATCACCAAAGACACTGACAGAGTGGACTGAACGCTCGTTTGCTTAACGGCACTTCATCCGAGGCTAGCCCATGACTGGAAAACCTCCGCTGAACTTGTGTCTGGATTCGGAAGACACAATCATTCATTCGGCATTCAGTCCGAGGTTAGATAACCTGCTCCGTGTCGATTTATAGTCTAGATGAAGAATTCCTTGAATTCCAAGCCTCTCCGCAACTTGAACAAACATCGGGGTATTGTCGATGAAGACAGCCTGTCCTGGCCGCACCTGAGCTATATCCAAAGCAACCCTGAACATATCCGGATCGGGTTTGCGGATGTGAACGAAGCAAGAGGATATAAAGCAATCAGCCAACTGATTTAAGTTAAACTTGCCAACTCGATATGCATTCAGCTCACGAGCTTCATTGCTGACAATCACGACCTTTAGCCCCATATTGAGCTTGATCTGAGCAATAAGCTCGATCATTGCCGGGAAGGCCTTGGACTGCGCAAACATATAGCGCTGAAACTGAGTGCGTGTAAAAAGCCGCTTTTGGTGGAAGACAACCAATCTCAAATATTCGTCGAGCGTGATCTTGCCCTCTTCGAAGACCTCGAACGTGAGGTGGTGACGCTCCTCCATCTCGGCCCACTCAAGTTTGAAGTGTCGTGCCGCGCGTTTGCGGGCCAGATGATCCCACCCATCGGTCAGAAGGACGCCGCCAATATCAAGAAATGCGCATGTGATCGCAGTTGAGTTTCTCATCATCCTTCCTTCTGTCGTTCAATTCGAAGGCGCTTCCTCCGGATTCCTAAACCGAAAAGAACCTTGGATTTACACTCTTGCCTCAGATGCGTCGGCGACTGCCTCTGTCGGCATCTGCTCCGGCAAGTCAAGGCGCGCCACACCAATCCGGTTGTCCGCCATACCGTAGTAGACGTCGAAGCGATCCGGTGTTCCAAGATCGTCACGCCGGTCGATGCCAGTGGGGAATACGACATCGGCAACTGTTCCGTCGCATTCCTGCGGAAGAGTTGGCGTTAAAATCGGCTCAACCGACCGGTAAGTAATCACAAGCGGATGCTCCTTGGAAAAGATCATCACCCCGGCCGAATAGCACAGTACGTGCTTGTCCGTTTGAGGCGCACCAATTTCGCTAACACCGTGGTAGACGATCATCCATCCATACCGTGTGAGAATGGGTGGAGTACCGCCGCCGATCTTGAGCCGTTCCCAGGGCGAAACAGGGGAAGCTAAGCGATGATGAAAGGTAAACTTTCCAGCGTGAAACGGCTTACGATCAAGTGTCATTTGGCAGTAAGAGATCCAGATGCTCTCCCGAGCGATATCCACGGTACGGGTCGCTGGGCTGCAGGCTGTTTCCTCGGGACGGGTGCCTGGAAAGAGCGGTCGGTGAAGCAAGGCCAACTCAGGCTGCCCAGATGGATCGGGAATCACTGCAGGAAAGAGGCTGGCATCCTTATCATCGACGTTATCGAATTCGATGCCGTCCGCTGAGGCGAAAGTAGCAAGCCCGAGACGTTTCCAATGGAAGATGTCCTCCGAAACCGCCAGGGCAATCCGTGGGCCATTGGACGACCATGCTGTGTAAGTCATTAGGTATCGCTGAAGCGGCCCCACAAAGGTGACGCGCGGGTCCTCACATCCACCACTGCCATCGGGCCGATGCTCATATTCAGTTTCCGGCTCCAGCGCGATGCCACGCCTCTCGACATTAACTGGATCGCCCGCTTCATTGAACAGCACACGCGCAATCCCTATACGCGAGTAATTTCCTTTTGCGACAAGACGCGGGAAGAGATATAGGTTACCGTCAGGGCCGCGCGCAGCCCCCGGATTCAAAACGCCTTCTACCTCATTCGGATTGCCGGGTTCCGGTTCCATGACGATTCCCAGGCGTTGTAAATCGAATCCGCTCATCGACTCTCCTCGCTCAGTTCCCGACTCTGTCTAACTCACTTGTCACCAAGGCATGCAAGGATGGTTTTGATTACAACGTTCGTATCGCCAGGTCCGTTTACAGGAATCGACGCAACACCAGCAAGTTGTGCTGGGTAATCGTTTCCACCGGGGAACAGAGCATCTCCGATGTAGACCATTTCGTTGATTGAAAGATGGAGAGTGTCGCACAGCTTTCCTATGCCGTATGCTTTATCAATGCCAGGCTTTGTCACATCGATTGAGGTTGCACCGCCCATGCGGATGGAAAACTCAGGGATAAGCGCCTCCAGTATCGCCGTAATCTTCTTACGCTTTGCAAAATCAGCATCCCAAGCTTCTTTCTCGGCCAAAGGCGCCTGCTGACCTAACGCAGAAAACGTGACTTGGCTTCCACGGTCCTCGATGATCTCTCCCCAAACCTGCTTAGCGTGGTAACCTGCCTCTCTGACGGCATAATTCAGGGAGTCGATGATCTTTGCCTTTTGGACTGGAGTAAGGTCCTCTGAATAGAGTTCTGTCCACTTGCCAGCGTATTGAAAAAACTTTGTTCCACAGGTGGGAAGTAGAGACAAGTTCGCAAAGTGGCTGTCCTGGGGCAAATCGGCGAGGAGTTGTTTTTCAAACTGTTCCCACGCACCTCCAGAGATCACAGCAACTTTGACGATGTCTAATAGATCATGCAGTAGCGAAGCCGTCTGTGGTGCGAGCGATGACTTGCTCGGTGCGAGGGTGCCGTCCAGATCGAACACGATCAGTTTCTTCATTCATCACCAAGCCTCAGAATCAACGGTGTCATCTTAGTCGAACGCTGTTCATGTTATTGCACGGATGATCGCTCGCACGATCAAGGAATAGCTATCTCCAGCACAGTTATCTTTCCGTGAGGCTGCAACTCGCACACTCCAACCTCCGCGGGCAGTAGCCAGACATCGCCCTTGCCAACCGCGTAGGGAGTTCCATCGTGCGTAACGCGACCAGAACCCTCAATACAAACCAATACCCGCGGCTCTGCGGTGGCTCCGACAGGGAATGGGTCTTGCCCAAGCAATCGCCACAATAAGAAGGCGTGGCAATCGAAGAGTCTCTCGCGCTCAACAGGTTTGCTAGTTTCTACGCTGGGCGCAACGAGGCCACAATCGCTTACTCCAAAGTTAACGCAAGAGAGCGCCCGGTCAACCTGAAGCGGCCGAAGCTCCTTAGTGTTAGGGTCAATATGGCCCCAATCATAAAGCCGGAATGTTACATCGCTGTTTTGCTGCACCTCAAAGACAACCATATCCCCGCCCAAGGTGTGAACGGTCCCCGCAGGGATGAATACCGCATCACCCGTTTTCGGGACAATCTTAACAAGGTGTTCTGCAATGGTACCGTCGTCAGCAGACCGACGCAGGCAACTGGCAGTTGTGCCAGGTTTGACTCCGGCATAGATAAGGCTTCGATTCTGAGCCGAGATGACAACCCATGCTTCGGTCTTTGCCGTATCTGCTTCCGGGATCAGCTCGGGATGGGATTCAGCGGGGTGCACTTGTACAGAAAGCATATCGTGCGCGTCTAAGAACTTCAGCAGTAGTGGAAAACGGTGAAAACGCGAAGACAGCTTGCCCATGAATTGTTCTCGGAACTGCTCCATCACTTGTCCAATCGTCTGCCCCATGAGCGGGCCATTCGCAACCAGACTTTGATGGTCATCGCGGTCGCTGAGTATCCAGGCTTCGCCTATGGGACCAACATTCGGCAGCGGCGCAGAAAGCAATTCGGACAGTCGTCTGCCGCCCCACAGACGATATTGATAGATGGGATCGAACCGCAGAGGATATAACTGTGTTTTACCCATCGCTCGTTGTCCCTTTCTCGTCAGTGTGAGTGCAACGGTTATCTCCGCCAATCTATTGCTAGCACTCTACAGAATGTGGGAGGGGAGAGCAGATTCAATTTGCCGTGCTTGCTGGCATTGCCAGCTGACGATGGCCATTTGGAACCCATGCCAGATCGCCACTCAGAACATAGATAGAGAGCGCGGCTGCCATGAAGAGGGCTCCCACCCAGAATCTCCAGTCCCGATGCATACGTCGCCAGTAAGGTCCTGGATCTGGTTCTCCCGTGTCACTACTGCTTCCCTCGGGATTGTGCTTGCTTCCGGTCATTGTTTCTCCATATCTGTTGAGTATTCACCCTTGCGTGCAGACATATTGCAGCGCGCACGATGATATAAAGCCTTCTGCGCCGCCCATACATTTATCTCCTGACCCTTCCATATATCGAGGGCCGGTTGCTGGATCGCTCGGGCAAAAGAGAAGGCAAGCGCCCAAGGGAGCCGCGACCTGAAGTTCACGTTCATAGCATTCAAATGGACAGAGGCCAACTCAGCGGACTGACCGCCTGAAAGAAATGCAATAGCTGGAACAGCTGCGGGGACTGCACGCAGCAGGCAGCAAACGGTTGCCTCAGCAACTTCCTCTATATTGGCTTGCTTGCTGCAATCAACGCCTGGAAGAACCATGTTCGGCTTGAGAATCATTCCTTCCAGTAGAACTCTCTGCGCATTCAGCGCATTGAAGACTATTCGCAGCGCTTCGTCTGTAACTCTGCGGCAATGCTCCAGGGTATGCTCACCATCCATCATAACTTCCGGCTCAACAATCGGTACCAGGCCCGCCTCCTGACAGAGCGCCGCATAGCGGGCGAGCGCGTGAGCGTTGGCATCCAAACAGCCCCAACTCGGAATCCCTGGGCCAATCGTGATGACTGCACGCCATTTAGCGAAGCGTGCGCCTATCTGAGCATATTCAGCCAGACGTTCACGTAATCCATCCAGACCTTCGGTGACTGTTTCTCCTCGATGCCCCGCCAAATCCTTTGCTCCTATATCAACTTTGATTCCAGGAATGATTCCCGCATCGCGTAGAACTTTGACAAAAGGTGTGCCGTCGCTCTTCTCCTGACGGATTGTTTCGTCGTAAAGTATTACTCCACTAATGCATTCATTGAGCCCAGGGGTGCTGATAATCAATTCGCGATAATCACGTCGCATCGCAATGGTCTGTGGGATCTCTAGCTTGGCAAACCTCTTGTTGCAGGTTCCATTGCTCTCATCCATCGCAAGCAGGCCCTTGTTGTCCGCGAAGAGGATATTTGCAGTATCTACTAGCGTATTCCGCATCACATGGACCTGTTCGCTCTCGGTTCCGATTCACAGATCTGAGTCGAATTATATCGAGTGGATATCATTTACAGTGGCGATCAAGGCAGAGTAATCAGGCACAAATTCGACAAAGTACCCTCAGGTCTCAGTCTGTACTATCCAAGAGAACGCAACGGAGAGTCCGGTCAATAATGAACAAAGCGCCATCTGTCTATTAAATGAGAATAATCGATAGCGGCTCTCAGAGGGTGTCGGATGCTTTCGGATAGGCTGTAGAACTGGTGTCGGCATTCGATAGAACATCAACGAAGAAATATTCTATTCCGAAGGCTACCACAGAACAAATGCGCCTCCAGGCAGGAGGTTCTCTGAAGCTCTTGCAGGAACTGAAAGCGGAGCCAAGAATGGAGACGTAGGTGATTGCCAGTTCGCAAGTTGTGCAGGCAGAGTCAAGCGCAACGGCAGCGAGAGGCCAATATGACAAGCGTTTCGCCTCATATAGAACCGATCCGAAATCGATCAGCAAGGGTAAGCACATCCAACAGATAGAGGGTAACGCAGATCATCTCTGCCAGGCTCTATTGTGGGTCGAAATTGTGCATTCTAGGTAACGTCAGAAGGAGTCATTTACCCAGATAAACATGACTACCTTCGGACGTGTGGCGCTTTGGGGTGAGGTGTCCACTATTGAACAGAATGAATCCTACATAGAGGCTCACTCTTATATCTGTTCAAGAAAATAGATACAAAGATACTTCAGCGCGAAGACGAGGAAAAAATGATGGAAGATCAACGATGCAATATGGCAGCCTCTGGGACCGACGATTGTCGCTGCACGAACTTGCTTGACAGCGCAATAAACGAGACCCAAGATCCAAGGTACAAAAACCTGAATAGTCGAAATGGTATGGGTGTCGAAGATTCGCGTTGCAGTCGGGTTGAGATGAAGATGGAAGACCCTCGATGCAACGGACTGTCTTCGATCTGGTAATTACAACTCCGAAGGAGAGTCGTTCCAATCCTCGCACTCAATACCCTCATTTTGTGCGACGCATCCCGTGTTACATGAAGCATCTGACGATTTGGGCGTCACCAAGACGCATCGGTCGCCACACATCTCGGACGACAATCTGTATTCGGAAAGGCAGACATCTACACTCCAGGGGGGGGAATGGCAGCCGAAGCAGCATGAATCTCGCCTTCTGGGGCCTCTATCGCCGCTAGACCGATGTTGAGCTTGCGGTTCTTCTTGCCACGGAATGGGGGGGCGCAGGGCGAGATTGAGCACTATCGTTATCGAGGTTACAGCTTTCTACATCCAGTTATGGAATATGGATGCTGAGTTAGTCATCACAGGAAAGACTCTTGATGCGCAGCAAGAGTCTTTTCAGCTGATTTCGCTTCGCGAAAACATTGGGCAGCAACTATGACCGATGTACATCAAGCTCAGCAGCGTCTCGATGGGACCGAAGCTGCTCTGCTTGGGCTAGAGCTCCAGATATGCAAAGAAGAGAACAACATCAGTCTTCTGCTTGGCCGTAACCCCGGTTCAATCTCTCGCCGACCAGCGGACCTTCTACTGCCTGACCTCCATGAGATCCCCTCCGCATCCCGTCTCAGTTGTTGGAGCGTAGCCCGATATTCAGGCAGTAGAGGCGAAGATGATTGAAGCCAATGCTCGATCGGAGTAGCGCGAGCACAGTTCAAAGCGCCGCAGTTTAGCGGGCATCGGTCCTGGCCATGGGATTGCGTCTTCATCGTGGGCATAAAACAGAGGCTGGCACATAAAGCTCATTTGCGCCTGGCATGGAGGATATGCAGACGCGCTCCCGGCGGGCAGGCAGACAACACTTTCAGAGCACATCTGCTTGCGGGTCGCTCCAGAATGTCCAGACAGAGCTGCGCCACACCGATCAGCATTGGACTCGGTGTGGCGTTTCCCGTGTATTCGCATAGAAGAGCTGGTATCAACTTATTACGTGGTGCAAGTTCCTAGCGCTTGCCGGCTACGTGGCCTCGGCCGTCACGAACTTCATTTCCTTTGAAGTGGGTAACCTTATCCAGGCGTCTGGAGGGCTCTGCTGCCTCTCCGCGCTGTGGCCTCGGTCCGCTATAACCGTGTTCAGGGTGAAACCTATTGTTAACGTGTCCTCGGAAGCTGTCAGAGCCGTGAAACCAGGGGCCGGCGCCAACGAAGATCCCGCCAGTAAACCATTCGGGACCGTAGTATCCGTAGGGTGCGCAGTCATAAGGCGCGGCGTCATAATATCCGTATGGGCATGCGGGGGCGACGCCAATCTCAACGCCAATTTGAGCCGCTACTCGCGGAGCGGTTGCCATTATGGCGCATCCCGCGATAGCTGTCAGTACAAGAAGCCTGAATCCTCTCATGTGCATTCCTCTCAAGTTTGGGCCTTCGAAGAAAGCCCATGAACTGTTCAAGATAGCGAATTAGATTACCAGCGTCTGAGCAGAAACGATCATATGGAATGTGTGCGGAGTAGGATCGGCGGTTCATAGTGACCATACGCTTATGGAAGATTTCCAAGATGATGAGCTTCAAAGGGTTGCAATCACTCATCGTATCGAATCACTACTGTCCGGTTAACAGCTAACTCGTTCGCTGCAACCCTCCGATCTGTGGTGAGTTGCAGTTGTTTTTGAGTGGTGTCGATTTGAAATTGCCGCGATGCTGATTCCAGAGATGCTTTCTGGAGGCGGCGGTGAACGCTGGCAAGCTGCTGTTCGCGCAATTGATGGACTTCCTTCCCTGGACTTCGTTTGCCCGCAGTGTGGCCCGTTATGGCGGTAATCACCGAGTGCGTAGTCTGACTTGCTCCGAGCAATTCCGCGCCATGGCCTTTGCCCAGTTGACCTACCGCGAGAGCTTGCGCGACATCGAAGCCTGCCTACCTTTCTCAAAATGTCGCGATTTGCGCTTCTGAAACCTCTGCGGTCAAAGATCGTGGAACTGATTGTCCTCGCGGAAGGAGGACAGATCCGTGAGAGCCGTGCATGACTGGACGCCGGGCAACAAACTGATCCACCTCGCGATTGCGCTGGTATGGCTTTACCAGGGCTTTTGGTGCAAGGTTCGCCAACATGCAGTGCCGGTCTGAGATGGCGGCGCGGGCCGTTTCGCCTTCGGCCACGAGGTCCGATCTTTGGACAGACCTACGAGGACTCCGCAATTGAGCTTCGTGTGTTCAAACCGCAAAGCCGGGTGTTCGCGATCGCGGGCGCGGGATGCACGGCGCGCGCTCTGGCCGCAGCGGGACATTTTGTAACAGCGGTCGACATCAATGCGCGCCAACTTGAGTAACCTATACCGCTGCCAACTGGGCAGCCCAGGACCGCTCGCTGCTTTGGGGCGTTGTGGAAGTAAGCCGCCTCGACGGCGGCCATGCGGGAGACCCACCATGCTCCATTGGTTGAAGCGCCATCCGATTCCGATCTCGGCTTTCTTCCGTCATTCGCTAGTGTTAACCTACGCGTTTCCACCGAAGCTCCTGGAGCCCCTGCTGGCGCCCGGACTGGTGCTCGATACTTGGCACGACCATGCCTTCCTAGCCGTCGCGCTGGTGCAGACGGAGCACCTGCGGCCCAGCTTTCTTCCGCGCGCAATGGGCCGCAACTTTTTTCTCAGTGGGTACCGCATCTTCACAAGGCTGAGTCCGCTCAACGGAGCACAGGTTGGGTATGGTCATGGTTGAGCGGGACGAGATTATAGGGGCGGAGGCTCGATGCGCATTTTCCAAATGTCGGGCAGCCAGAGGTC
>Ga0302266_10001910_pt1 | contig 18653 bp, 13 predicted proteins | sample III_Bog_E1_2_FD_194559 | JGI IMG/M metagenome (GOLD analysis project Ga0302266, IMG submission 194559) | Peat permafrost microbial communities from Stordalen Mire near Abisko, Sweden - III_Bog_E1_2 | ecosystem: Environmental > Terrestrial > Soil > Wetlands > Peat | place: Sweden: Abisko... | reverse complement strand
GGAAACCCTGGGCAATCAGGTGGAGGATATTTTCCGGCATACGCCGGGCGCGACGTACATTCACACCGACTGGCACGAAGATGCGTGGCAGGTGGGCTTGAACGTGCGCGAGGAAGTGGCCAATCGAATGGGATTGACCAACGCCGCCATTGCCCAGCAACTGGCGGCGGGCTTTGAAGGCGCGCCGGTGACGACATTCTGGGAGGGCGACCGCGATGTCAATGTGGTTCTGCGGCTTGACCCCGCGAACAGGCAGAGCTTCCAGAACGTGTCCGACACCTACGTGATGTCCCCGGTGACCGGAGCAAAGGTTCCGCTGGCGGCAGTGGCGACGCTCACTTCAGAGTGGCAGCCGGGCAGAATTGTACGCAGAAACGGCGTCCGCACATTGACGGTGCGCGCTTTCCCCGGCAACCATCGCCTGGCGAGCGAGATTCTGGGCGACGCGCGCAAACAGCTGGACGAGCTCTCGCTGCCGCCTGGATACTCCATCGCATTTGGCGGCGAGTACGAAAACCAGCAGGAGGCCTTTGGCGAGATGCGGAATGCGCTGACCCTCAGCCTGGTGCTGATCTTCCTGATTCTGCTCTTCCAATTCCGTACGCTGGTGGACCCGCTGATTGTGATGGCGGCGTTTCCGCTGGCGCTACCCGGCGCGGCACTGGGACTGCTGATTACCCACAACACCTTCGGCTTCACCGCATTCATCGGCATCATCAGCGTAGGAGGGCTGGTGGTCAGAAACTCCATCATTCTGATCGACTACATCCACGAAAGGATGAAGAGCGGGGTGGAACTGGAGCAGGCGGCGCTGGAGGCCGGAGAACGGCGGTTGCGGCCCATCTTCCTCACTTCGGCGGCAGCCGCGGTGGGCGTCATCCCCATGATTCTCTCCGGGTCGAGTCTGTGGTCGCCGCTGGCCAGCGTGATCGCCTTCGGGCTGCTGGGATCGATGTTCTTCACTTTGGTGGCGATTCCGGTTCTGTTCGTGGTGGTACACCGTAAGCACGCGACGAGGGTGGGGCACCCAGAGGTTGCGATCCTGCTGGCGCTGCTTGCGTTGGGCGGCGTTGCGCGCGCTGAGACGCGGCGCATTACGCTGAATGAGGCAGTCGCACTGGCCACCCAGCAGAACTCAACCGTGAAGCTGGCGCACCTGAAGGAAAAGGAGATGCGGGCTCGCGTGGGCGAGGCACGCGCCAATTACTTTCCGGTGTTGAGCAACGACAGCGACGCCGCGCACCTCAGCAACATTGAACACATGGAGATCCCGATGGGAGCCCTGGGCGTGTACCCGATCCCCGGCCCCGTTCCGGGAAGGAACGACTCACTCCCGCTCGGGCACCACAATTTCATTCTGAGCACAACCACCGCGGCTCAGCCGCTGACGCAGTACTTCAAGATTCATGCCGGGGTCGGCGTGGCCAAGGCGGATGCGGGCGTCGCGCGGGACGATGCCCGAAGGGCGGAAAATGAAGTCGCCCTGAAGGTGAAGCAACTTTACTACGGTCTCTTGTCGGCGGAGCGGCGCAAGCAGGCGGCGGAGCTGCGCATCGAGGCCGGAGAAGAGCGCCTGGGCGAGGCGCGCAACGGCGTCGAGGCAGGCGCGGTGCTGGAGTTGAAGGTGCTGGAAGGCCATGCGCAGATCGCCGGAGCGCGCCATGCGCTGGGATCGCTGGAAGACGCCATCAGTGACATGAAGGTGGAGTTCAACAATCTTACAGGCCTGCCGCTGGACACTGACGTGGAACTCGTCGCGCCTGAATCGGAAACCTCGGATGTAACCGGCGGAGATTTGGAGACCGAGGCACTGGCTCACAATCCGGAGGTTGCAGCCGCTGAAGAAACGCTGAAGAAAGCGCGCGCGGGGCTGAGCGCGGCGCACGCGGAGTACATTCCCGAGATCGGAGCGTTTGCGCAATATGTGCATCAGGATGGCGTGCCGCTGCTGACGGAAAACAACGGCCTCGCGGGCATCAAGATGAATTGGACGCTGCTCGAATTCGGCAAGCGCCGCGGGCAGGTGCATGAACACCAGGCGCAGGTAGCCGAAGCCGAAGAGAACCTCAGGCAGGTTGAGAATCGCGTGCGCGTGGATATCGAAAAGGAAGTGCGCAAGGTGCGGCGCGCGGAGACTGGCCTTGAAGCGGCACGGGAGAGTGTGGCTGCGCGAGCCGAGATGCGCCGTATCACAGCCAATCAGGTGGAGGCGAGCACGGCCAATCCCTCCGCGCTTAAAGAAGCCGAAGGGCAGCTCGCCGAAGCCGAAGCCGTGCTCTTTTCAGCGGAGATGGAGCGAAGTACAGCCCGCGCCGAACTGGAGCGGACGGTGGGACGGAAGTAGCTCTAAAAAGCGCTATGCCCCAAATTGGTCCTCGCCAAAATTCCATTCACGCATGATGAGGATCTGTTTTGCCTTGAAATAAGGCTTGCAGACGCTTTGCAGGCCGGGGGCGAGACACTTAGGGTGATCGGTCGAGATGCCGGACCCCAGCTTCGATGGCTCCCGAGCGCGGTTTACTGGGCTGGTCTTGGTTCATGGGGCATTCGTCGCTTTCTAGTTCTCCGGATGGCTATTTGACGCTGTCGGGAATCTTAACCGCAGACAGTCACGTAGACGCGAGGGCGAAGATGAAGCCTCTGACAACTATGAGAGTCAGATATGGAACCCGCCCTAACCGCACCGATGATCGCGGACACCTTGGCGAAGTGCTTAATTGTTTCCCTTATCTTTTTGTCGAGGATGCGCCGGTCTGTGATGACGATGATCGAACAGATGCTCAGTTTCGTTTTCTTTCATAGGGGTCACCAAAGCGACACGCGGCCGGTCGCATAGTCGGGATATCTCACTTCAACGAAAAACGCTTTTGCCATCATCGTTGCTGTTCCTGGTTTCGCGTGCAAACTCAATCATTGCTTTACCCAGCGTATCCAGAAGATCGGCCCAGTCGCGCAAATGGACATGACCGGAGCGGGTTAACGCGTAGTTGCGCCGGGCCGGGCCGACACCCGCGTCCCATGTGGAGGCGACGTAGCCGTTCGCCTCAAGGGTTCTGAGTGTGCGATAGAGCGCCGCGCCCTCGATCGTTGCGTCCGTCAAAGCATATTGAGCGATAGATTCGGCAATCTCATAGCCATACGATTTCTTTTTTTCTTTGAGAATTCGCAGCACCACAGGCTCGATAAAGCGGGATACGTTCCCCATAGCGCAGGTACAGGGGCGTCCGCAGCCGGGCTGTTTGCAACACCGGCGTCCGGTCTCCCGTGAAGAGTCCTCTGCACGCGATTTTGGATGGAGACTCTCAGGCATATCGGTTGCGGCCCACTCTGCTCAGATAATGATCAGCGCTTTCCTTGACAAACGCCCTGCTAGGTGTATATTACATCTAGCCACTTGATTGCACACATGAGACTCAATGTGCGCTCAATTCAAGTCTACAGAAACGAGAGGTTTATGAGCAAAGTTGGAGTAATGATGTCGGCGAATCGCGCTGATGCACAGATGTCTTCGCATTTTGGCAAAGCAGAATGGATCATGATCGCAGACACGGACAATCCGGTCCCCACGTTTGAAAAAAATGAGGTTCTGAATGGCAAGTGTGCCTCCGAGAACGTGATCCGCCAGGGTTGCACCGACGTGATTGTCGCTGATATAGGCGATGGCGCCCTGGGGCATTTGCAGGCAGCGCACATCCGCGCTTGGGCTGCGCCTGAACCCGTCACCGGAAACGAAGCACTCCGGATGTTCAGCGAGGGGCAATTGCCTCCTGTGCCTGCTACGCGTGCGGCAACAAGACATGGCGAGGGCCTTGGGTGCTGTTGTGCGAACCGGGCCGACTCGGAAGCGCCTTCCCGCTGCCATGGCTGATTCCTAAGCTTGGTGAGCTAACCATGATGATGCTCCAACTTGCATTTCGCACGTTGGAGAGAATGACAGCGCCGTTTGCATGGTTTGAAAAGGAGAATCGAGTGAAGATAATGCGCTATCTGATCGCACTGCTGGCCCTGGCCGGCGTGGTGGTTTCCGCGCTGGCGTTGCGCGTGCACTATTCGACTGAAACCCAGCCCTGCTCCATCAATGAGAAATGGGATTGCGGCGTTGTAAACCACAGCCCGTTTGCCGAGATCGCGCACATCCCAGTGGCCGCGATCGGCATTGCTGGCTACCTGGCGCTGGCCGGGTTGGCGCTGGCAAGACAGCGGTTTCTGGTGTTGCTGGCAGCGCTTGTCGGCCTGGGCTTTGCCCTTCGTCTTACTTCCATTGAAGAATTCGCCTTATGCGCCTGGTGCATCTATTGCATGATCTCGCAGGCCATCATCGCGCTGATTACGTTGCTGGCCCTGGGGTGGTTCACAGAGGAATACATAACACTAAGGCGTGCGGCAAGTCAGGTGTAATTGCGGCACTACAACTTGATTTATCGCCTAAAAGGTGCGAGTAAAAAACTCAACCTTTAGGGTGATGTGCTGGGTAAGTGATTACAATAGGCTGACGCTTTCGTGATTGTGCCAAAAAACTCTTGGTTTGAAGAGTTTCCTCCGCGAACGTCAGATACACTCCCACAGCTTTGAGTGAGTTGCGATGTTCCGCAAAAGCGAGGAAAACGAACAGCTAGCGTGCAGTCAACTCGATCTTGATTTCAGACGGTGACAGCAGTGTGTTGTGAATCAGGCAGTGATGCACAGAACGCATCAGGCCTTCCGTCTGCTCTTCCGTGAGCGGTACGGGATACACGACATGGATGCGGAAGTTGCCGAGCCGGGCAGGCTGTTTAAGCTTTTCGGCGGTCACGGAGACGGCCACGCCGCTCTCCGCCAGGTTGCGAGTCTTCAGGTATTGGACAGCATAGAAAGCCGCGCAAGACCCCAAAGACGCCAGCAGTAATTCCGGGGGCGTCATACCGGTGTCTTCGCCGCCATTCTCTGCTGGCTGGTCGCAGAGAATGGTGTGCGATCGGGACTGAATGGAGAACTTCACCTGATCGAGATGGGTAATCTTCACTTCCATGAGTGTCACCGCCTTTCATTAGATAAAAGACATGAATCCGTCGATTCGTTACAGCATAGATGAAATTATTTCTTTGACTGGGCACCGATCATGCGCAGATATTCCTGCGTAAGAATGGAGCGCAGGCGCGAAGCAACAACGGGATCGCAGGTAAGTTCAAGCGCGCGGCAGCGGTCAATGGCGCCACGCAAGTCGCTCAGGAACGCCACACAGGCAGGGCATGCCTTAATATGTTCGCGCATCTGGTCGCAGGTGATAGGTTCCACTCGGCCATCCAGATACTCTGAGAGGTTTAAAAACAAATCGCGGCACTCGGTGGGGCGTTGCGCCCCTTTTGACAGAAGGCCTTGAACCTTTTTCCTGGCGGGCTTGTGATTATCTGTCTGCTCGGGCGCTCCATCGAGCATCCTGTTCATCTCTTTGCGTACGGAGAGACGCGCCCGATGCAGCCGAACCCTGACCGTACCCGGTTGCAGATCGAGAATCTGTGCCACTTGTTCTGTGGTCATCTCTTCCATGTCGTGGAGGACAAGAACAATCCGCAATTGAGCGGGGATGCGCAGGACCGCCTGGTGCAACAGGCTATTTTGCTCAGCATGAAGCAGGTTTCCTTCTGGACTCCGGCCTGCATCCTTCAGCAATCTCCCCAGCTCCACCTCGTCAGGCATCAATTCGTCGAGTGAGAATGTGTGGCTGGGAGCATGAGTCGGCTTGCGGCGCATCCGCCAGCAACGGTTCCGTGTCACGGTGTAAAGCCATACCGCTAGAGCCTGCGGACTCTGAATCTTGGCCAAGTGGCCGAGCGAGCGGAAGAGAACCTCCTGCATGGTGTCCTCTGCGTCTTCCGGATGCCCGCAGATCTTCATGCTGAAGGAATAAACCGTATTTTGCAGCAGCCCAATGGCCTCCTCGACAGCTTCGGGAGTGTCGCGGTGCAGTAGATCGATTGCTTGGGCTAGTTCTGGTCGCATCGTTTGGGACTCGTACGATTACGACCAGTATAGCCTCCGGCTGCTTGTTCATATAAAGCAGTACTTTTCGGTCACTTGGAGCAGCAGTTGTCTCCGCTTTTCAACCCAAAGGCGCGCAGGATCGACATTGCGGGGCACCAGTTAGTAAATGCCGACTGCAACAGGTTGAGTCCGACAAAAGCCGTCAACCACAGCCAATAGGGCGAATAATGATACGCCAGCGCAAGCGATACGAGAATGATCACGCCTGCGATCAGGCGCACACCGCGTTCAACTGTCATAGGGAGTCTCCTTGTTCGATTTCGGACTTAAGCCCGGTTTCAGTTTTGGGTTCTGCTCCAGATTCATGCCGGGAGTGAACCATGTAGTAAAGCACCGGAATCGTCGGCCACGAGAGGAAAGTCGAGGCCACTGCTCCGGCAATCAGCGACAAGGCCAGTCCCTGAAAGATGGGGTCGGTGAGTATCACGCTTGCGCCAACAACCACCGCGGCTGCGGTCAGCAGCATGGGGCGAAAACGCGTTGCCCCTGCATCGATCACCGCTTCGGCCAACGGCATTCCCTGGCGAATCCTGAGTTCGATAAAGTCCACCAAGATGATCGAGTTGCGTACGATGATCCCTGCTCCGGCAATGAAGCCGATCATCGAAGTCGCCGTAAAGAACGCGCCCAGCAACGCGTGCGCCGGCATGATGCCCACCAGTGTAAGTGGAATAGGCGCCATGATGATTAGCGGCACAATAAAGGAGCGGAACCAGCCAACCACCAGCACGTAGATGAGGATAAGCACTGCGGCGAATGCCAGGCCCATGTCGCGGAAGACCTCGATGGTGATGTGCCACTCGCCGTCCCACTTCATCGAGTAGTGGTCAGTGGATTCCGGCATCGACGCGTTGTAGCGGGTCAGCGTGTATCCAGCTGGAAGCGTGAGATGGTCGAGGGCCTTATTCATCTTGAGAATGGCGTAGACCGGACTTTCTTCGGCGCCAGCCACGTCTCCCGTCACATACACCACGCGGCGCAGATTCTTGTGATAGATGCTGCGCTCGATGGTTTTGTGCTCGACGATCACTAACTCACGCAGGGAGACCATCGTTCCGTCAGCGCCGGGCAGGCGAATATTCTCCAGGCCCTGTTCGGAAGAGCGATCCGCGCGGTCGAGTTCTACCATTGCGGGCACAGGCTCACGCGTGGCTTGATCGTGAATCAGGCCGACCTCCATTCCCGAGAGGGCGAGCGCCAACGCATGAGTTACATCGGAGACCGCGATGCCATGCTCGGCGGCCTTGACCTCATCCACGCGCATTACCAGCCTCGGTTGCGGATCTTCGACGTACCAGTCCGTGTCCACAACTCCCGGAGTGCTCTGAAAGATCGACTTGATCTGCTGAGCAACCTGGGTCTGTCCTGTCAGGTCGGGACCGTAAACCTCGGCCACGAGGGTTTGCACCACGGGCGGTCCGGGCGGAACCTCGCTCACCTGGATGCGCGCGCCGTACTGGTTGCCGATCGCGTCCAGCAACGGACGAAGCCGCTTGGCAATCGCATGGCTCTGCACGCTACGCTGCTTTGCTGGCAGCAGGTTCACCTGTATGTCGGCCTGGTTTGGCTGGCGGCGCATGTAATAGTGGCGCACCAAGCCGTTGAAGTTATAGGGACCTGAGGTTCCGGTATAGGTCTGGTAGTTCAGCACATCCGGCTGCCGCGCAAGCTCTTCGCCCAGCGCCTGAGTCACTCGCGCCGTCTGCTCCAGTGGCGTCCCATCAGGCATGTTGATAACCACCTGCAGTTCGCTCTTATTGTCGAAGGGCAGCATCTTCACGCGCACCAATCCGAGAGGCACCAGTGCAACCGAGATCAAAAGCAGCACGGCTACTCCGATGAAGAACACTGCGCGATTGCGCGCCGAGTGAATCAGCGGCGTCATGATGCGGCGATAGAGCCGTGTCCGCCAGTTCTCGGTCTCCGGTTCCAGTATCTTTGCTCCTTCAAGATGCCTGCCAACCAGTCGCAGAGCTGCCCAGGGCGAAACTACAAAGGCCACCAGCAGCGAGAAGAGCATGGCCGCCGAAGCTCCCACTGGAATGGGCCGCATATACGGTCCCATCAGGCCGCGGACAAAGGCCATGGGCAGCACTGCGGCAATCACGGCAAAGGTGGCCAGGATGGTAGGATTGCCCACTTCGGCAACCGCTTCCACCGCGACCTCGCTCATTGACCGGCCGTGATTTTCCGGAAGCCGGAAGTGGCGCACCATATTTTCAACCACAACGATGGCGTCGTCCACAAGTATGCCGATGCTGAAGATCAAAGCGAAGAGCGTGACGCGATTGATGGTGTAGCCCAGAAAATAGAACACCGACATGGTGAGCGCGAGCGTGACCGGAATGGCCAGCAGCACGACGCCCGACTCGCGCCATCCCAGAAAGATTGCTACTAGAAGTGTTACCGACAGCGTGGCCAGCAATAAGTGTTCCAGCAGTTCATCTGACTTGTCCTTTGCCGTCTCTCCGTAATTCCGCGTCGTGGTTACGGTCAAGTCGTTGGGTATCGTAACGCCCTGCATCTGGTGGACGCGCTTGAGTACTGCGTTGGAAATATCGGTGGCGTTGGTGCCCTTCCGCTTGGCTACGGTGATGGTCACCGCCGGATACTGTCGCGCTGCCGATGCGCCGGCGTTTGTCGTACCGTAGACCACATAGTTTGCCGGCTCCGCGGCGCCGTCGACTATCTTCTCGGCAACGTCGCGCAGATATACCGGGCGCCCGTGACCCACGCCCACCACCACCGCTTCCAAATCCTCGCGGCTAGTGAAGAGGTTGCCGGCGTCGACGCGGATCTCCTGGTTGTTTTCAGCGAAGTTCCCCGCTTGTACGCTTGCATTTGCGGCCTGTAGATGACCGACTATGGCCAATGGCGACAGGCCGTAGGCGCTGAGCTTCTCAGTACTGAGCACTACGCGCATTGTTCGCGGAAGGCCGCCTATGATGGTTGTTTCCGAAACATCAGAGATCTGCCCGATGTTTTGCTGCATCTCGGCGGCGATAGCGCGAAGTTGATAACCGTCGTAATGCTCGCCCCATAAAGTCAGCGCAAGAATGGGAACATCGTCGATGGAGCGGGCCTTGATGAGCGGTTGCGAGACTCCAGGCGGTATGCGGTCGAAATTCGAGTAGAGCTTGCTGTAGACCTTGATCAGCGCATCTTCCTGCTGCGTGCCCACCAGAAAGCGCACGATCACCAGGCTCTGCCCCGGCATCGATGTGGAGTAGACATATTCGACGCCCGGAATCTCGCGCACCAGGTTTTCGATGGGCAGCGTGACGCGCTGCTCCACCTCCGCCGGGGATGCGCCCGGCATGGCAGTGGCAATGTCCAGCATTGGAACAAGAATCTGCGGTTCCTCTTCGCGAGGAATAATCGCCACTGCGAAAATTCCGACAGCCAGCGACGCGGCGATAAAGAGCGGCGTCAGCTTGGAGTTGAGGAAAGAGTGTGCCAGTCTCCCGGCGATTCCAAGCTCTGGCTTCATGGCTGGACCTCTATGCGTTTGCCGGCAAGGTCGCGGTCTGCGGGCGCGTCAACAAGCTTTTCGCCTGCCGAGATGCCTGACAGAACCTCGACAAGATTACCTTGTGCCGCGCCCAAAGTAATGGAACGGAGTTGCGCGATTCCGCGACCGTCGAGCACGTACGCACATTGAAGTGAACCGCGAGACACTACAGCGGAACGTGGAATGAGTATCGCCTGCCGAACGCCGTTGGGAAACTCCGCGGTCGCAAACATTCCGGAGCGCAACAGGCTCGAGGAAGGCAGGTCGATCTTGACTAAAAAGCTGTGGCTGGCGAAATCAGCGGCGGCGTTGATCTCTGCGATAGTGCCAGTCAACGCCGTGGGGCCTGCACCATCAATCGTCACCTGCACCTTCATCCCTTTATGAATCGCGCTGATTGCAGACTCATCCACCGTTGTTTGCAGTTGCAGCGACCCGGCTTGATCTACCTGAAGCAAAGGCATGCCCGGCGAGGCCATTGTCCCCGGATCGGCCATGCGTGCGGTGACGACGCCGGAGAATGGAGCACGCAGGCGCGTATAACTCAGCATGGCTGCTGCACCGTTTGCTTGATCGCGCGCCGCTTCGGTTTGCGCACGCACCGCATCCAGCCTCGCGGATGCGGCCTCAGCTCGCCTCGCCACCTCATCCATCTCTTGCGGGCTTACGCTCTTCTCCGCTTGCAACTGCTGATAGCGTCCCAGCGTGCTGGCCGCGAGATTCGCATCGGTCTGTGCGGCAGCCTGCTGGCCTTGCGCTGCCCTCACCGCTGCCTGCGCCTGATTCGCCGAGGCGCGCAGTGCCGCATCGTCGAGCACCACGAGTGTCTGCCCCGCTCGCACGCTCTCTCCCGCGCTCACCAGAACCTGCTGGATACGACCCATCACCTGCGCCGAGAGGATTGCGGTTTCCCGTGCGTGCAAGGTTCCAGTAGAACGTAGGTTCTGAGAAACCTGTTGCTTCTGGCTTGTGACTACTCGCGCCTGTGCGGATTGAATCACAGGAGAAGCGGATTCGCCGCTCTGGCAACCGGCCATCATCGCCGCTGTAACGGCAAGCAAACTTGCCCCTAAAATAATCTTCATTGCAATTCCTCCGTTGCATCGGGAGTCAGCGTCCCTGTCGCATAAAGTTGTTCGGCATAGGCCATGGCATTGCCGTAGACGGCATGCCAATAACTGGACTGGCTCTGCCGCTCGGCATCCTCGGCGCGCAGCAAGTCGGTGATGGTGGCCAGCCCCGCGCTATAGCGATTCTTCAGAATTCGTAGGCTCTCGGCCGATTGATCCATCGCCGCCTGCGCGGTTTCCAGCGAGAGTTCCGCCGTCTGCCGGTGAATGTGCGCCCGGCTCACTTCCATGCGCATGTGAAGTTGCGAGGCGGCCAGTTGCGCATCGATGCGTTGTTTGCCTGCGCTCTCCCGCGCAAGTTGGGCACGCTTTCCAAAAGGAAGAATATCGACGCTGACCTGTACACCGGCTACCCAGTTGTTTCCCCCCGAACCGGCAAAGGCGGTTCTGTCTTCTTCCCAGTTTCCGTAGGCGCTCACGCGAGGGCCGAACTCCGACTTTGCCGCTCCCACAGCTGAGCCTTGTGCCGATTGCGCCTCTCCCAACGACCGCAGATCGGGCCGCGCCTTTGCTGCTGTCGCCATCTCCTCTTCCAGCGGCTGCTGCGGAAATTTGTGCGGTTCAATCGGCTTGAGTGTGGACGCTTCAAGTTTCTGTGCTCCCATCGCCTCTCGCAGCCCGACCCACGCCAGTTCCAGATCGCCTTTGGCGGCAATCAATTCTTCTTTGCGTGCGGCCGCGTTCACTAGCGCCGACATTCGGTCCGACTCCACCACCAGACCGGCCTTCACGTGCTCTTCGATGGAGTTCTGCAGCGCTGCCGCCGTCTCCTGTTCATGTTGCGCGACAGCGACCTCTCGCTGCGCGTAAAGCACTGACTCATATGCCTGGACAACGCGGAGAACGATCTGCTGGTCCACGGCATTGGCTGAGGATGAGGCGCTTTTTCTGAACAAATCCGCGCGGTGAATCTCCCGCTGCGTCTTGAACGAGTCGAATGCCATCCATGAGCCGGAGAAGCGCGTGGAGAAATTCCCAATAGGCTGAGGGAAGTTCAGCGCGTTCAGGGCAAAGTCGGCCTGCGTAAACTGCCGCTGCCTGAGACGCGTGCCAAAGGCATACACCGGATCGTTTCCGCGGGAGATATCTTCCGTGAAGTTGAGCTGCGGCAGTAGTTGAATGCGCGCCATGGTGGCTGCGGATTTGGCTTCCTGGTTGCCGGCATGCGCCATCGCAGCCTCGGGGCTTTGCCCCAAAGCCGCAAGGACAGCCTGCCGAAGTGTCAGCGGCTCTTGCGCCATGGTGGCCACCCCTCCTATATAAAGCAGGAGCGAAAGGCCAAGGAATCGATAAAGGCGAGAACTCATTGGGTTAAATGTCCTTGGGTGATGCATTCATATGAATAAAGCCCTGGGATAAGGAATTCGTTACAAAAAATGTGAAATAAAATTCATCTGTGACCGTGATACCCCCTTTGATGCGGTTTCCCAGGACAGGACATCTGACGACATTGAAGGCACGGCGATCCGATCTATCGCTGAACGACGGGCGCCCCGCAATGGAAGCAATAGCGGTTCCCGCGTAACCGGCAAGGCGTATACTGACGCCGGGCTGGGAAAGCAAGCTTGAGAATCTTGTTCAATGTCAGATAGAGCGCCGGGACGAGAAGATGGGTGGTTTCTGCCCGCCCAAATCAACCCTCGTCATGCAGCATTCCGGCGACAGAGGATTGGTGCGGTCTTCCCTACTCAGGCGCACCAGACCGCAACGGGAGAACTTCAATGACAGCCGAATTGATCCACAGGCTGCACTTTGCCTTCACCATCACATTCCACTATCTGTTTCCACAACTCACCATGGGCCTCGCTCTCCTGATCGTGGTGCTCAAATCAGTCGCTCTCAAAACCGGCAGTGAGCAGTGGGACCGGGCGGCGCGCTTTTGGGGTCGCATCTTCGCCATCAACTTCGTCTTCGGCGTTGTCACCGGCATTCCCATGGAGTTCGAGTTCGGCACCAACTGGGCTCGCTTCTCGCGGCTCTCCGGCGGTGTCATCGGCCAGCCTCTCGCCATGGAAGGCGTCTTCAGCTTCTTTCTGGAGTCGGCCTTTCTGGGCCTCTTTCTCTATGGCGAAAAACGCATCTCCAAATGGATGCATTGGTTCTCGGCCGTCATGGTTTTTGTCGGCTCCTGGATCTCCGGCTTCTTCATCATCGTCACCGACGCCTGGATGCAGCACCCGGTGGCTTATGACCGGCTGCCCAACGGGCAATTCGAGATGCTCAGCTTCTGGCAACTCCTCCTCAATCCCTGGGGGCTGCTCCAATACGCGCACAATATGACCGGCGCCGTCGTCACTGGCTCCTTCGTCATGGCTGCCACGGGCGCATTCTATCTCCTGGAAAGACAGCGCGAGCAGTACGCCCGCATCTTCCTCAAGGTCGGCGTCATCGCTGGCCTCATAGCCTCAATCCTCATCATCTTCCCCACCGGCGACTTACATGGAAAGTTCGTCGCGCACAACCAACCGGCGGCTATCGCCGGCATGGAAGGTCTCTTCCACAGCGAGGCCGGCGCGGGACTCGTGCTCATGGGCCAACCCAATGAGGAGACCGGCCAGATCGACAACCCCATCGTCGTCAACGACGCGCTGAGCTTCCTCATCTACGGAACCACCAAGGCCGAGGTAAAAGGCCTCGACCAGATTCCCCACGACCAGTGGCCCACCGCCCTGCCACTGCTCTTCTACGCCTACCACATCATGGCCGGCCTGGGAACCTGGTTTGCGTTGCTGATGATCGTCTCCGCATTTTTGCTCTGGCGCAAGCGGCTCTACACGTCGCGCTGGGCGCTGTGGGCGCTGTTGCTCAGTTTTCCGCTGCCTTACATCGCCAACACCGCCGGCTGGATGACCGCCGAACTCGGCCGCCAGCCATGGCTCATCTATGGCCTTATGCGCACCAGCGAAGGCTACTCGAATACCGTTTCTGCCAGCAACGGCCTGTTTACATTGCTTGGTTTCATGGGTCTCTACGCCTTGCTGGCTCTCCTCTTCACTGTCCTCATCTACCGCGAGATCAGCAACGGCCCGGAGCCTAAAACCACTCCCACCGAAGCAGCTCACGCCGAATAACGATTGTCACTCTACCTTGCAGGCCTGAAGAAATAGGAGCTTCGCCATGATGGGTTTTATCTGGTTCTGGCTGGTTGCCGTGATGATCGTGGCCTACGTCGTGCTCGACGGTTTCGATCTGGGCGTAGGCGTACTGCATCTCTTTCTCGTGCGTAACGAGGCGGAGCGGCGAGCGGCGCTGGGCAGCATCGGCCCCGTATGGGACGGCAATGAAGTCTGGCTACTGGCTGGCGGCGGCACGCTCTACTTCGCTTTTCCGCTGCTCTACGCCTCGGCATTCAGCGGCTTCTATCTGCCGCTGATGATCGTGCTCTGGCTGCTTATTTTGCGCGGCATAAGCATCGAGTTGCGCAACCACGTCGAAGTTGGTGTCTGGTGCGCGTTGCTTGACGGCGTCTTCGGCTTATCGAGCGCCCTGCTGACGATCTTCTTCGGCGCCGCCCTTGCAAACGTCCTGCGTGGCGTTCCGCTCAATGCCGACGGCTACTTCTTCCTGCCCCTCTGGACCAACTGGCAGCCCGGACTCCATCCCGGCATTCTCGATTGGTACACGGTCATCGGCGGCCTGGTGGCGCTGGTGGCGCTCACGCTGCATGGCGCTCTCTGGCTCACCGTCAAGACCTCAGGCGAACTCGCCCAGCGCGCCCGCCGCATTGTGACTCCACTGTGGTTCGTACTGGTAGCCCTCACCCTGGCCAGCCTCGTCGCCACCATCAGCGTCCGTCCAGCCAGTCTGAACAACTACTTCAATTACCCCTTCACCTTCGTCGTTCCCGTCGGCGTCATCGCTTCCATGGCCGGCATAGGTCTCCTCAATCGAAACGCCCAGCCAGTCAAGGCGTTCCTCTCTTCCTGCCTCTATCTCTTCTTCATGCTGGCCGGAGCGTGCTGGGGGCTGTATCCCACGCTACTGCCGGCGACCACCGGTGCGGACCGCGACATCACCCTTAGCCGCGCCATCTCCGGCCCGCACACGCTAGCCGTTGGCCTGGTCTGGTGGGGCTTTGGCATGGTGCTGGCCATCGGCTACATTGTCTTCGTGTACGCCAAGTTTCGCGGCAAAGTCGATCTGCATTCGGACGGGCACTGAAGGTTTGGATGAACGCGCTTGAACAACAGGACGGAACTTTAATATCGGCATCAACTATAAACATTCTTGTATTGAAGCCGCTGGTCACAAACCTATAAACTAACGTCTCTTCCATGCCGTGTAAGTTTCAAAAAGGTGTTTTGCCCGATAAAAACCATAATGCCAACAACAACCGAGGAGACTATAGCCGAGCGTGTCAAGGGCGGAGCAAAAGTAGACCACTGCGGCGGAGCAAAAGGTTACCAGCAGAGGGGACGATAAGCAGGGATTTGCGGGGGAGTAGGGCCTCTTTCGCTACGCTCAAGAGGCCCTACTCCCCCGCGGCGCGCTCGACGGGGTGGGAGTTCAGCGTTCTGATGCTGGGGTCCGTTTGCGGCGGCAGTGCTTGAGGCGTTCTGTGGTCTATTTTTGCTCCGGCGCTCACACTCGGAAAAACTACCCCTAAATCTACCCCGTTTTAGTGCTGGCTTCCCCAATACGCCTGTGGATGTAGAAAGACAAAAGCCACTGATTTATCAGTGGCTTCTAAGCGTCCTCTGGACTTTGGTGGATATTGGGGAATCTAGAAATGGTAGCACGACTGGATTAGTATCGGATAGTAAGTACTTAATAAATGAATCATTTGAAAGATGAAATCGACAGTATACCCCCAATTATACCCCCAATGTATCGCCGTGTATCTGCTTTTCCGCCCATGAACGGCATCGCTGCAATGCGACTTGATTTCGGTGGCATCTTCCTTGATTTGGATTCCGTACCCGGTTGCAGCTTGCGCCGGAATGCCCACCTGCGCATAGACGGACCCCAAGGGATGCAATCTCCCCCGGCGTTGGTGGATGGGAGCCAGGACGCGGCGGTAGTACGACGTCGCGGCGGGGGTTTGGCGTTCGGGGTGACTGGGTGCCGCTGGGGACGGCTCCAGCTTCGGGTGCGCTCTGGCGTGGCTCCCCGCAGTGAGACCACCAGCGGTAAGGAGTGCGGCTGTAGCCGCCCATGTGTTTCACGGGGGGTGGGGTGGGGGTGGAGCCCGGTTTCTTCGCAACCGGGTCTATCCGCGGAAATCACGATTTTTTCAGTTTTGTCACGTTGGCAGGTTTCAGCGTCCAGAATCTTGGGAACCCACTTCAACAGGACAAGGAGAGTTTCAATCGCCTCGATAGCGGCGCACTTCTTCCTACTTGACAGCAAAGGCAACCGGCACGCTTTCTTGGCTACAGTCTCAATCGCCTCGATAGCGGCGCACTTCTTCCTACCACATGAATTTGACAGTGATCAAGCCAGAGTCGGTAACGTCTCAATCGCCTCGATAGCGGCGCACTTCTTCTTACGCCTGGTCTCACTCCGGACGTGCGGAATCTTCCTTCCGTCTCAATCGCCTCGATTGCGGCGCACTTCTTCTTACCTCTCCTCGCGCTTTGTTATGGATAAGAGCGCCCCAGTCTCAATCGCCTCGATAGCGGCGCACTTCTTCTTACTTGGGAGTTTGTTTTTTGTGAACTTAGCTTGTGAATTTGTCTCAATCGCCTCGATAGCGGCGCACTTCTTCCTACTCGGAGGTGACGATAAACTTCAACAACCCAAGGTTCTCTGTGTTTCAATCGCCTCGATAGTGGCGCACTTCTTCCGACGCTACACTGGCAAGCAACTACACAACGCCTCTTACGTCTCAATCGCCTCGATAGCGGCGCACTTCTTCCTATGGAAAATTAGTATCACTCGAAATCGAAAGCAGGTCAAGTCTCATCGCCGAGAGATCGGCGCACTTCTTCCTACCGCACTTTTGACAAAGAAGCGTTAGAAGAACTCGCGTCTCAATCGCCTCGAGATCGGCGCACTTCTTCCTACCTCCGCCAATTTACCCCCCCCTTCTTATCAACCGTCAACAGACGGTTTCTGACAGACCGTCAATATGAAACGCAGGCATCCAGACAATCTACAGGAGACCACGTGGTCAGATTGCTGGTGTCATAAAGAAATGACTAACCAATTGACATAGTAAACTGACAACAATACACGTGAGACCCAATAGCAAGAACACTGCGCCCCAACTTATCCACCGAATTTTAGAGTAGTTTGCTAGTCGGAGATCAAAATATCTTTGGCAGAGAATTGCCGTCGGATCAGTAGTTTTATACACGCCCTCAATAAAGTTTGCGAACAGTGCTCTTTTATCGCGGCTCATCCCCTCATCCATTCGACGAGTATTCTCCGCGTCGGTTACCACACCCCTAAGGCGAGAAAATGTACGCCTAATATCAGAAAATATTATCCAAGCACCAGCCTTTGGAGGATGTGATGTCCTTGGTATGAATGCAAATATGCACGAGACAACGGCCATAAAGAGAAACCATATCGCGCACAGACTCAGCGCTGTTATAAGGAGAGACATTGGTTTTTCTTGTCTGGAATTATACATAAATCCCAAAGCGACTGTAGATGTTATAAGACATAAATATGTAATATGATCGAGAGACGAAAGAAACGAAGTATATGATAGGACGTACATATCCACAATTGGACGCATCTTAGAGTCGTCACCATTCAGAAATGCCACAATTTCTCCAATCTCATCCCACGAATTAACCATTATTGGAGGATGCAAACTGGCTCCAAGGGAGCGCATCAATTTCTTGTCTATTTTATGATCTTGAGTTCCAAACCAAAGTGGGACTAAATCCATATTAACAGCCGCTCTAATGTCAGACATTGCATCGCCAATTACCGCAATAATTCTGCCTTGGCCTTTCAGCTTCTCCAATGCCTTAAGCTTGAATTCTTCGTCCCTTCGGCGCAGTTCTTCGGAATTGCACACATCAAGATTCGGTTTAAACATAATTTCGGGGGTCTTCACTCCATGGCTGTGAAGCCAGGAAAGTGTCCCTCTCTTCATGGATTCTGATCCATCATGTCGGCCCGTCAAAAAGACAATTCTATATATTATTGACATTTCCAGAATGGCTGCAAGGGCTCCAACAATTGGCTCGTCCAGAGAAAGATATTTGTTGGAAAGAAACACCTGGTAGAAGCTCTCGATAGGACTGAGAGCGGAATCTTTAAAACGCATGCGGGATGATGTACTATGCCGTGGAAAATCTTCGATATACGTAATTACCGCGTCTGAGGTTGGCTCTGTTGTAAACGGCCATTCTGACCCAATTATGTCTCGCGCACTGGCGATCAATCGCTTGTGATTAGTTAGAATTGTCCCGTCTATATCCACAACAACAATCGGCTTCTCCATGCAGTCACCTTCATGAATGAATCGAATTTGTCTGAAACAGCGAATCTCCGTCGCGAAAAACTTTCAAGATTTACGAGGTTCCGTGAAACTCCAGCATTCCCGATACCAAATTTCACAAGGGCAATAAGTATAGTGCTGAATTGTGTTGTCGGTAGATCTGTACACCAAGCACAACTAGTCTTTGCCGATTCAGATTGCAGCCTGGTGGCTGTTGAAAACTACCCGAGCGACGAGCATGAATGGTGTTCTCTTTCCCGAGCAACTGATAAGGCTGGCTACTATATTAGCCCAGACATTCGAGTTTGATAAGCTCTGATTTTGGCATTCTGAAGTGGCCCACTTCGGCCGTTTGTTTTGGCCCACCCTATGGACCGAACGAACCCCTAGTCTGGACTGAGCATTTGCTTGGTCTGGAGGCGGGAGTTGGACTGGAGAGCCAAGGTGGAACTATACGAGCTGATTCTGGTCCCTGAACGGATACAGAGCCGGTTCCGCAAAATCGGACAGGGGTTTAGGTGGAGGTTCTGTTCTTCCACAGCCTAAGATGGCTGAGAAGAGGAGAACCGATGAGCAGACGACCTCGCAGGAA
>Ga0302266_10001902_pt1 | contig 18696 bp, 13 predicted proteins | sample III_Bog_E1_2_FD_194559 | JGI IMG/M metagenome (GOLD analysis project Ga0302266, IMG submission 194559) | Peat permafrost microbial communities from Stordalen Mire near Abisko, Sweden - III_Bog_E1_2 | ecosystem: Environmental > Terrestrial > Soil > Wetlands > Peat | place: Sweden: Abisko... | reverse complement strand
TAGCAGGCTTGGCGTTCGACACGGCGGGGAATCTCTACGGCACGACCTCCGCCGGCGGATCGAGCGGCAACGGCACGGTGTTCGAACTCTCTCCGCCGAGCCAGACGGGCGGAAACTGGACCGAAAGCGTGCTCTACAGTTTCGGCACCGGCGCGGATGGGGCAACTCCGGTTGGCGGCGTCAGCTTTGACGCTTCCGGCAATCTTTACGGCACAACGTCGGCCGGAGGCGCTTACACGTTGGGTACGGTTTTTCAGCTAACGCCAGGAGCTCCTTGGACAGAAAACAAACTCCATGATTTCCAGAACGCCGATGACGGAGCGGTTCCCTACGCCGGCCTGATCGCCGATCAATCGGGCAATTTCTATGGCGCTGCGACCGAAGGCGGCAAGAATGGTGGCGGCACAATCTTCGAACTGACACCCGCGAACGGCAGCTGGAATTTCACAGCGATTTACAGCGTGCCGGGTTGGGGCATCTCAGGTAGCTTCCGTAATGTCGTCTTCGATCCGTCCTCGGGCAATCTTTACGGCACCACCCACTGCGACGGCGAGTACAATTCCGGGACGGTGTATAAGCTGACCCCCTCGGGTAGAAGTTGGGATTACAATCTGCTTTACAACTTCAAGGGCGACCACGATGGACTCTACTCGTTCAGCAACTTGGTCTTAAATCAAGGCAAACTCTACGGTACGACCAAGTACGGCGGCACCAAGGGCAACGGTGTGATCTTCGAAGTCACGCCGTAACAGAAGTTTTTCGACATAAAAAACGCCGGCTGTCCTGGGAACGGGACAGCCGGCGTTTTTATTGGTGAGTGCTTGTTCTGCGCGTATGACCACAAGAGAACGCGGACGGTCATCGAACGTTGGGTATACTCGTTTCACCGGAGTCGCCCGCCAACGGAGCACTCTTAAAGACCTTTGAATCCGATAGGGAAGGTTCGCGATGAACGGCGCGGAAAGCCTGATCCGAACGCTGGTGGCTGGGGGAGTTGAGACCTGTTTCACAAACCCAGGCACTTCAGAAATACACATCGTCGCCGCGCTCGACCGGATCGGCGAAATGCGTTGCGTTCTCGGCCTCTTCGAGGGCGTCGTCACCGGAGCGGCCGACGGCTACGCCCGCATGGCGGAGAAACCGGCATGCACTCTGCTTCATCTCGGTCCGGGCCTGAGCAATGGCCTTGCGAATCTGCACAATGCGAGCCGGGCGCAGGTGCCGCTTGTAAATCTGGTGGGGCAGCATGCGACTGACCACCTGCGTTACGATACTCCGCTTACTTCCGACATAGAGGCCATTGCACAGCCTTGCTCGAAGTGGGTGCGCACATCTCGGGCACCTTCGGAAATTGGCCGCGACGCGGTGGAAGCCGTATTAGCTGCGCGCACGGCGCCCGGGCAGATTGCCACTCTGATCGTTCCCGCCGACGTTGCGTGGAATGAGGGCGGCTCGGTCGCATCCTTGCCAGCGCTGCGTAAGCCTCCAATGCCGGACAGTCAGGCAGTCGAGCGCGCGGCGGCGATGCTGCGATCCGGCGCACGAACCGCGATTCTGATTGCAGGAAACGGACTGTATGGCAAAGGGCTGCTCGCCGCCGGGCGTATCGCATCGGCAACGGGCGCCAAACTATTGGCTCCCTACCCTATTACTCGGCTGCAACGGGGCGCGGGATTGCCGCGGGTCGATCGCGTGCAGTATGTGCTCGAACCGGGAGTCGAGCAGTTCAAGGAATTTCGGCAGCTGATTCTGGTGGGCGCACAGGCTCCGGTGGCGTATTTCGCGTATCCGGGAAAGAGCAGTGTTTTCACTTCGCCGGAATGTGCGATCCACACGTTGGCGAAGCCTGGCGAAGATTACGTTGGCGCGCTCGACGCGCTGGCGGCAGCTTTGTCGGTACGCGGCGAAGATCGCACCGTGGAACAAGCGGAGCGGCCGACGATGCCTAGCGGGGAGATTACCTTGCCGGGACTGGCGGCGGCGGTGGGAGCTCTGCTGCCGGAGAACTGTATCGTGGTCGACGAGTCGATGACCTCGGGCCGCGGATTGATGGCGGCGACGAGTGGAGCGCCTCCGCATGACTGGCTGGCGAATACGGGCGGCTCGATAGGAATTGCCTTGCCACTGGCGGTAGGAGCGGCCGTGGCTTGTCCAGATCGCCGAGTATTGTGCCTGAGTGCCGACGGCAGCGGCATGTACACGGCGCAGGCGCTGTGGACGATGGCGCGGGAGAGTCTCAACGTTACGACGGTAGTCTTCGCCAACCGCGATTACGCCGTTCTAAAACGTGAGTTTACCTATTTGGGTATTGGCAGTCCGGGAGCTCGCGCGGCGGCGATGTTCGAGATTGGACGTCCCGATCTCGACTGGACACTGCTGGCGAAGGGCATGGGCGTGCCTGGTATTCGCGTGAATTCGCTGGATGCATTTGGGAAGGCGCTGCGGGCGGGTTTGGAAGGGGAAGGCCCGACGCTGATTGAGGTGCCGCTGTAGAGTTGGAGGTCGCAGCCCCCAAACGGGGCAGCAGTAGCGTATTCTGACCCGGCCGCGCGCAGGCTACAGTAAGACAATTCTGGTGCTCATATCCGCTTTCTTATTGACCCCTCGCGTGTAAGCGCGGACAATTGAGCGATCTCGACTGCGTGGAAGTTTTGCTTCCCCCAGCGGCAGGCGAGTAAGACCTTCTCCTGGCCAATGTTCATTTACAACTGAAGGAATTCCTATGAGACGCGCCTACGTTGTCTGCCTGATTCAGATTCTTATTCAGCTGTCTGCAACCACATTGCTGTTGTGTCAGTCGAATCGTGTGCCTCCTCTGAGTCCGATTGCGAACGGCGTATCGCCGATTAGCGTCCACGAGGCGCTTACGAGAGACGGCTCCGGCAAGTTCCCTCCGAGCTTCGAGGCAGGACAATGGCAACCCGATGGGTTGGTAAATTCACTGTCGTTCGCACCATGGCCGCCTTTTGGATCACGGTTGCACCCTGGAACCTCTTCGGGGGTTTTTCCCACCCAACCGCGAAACTCTCGGAATCGTAGAATCAAAGCACCTCGGGCAGCCGGAGCTTCGATTTTTGAGATGGCGGCGACGTATGACTCGGGCGGTGGGGCTGTGTCGGTCGCGGTTGGGGATTTCAAAGGTGACGGCAAGCTCGATCTGGTGGTGGCGAACGGCTCCTCCGACACGGTGGGCATTCTGTTGGGCAACGGCGACGGAACTTTCCAAGCGGTGGTGCCCTACGGATCGGGTGGGAACGCGACTTCGGTCGTAGTGGCGGACGTAAACGGCGATGGCAAGCTCGACCTGGTGGTGGCCAATGAATGTGGTGGCAGTGGCGATTGCTATGGCTCCATGGGCACGGTGGCCGTTTTGCTAGGAAATGGCGACGGAACCTTCCAGGCGGCGGTAACCTACAGTGCGGGTGGGCTGAACGCGACTTCGGTCGCCGTGGCAGATGTAAACGGGGACGGCAAACCCGATTTGGTGGTCGCGATTTGCCCCAACAATAGCGGCTTTAGTTGTGGCAACGGCGCAAGCGCTGCTGTCAGTGTGTTGTTTGGTAACGGCGACGGGACCTTTCAGGCAGTCGTGTCATACGCGACGGGCAGCCAGGATGCCAATTCCGTAGCCGTAGCGGATGTAAACGGAGACGGCAAGCCCGATATAGTGGTGGCCAGCGCGTGTGTCAGTAATCCCTACTACTGCGAACCGGGAGCAGGCGTGCTGAGCGTGCTGCTGGGCAATGGCGACGGAACTTTCCAAGCGGCGAGGATTCAAGATTCGGGCGGCCTGAACCCAACTTCGGTTGCGGTTGCGGATGTAAACGGAGATGGCAAGCCCGACTTAATCGTGGCTAACGGCTACTCGACTAGCGGAATAGGCGTGCTGCTGGGCAATGGCGACGGAACTTTCCAAGCGGCAGTGACCTACGGGTCGGGTGGCTATGAGGCCAATGCGGTAGCGGTCGCAGATGTGAACGGCGACGGGAAGCCCGATTTGGTGGTAGCGAATTGCGGTGGAAGCTCTGACGGTTGTAATGACGGAAATAATGCAGCGGTGGGGGTGTTGCTAGGCAATGGCGACGGAACTTTCCAAGCAGCAATGACCTACGCCTCAGGTGGTATATACGGCATTTCCGTTGCCGTAAAGGATGTGAACGGAGATGGCAAACCTGATTTGTTGGTTGTCAACCAGGATGCCTGCGGCTATGCCTCATGTCTAAACGGCTCTGTGGGGGTGTTGCTGGGCAACGGGGATGGAACCTTTCGGGCGGCGCCGATCTACGGTTCAGGCGGGAGCCCCACTTTTTCCCTGGCGGTGGGGGATGTAAACGGCGATGGCAAGCCCGACCTTGTGATGGCAGTCCGGTGTTCCGGGATCGGAGGCTGTGCTGACAGCGCGGTTGGGGTATTGCTGGGCAACGGCGACGGGACCTTTAAGACGGCGATCCCCTACGGCTCGGGTGGATACGATGCACGTTCGGCTGTGGCGGCGGACGTGAACGGGGACGGTAAGCTTGATTTGGTTGTGGCCAACGAATGCACCAATGACAACGAGCCTGTCCCCAACTGCAACAGCGTGGTGGGGGTGTTGCTGGGCAACGGCGACGGAACTTTCCAGCCAGCGGCGTCCTACGGAACGGGCGGCTACTATGCCGATTCGGTGGCGGTGGAGGATGTAAACGGTGACGGCAAGCTCGACATAGTAGTGGCCAACCAGTGCGCTGACAGCAGTTGCACGAACGCAAACGTGGGCGTATTGCTGGGCAACGGAGACGGAACCTTCCAGACGGCCGTGACGTACGGATCGGGTGGATACTATGCCACCTCGCTCGCCGTGGCAGATGTAAACGGGGACGGCAAGCCGGACCTGTTAGTAGCCAACGAGTGTGCGATTGGCAGCAACTGTGGGAGCAGCGGCAAAGTGGGGGTACTGCTGGGCAACGGAGACGGAACCTTCCAGGCTCCAGTGACCTACAGTTCGGGCGGGCAATTTCCGTATTCGCTAGCCGTAGGCGATGTGAACGGAGATGGTAAACCGGATTTGGTAGTTACGAATCTGTATAAAAATGGCGGGTCAACAAACGGCTCACTGGGGGTGCTGTTAGGCAATGGGGACGGAACCTTCCGAAAGGGTTCTACGACGATGATACCGGCCTACGGTTTAGGCGCAATTGTGTTTTCGGATTTCAACGGCGATGGGAAACTGGATGTTGCGTCGGGGGACGGGTATGGGGACGGGATCTTACTACTGGGTAACGGCAACGGAACTTTCCAGAGCTTTATGACTCTGGGCGCTGGTGGTTTCGGAATTGCTGTCGGCGATTTCAACCTTGACGGCAAGCCCGACCTCGCGGTCGGCGGGGTTGCTATCCTGCTGAACATCACGGGCGAGGCGACAACAACCACGCTGTTTTCCTCGCACAATCCGTCCAGCCTGAATCAACGTACCACCTTCACAGCCACCGTTTCGTCGCCGGTCGGAATACCGGCTGGCAAAGTTACTTTCATGAATGGCACGACCGCTCTCGCCACCAAGACGCTCATTGGCGGTGCGGCTAGCTTTGCCACCTCCAATTTGCCAGCGGGGATGAACAGTATTACGGCGGTTTATGGAGGCGGGGGCGAGGCGAACTTTGGCGCCAGCACTTCTGCGGCGGTGAATCAATCCGTGCTGACGCCGACTGCGACTACGCTCTCGTCTTCCGCGAACCCATCCGGTTATGGGCAGAAGGTAACTTTCACAGCGGTGGTAACTTCTGGCGCAGGCGCGCCGGCGGATGGAGAGACCGTATCGTTTGTGGAGGACTTGACGATACTGGGTTCGAAGAAGTTGAGCGGAGGTTCGGCTAGCTTCACGACTTCGGCGCTGCCGGTGGGTACTCACCTGATCACTGCGGTGTACGGCGGCGACTCAAGTCTCGCTAGAAGCGCGTCGGCATGGGTGAAGCAGGTGGTGAAAAAGGCAGGAGAGTGACGAAGGCGTTTCGTCGGCCTTCAGGTGCTGGAATGGCGGAGATAAGAGGGTTAAAGCAGCGGCGGGAAATCTAAGGTGTTGAGGCAACCGGAACCATCTTGGCCAGTTCGCTCTTGGCGATTTTTCCGGTGGGCGTCAGCGGCATTGACCGGACCAACAGAATTTGCGATGGCCGCTTGTAGGGGGCGAGGTGTTGTGCGGCGTGTTGCGCCAAGTCGCTTTCCGAAGCGCTCGCGAATGGCGCGAGTTGCACGTAAGCAACGACTTCCTCGCCGCCTTGGGTGCCCTCGACCGTCCGGCCAATGACCGCCGAGCGCGCGACTGCGGGGTGTGAGTTCAGCACGGCTTCGACCTCGGCGGGATAGACATTTTCTCCGAAGCGAATGATCAGTTCCCTGGTTCGGCCGACGATAAAGAGATATCCGTTTTCCAGACGAACCAGATCGCGGGTGTTGAACCATCCCTCGGGATTAACGGCGGCGGCGGTTTCCTCGGGAGCGCGATAGTATCCCTTCATGACATTCGGACCGCGCACCCAGAGTTCGCCGACTTCTCCATCTGGCAACTGCTTCCCATCGGGTCCAACCAGCTGAGCCTCCACTCCTGGGAGAATCCTGCCCACGGAGGTGTCGGTGCGGCGCTCCCCCACGACGGCCTGCGAAATATTGGGAGAGCATTCGGTGATGCCGTATCCGTTGTGGAGGGCCATGCCAAACAGATTCTCCACTTGCGCTTTGAGCGCGGGCTGCAGCGGCGCGCCGGAAGAGGAGATGATGCGCAGGTTTGGAAAATTGAGCTTCTGCCGCCCCTTCAGCTTTGCGTAGTCGGCGCAAAGAGAGAACATCGAGGGCGCCCCGAGGACAACCGTCAGCCGCTCTTTCTCCAGCGTGGCAAGAGTTGCTACCGGATCGAAGCGCGACGCCAGATACAGAGTTGCACCGCTCAGCAAGGACCCTAGAAGCACCACGGAAAGGCCGACCGCATGCGACATCGGCAGGACACCATACAGGCGGTCCTCTGGATTTAGCGACCGGATCCTCGCCGAGACCGCCGCTACAAAGAGCAGGTTGCGGTGGGTCAGCATGACGCCCTTGGGGAGGCCGGTTGTTCCCGACGTATAAATCAACGCGGCGATACGTTGCGCGGCGTCGACGGCAACCGGTTCCGGTTCGACTGCTTGGTTAAGCGGGCCAATGGCGATGGGGCCCAGCCCAGCCGCGTCCTGGATAACCGCGCTATGCCGCTTGGCGTGCTCTCGGGCTTGCGCCGAGACGCTGGTGGTGTAGATAACTCGGCGGGCGCCGCAATGTTCGCGGATCTCATCGACTTCCCGAACGGAAAGACGTGCGTTTACCAACACCGGCCAGGCGTCGAGAGCGGCCAGCGCTAATAGGATCGCGACGGACGCTCGGCTATTTTCGCACACGATCATGACCCGATCGCCGGGGCGAACGCTTGCGTCGAGAAGCCAGCACTGCGTATCGGCAACGGCAGTTGCGAGCTGCCGATAGGTCCAAGCGCCCGATGCTTCCACCAAGGCCGGCTGTTCCGGCATGCGGTCGCACCACGGCTTGATTACGTCGCAAATGCGCTGAGGCAGGTTGGCTAGAAGCGCGGCAACGCTGACAGGAGTCGTCTCTGGCATCATGGAATTCTGGCGAGTCGAGTCTGGGGAAATGGCCGACTTACTTTGGACAGGTTCCTTGCTGGCTTTGGGGCAATCCTATTGGTTTTCGCTGGACATTTTCTTGTACGGACGCCACCGCCGACAGTTTCGAGACGCCCGTCTTCTTCGACACGATGTAGCTCAACCAATTGCGGTAAATGGCGATCGCGGCGGAGAGCCATGTTCTTTGCAACGTCCTGGCCAACGCATCGTTGGGGAAAGCATCCATCAATTCTTCGCTATTATCGGAACCATGGCCGGTCGGCAAGTCTTCGCGAAATTTGTTCACCAGGCGTTCGCCGGCCGCGTCGAAGTAGCCTTTCGGCATTGCGGGATAGGTTTCCCGTTCCTGCTTGAGAAATCTCTTGATATCTCGACGGTATTCCTTCAGCAGAGTCTCGGCGCCATATTCGGGATGGCCCTGGAAATGGACAAAGAGGCTTTGTGTTTTCTTCTTGACGAACGTGTCCACACCACCCTCGGCCGATTGCGTCAGAACGAAATAGCCAGAATCCTTCAACGCATCGGCTTGTACCTCATTCCATCGGGAGTGGGGAAAACGCACACGCTCTGCCGTGCCGACAAGTAGCGGATGGCCGTCTTCCTTGGCGAAATCAAATACGCCAAACTGTTTGTCGGGCAAGCGGTGACGGGGGATACCGTCGCTGTGAAGCACGCTGGCGTGTGCCGCCAGACAAGAAAGTATCGCGGACACGGTGTTCCGTTCTGCCCAATCGAACACATCCGCCAAAACTTTCCAGTACGGTTCATCCCGCAGGTTGGGCTGGCGCGGCTCGGTGCCGGTGACGATCACGCCATCGAATTGGGTTTGCCAAAGTTCGTCGAGGCTGTAGTAGAAACTGTTGAGATGACGCTGTCCGCGATCGGTGCGCGGAATCCCGGTAAGAGAATAGAGCTTCAGGTAGATCGGAAGGTCGCCCGATGCTTCGTCGAGCAGGTCGAAGAACTGTAACTCGGTATCCTCCAGAGCGGCGTCGGGCATGTTATTGATGAGCGCAATGTTGAGGTGCTCTGTGGGCGTGCCACAGGCGCCTCCTCCATTACGGCAAGCCCCTTCCTGCGCCCAACGGGGCGGGATACGGCCGCCTTCAACAATCAATGGCATGTCACACCTCCCCACTCACGATGCGTGCCCGACTGTGGATTTCCTACTGCGTTGCATGGTCCAGCGCTTGTCCCAGGTCTTCGAGGATATCGTCGATGTGCTCGATCCCCACACTAAGTCGAATCATCTCGGGAGTAACTCCGACTTTTGCCTGCTCCTCAGGAGTCAGCTGCCGGTGTGTCGTCGACGCTGGATGACACGACAACGATTTGGCATCACCCATGTTTACCATTCGCTTGAAGAGGCGGAAAGCGTTGAAGCACTTCCTGCCGCCCTCGTAGCCGCCTTTCACGCCAAATGTCAGCAACGAGCAGAAGTTGGTGCCCAGGTAGCGATGCGCCATCGGATAGAGCGGGTTGTCGGGAAACCCAACGTAGTTAACCCAGTCGACCAGGGGATGAGCACGCAAGAATTCGGCAACCTTCCGCGCGTTTTCGACGTGCCGCTCGACCCGTAGGGAGAGAGTCTGAATCCCCTGTAAGAACAGGAAGCCGTTAAACGGCGACAGGGTCGCGCCGGTATTTCGTTGGCAAACGGTTCGGCAGCGCGCGACAAACGCTGCATCTCCGTAATGATCGACATAGACCACGCCGTGGTAAGCAACCTCCGGCACATTCAACATGTAGAACTTCTTGGGATATTGTCGCCACGGGAACTTGCCGCCGTCCACAATCATTCCGCCGATACTGGTGCCGCCGCCGCCAATGAACTTGGTCATGGAGTGCACCACCACATCGGCGCCATACTCGATTGGCCGCAACAAAACCGGCGTAGCCACCGTGTTGTCAACCACCAGCGGCACTCCGTGTTTGTGCGCGACCCGCGCCAGGCCTTCGATGTCGGCCACGTTTCCGGCGGGATTGCCGACGCTTTCGCAATAGACGGCGCGGGTATTTTCGTCGATCAACTTCTCAATGTCTTCGGGTTTGTCTGTCGCTCCAAATCTTGCCTCGATGCCGCGCTTACGGAAAATGTGGGCGAGCAGCGTGTAAGTAGCGCCATATAACTGCGGAGTAGAAACGATGTTATTGCCAATTTCGGCAATATTGATGAGAGAATACTCGATCGCCGCCATGCCGGAACTGACGCTGAGTCCATCGACTCCGCCTTCGAGCGCGGCCACGCGTTTTTCCAGCACCGTATTGGTGGGATTTCCGATTCGGGTATAGATGTTTCCCTGGACTTCGAGATTGAACAGAGCAGCGCCATGTTCCGCGCTGTCGAACTCGAAGGCGACGGTCTGGTAGATGGGCACCGCAACGGCTTTGGTGGTTGGATCGCCATCGTAGCCGGCGTGAATTGCTATTGTTTCTCTCTTCATACGTCTCTCTTCATGCGTTCATCCGCTCCCAAATCGATTCGCGTTGGTTCACTTCGCCGTGGTGGCAACGCTTGGAACCCGAACCGATTGCGGACTCTGCGCCAGTGCTTTTGCCACGGTTTCCGTGAGACGGCGAGCCGCAAAGCCGGCTCCGAAAGCAAATCGCATCACCGGACCGAAGCTGTTCGCCGCCGCGAGCCCTACAAAATAAATGCCAGGCATGGACGATTCGAAACTCGACGAGAGCACCGGGCTGCCCTTGGCCGTTTTGATCCGGGACCGGATTTCAGAGTTGAGGAAAGTCAGGCGATCCAAATTCACCTTGTAACCCGTGGCCGCGATGATGTGCCCGGTCACGACCTTACGCTCGGAACCATCCGCAGCACGCAGATGCAAGCGGACTTCGTGATTGCCGTCCAGCACCTCGGCTCGCTCTGGCGTGTATCCAAGCAAACACGGCACCTGTGCCATCTTATCCTTCACGAACCATCCCGCCGAAGGACCAAGGCTCTTTTCCACGATCTCCAGCCGAAACTGCTCGGGCAAATGGTGGAACAAGCCCGGGGCATCGGCATAGAAACGCGACCGCAATCCGGGCCCCAGACCCGATTTTGGATGCCGAACCTGCTGCCAGGCCGACCGGGGCTTGCCCGTCGGCGTGCTGTGAAACTTCAATTCCGGCTGGCGCGCAACCAGTTGTACATCGGCACCAGCCTCGTGCAGTAGTGCTGCCAAGTCAATCGCCGATGCGCCGCCGCCGATCACGACAACATTCCTCCCCTTGAACACACCTGGGTCAGCGTGGCGAAAACTATGCGACAAGAATTGCGGAGAAAGATTTGCGAGGTTACTGGGGACGTATTCGAAGTGGGTGATTCCGACCGCCAGCACGACGCGCTGTGCGGCAACTGTTTCGCCATCCTCGAGTCCGAGGACAAATCCCCCCGGCGCGCGATCCAGACTGATCACTTGCTTGTCTTCAAGCTCCGGCAACATCCGTTCGCGAAACGCCTGTCCATATGCGACGAAGGTCTCAAGCTGCACGGGGAGCCCGGCAGCGGCATACTTGATCCCGCGCTCGGCGCAAAACTTCTCCAGTGTGAACGCTTCCTCGGGATCGTAGATATTCGATGCGAACCCGTCCGACTTCAACATCATGCCTTTGGGCATGTGATTGAGCCAGCTATCCATCGGACGGCCAAAAATGCGAAATGGGATGCCCTGCCGCCGAAAGTGCGCTGCCACGGATAGCCCGTACGGACCCGCTCCAATAATTGCAGTGTTCAACATGACCTGACCAATGCCTCCTTACCGTCGATTGTAAATTGATACAAATGGGCGAAACTAGCTTCAGGCACCCAAAGAAGATTCTCCAACAATTTTAGTTTCATTGGCGCCGGACAACCAGAACACGATAGTCACATCGATCTGCGAGCGAACAAACGACAAGCGATCAAAGCCGCGGTTCGCGTTTATTGAGCAGGCACACACCGGTCCATGGAAAATTTCCTGGATTGCCTTTGGGTTCGGGCAACAGGGAGAGGAGTTCGGCTGGCGCCCGGTTGAATTGCGCCGCCGTTTTCAGCATTCCCTGAACATCCGTCGGCTCCCATCCGTACGGGGCGAAAAAGTTCACTCCCTCGGGAGGACCAAACTTGAAGGCGGCTCCAGCCTCGCTCAGTTGCTTGCCGGTCGTGCGCTGCATCAATCGGAGTTGGCCAGGGGAAGCCAAGTCGATGATCCAGGTCTGAAAGCGGTTCTCGGCAGCAAGGTCGGCAGCCAAGGAGGCCACTTCCTCGGCTGAGAAATAGATCAGGAGGCCCTCAGTGGCAACAACAACCTTGGTTGCCCGAGCGTTGAGCTGCGCGAAAAGCTTGCGCCTCTCCGGACCGTCCGACAAATCCAGAGAAATTCGCTCCAGCCGGCAGCGAGGCTTCTCATTGGCGAGAGTTTCTTCCTTGTAGGCAATGATGTCCTGAAAATCGACCTCGATCCATTGCAGCGTCGGCGGCAGGTTCATACGGTAGGGCCGCGCATCGAGTCCGGCAGCGAGGTTCACAACCAGGTCTGCCCCTTCCTGAATGGCGCGGGAAAGGAACTGATCGAAAAGATAGGTGCGCGCCACCCATGCCCACTCCTGCTTGTTGCCTTGGATCAGTGTGTTCGCGATGCGGAAGCCATGGTCGCCCGCCAGACGCTCGGCGTAGGGGTCGTGGAACAGGGCGTCGGGCCGCCGCGTTTCGAGCGCACGAAAATACGCAACCCAGCGGGCTGTATCGGATACACCGCGTACGGTAATCGGCTCACTCATGATCGGTATTTTGGAGCTTGCAACTCAGAACCTCTATTCACAATCTAATATTTATCCAACGGATGAACAGATGGAAGACCGGATTTGGCAAACCAGTTATGCTTGATACTCCAGACGCATAAAGTCGCTCCGAGGGCCGTCCCGAATGTGTTGGTAATGAGGTCGGTCACGCCTGAGTCTCGGGTCGGAAGAAATGCCTGCAGCACTTCGATCGTGAGGCTGACCAGGAATCCCAGCGCAATGGTGAGCCGAGTTGCCCGCTTGATCTTTCCAACCGCAGAGAAATACGCCTGAAAAAAGAAACCCAGCGGAATGAAGCCGACGACGTTGATAGCGACATTCTTCCAATAATGCCAGCCGGGACGGAATTCATCCCATGGTAATTCCAGAAACTCTTCATGTAAGACAAAAAAACGCTCCGGGATCAGAAGGTTGGTCGATGTGTCTACCTGGTTGTGGACCACGTTCCCTTTCCCTTCGTCGAAACGAAAGCGGGCAACCATGCTTTCGCGTTCAGCCGGATCCGGCGGCCCGTCTATCGTCCCGGCTGCGGTCCAATTCGCATGATCCTGCGAGACCTCAGCAGGCAAGAGCCCGCGATCGTAAACCGCGAGTCCTTTGATCTGTCCAGACCAGTTATACGTGGTCAGCGGACCGTTGCCGACTACGAGTTCCCCCGACAAGTCCCGACTTGTCAGTTTGAAGTCTGGAAAGTTCCTGACCAACGTGCCATCCACATAGATGGCCGCACCTGCTTCACCCGAGCTGATCGCGAAAACGACTGGGCTGGGACCGCGGAAAACATCCGCGACATAGATGCTCGCTTCGGTGGCGTGGCCGTGACTTTGGCGTTCCAGCACCAAGCCATCTCGCCATTGCCGCAACGAGAACGAGACGACTTTGCTGGCCGGCCAATAGAACGCAAGAACAGTGCCCCTGGAGTTGGACAAATTCGGTTCCAGCCAGATCTCAAGACTGCATGCCTTGTCCGCCCGTAGCTCATTGGCGGCAAAGGGATTCGCACTCAAGATGCTGCCGTGCTTGCCAAAGCGAAGACCGTTTCCCTGACTCAACCAGCTGACGTCATTCCTGGGAGCATGAAACGGCCAGAGTCCCGCTGTAAGAATGATCAACAAAACACAGACACAAATCACTCGCAGCAGCATCTTTTGCATCGTGGGATCATGGGACCCAACAGAACTCAATTCCAGATTCTCATTGTGGACCGATAAGGCGTCAGACGGAAGCCTTAAAACCCTCTCTTGACCGCCAAGTATGGGATTAGCGCAATTTCAGCCAGACCCGGGAGAGGATCCCGGGGGCTGAAGACTGCTTCGACGTCGCAGTCGATTATCGAACGAAGATAATCCTTCCAATCCGTGTCGCCTCGGAGAATCGCCGTCATGGCAGCGGGAATATCTGTGGTTGTACGGACCCATGTCACTCCGGCGCGTCCTCTGCTGACGGGAACGGGCAATCCGACCTGATCCGCGTAAAGCATGTAGCTGAAATCCACGCCCGCCTGGGCTCCAAGGCTATGGTAGCCCCACGTTCTGGCATTTACATCGAGTAGCTTGTATTGGGAATCACGCGGATCGAGCTTGTACTCGATCTCGACCAAGCCGTAGTAATCAATGGCGCGCAGGAATCGTTCGGAGAACTCCTCCAGAATTGGAATATCCACACTCTCGACATAGGTGCTCGCTCGTCCAAACTCAAGCGGATGCTGACGCCTGCGCCGTGCTACCATCTTGCCCACTGCTTCCCCTTTGCGAAAGAACGCGCAGTAAGAAAACTGCTGGGTGCCTCCGCCGGGGATGCCTTTTGATATAGGCTTCTTAACTCCGAGTGGTTGTTCGCGCGCCATGCTTTGGCTTTGGTGGCGTAAACAAAATGCTCCTTGATTGCGGGCTTAAGCGCAAAAGGCGGCGCAAGGCTGTCGAGCTGCGAGAGTTGGCCGATATTTTCCGGATAGTGCGTGACGGGCGTGGGAATGCCGAGTTCCTGCGCCAGTCGGTACGTATTTCTCTTATCCCAGGCCCACTTCACAGTCTCCCAATCGGGCGTAGGAACCCGGAACACCTGGCTCAACTCTTCGCGGTTGTGCGACAAAGCCGCGACAAGCTCCTCGCGGGTTGGGTAGAGTATCCATCCATCCAAACCTCCGCGCTTTCCGATCTCGATCAAGCGATCCACCGCCGCACGCTCGTTGCGCAAGTCCGGCACGCTCACAAATCGCGTAGCGTATCGCGAAAATCGGGAAATCGAATATTCATCATCCACGACACAAACCGGGATTCCCTGCCGTCCAAGGCTGCGGACAATCCCCAGCCCCTGATAGTCGCCGCCGATCACAACCGCGCCCACCATGCCCTGTGCAGGGGGCACGACGCGGGGCGGAGAAACGGGTTCGGTCACGGCGCTCACGGCTCAGTGGCTTCCATTGCTAAGAAGGATCGAACGAGTCAATTCCTTCGAGGCAAACTCGGCTCCCGAGACGAAACCCAGGAGCGGCCCGAAGCTCCATGCCGCAGGTTTACCCAGGAAATGTAATCCCGGCACCGACGACTCGAGCCCACGGTCAAGCACCGGGAAACCGCCGACCATGTCGACTTGATTGGTCAAGGATTGAGCAAGAAAAGGATACTTGGAGATGTCAACGCGAAACCCGGTCGCGAGCAGCGCGTGATCGACGAGGCGCTCGGCGCCATCGTCTAGGCGAAGTCGAATTTGGCTGCCGGCAACGGCGGCCGAGACCACCTTGCGCCCCAAGGTAATGGGCAGCCCGTCAATTCGCGACCGCAGCCAGTAGGCGCCGGCGGGCCGGATGGCACGATAGGCGGTGCGATCCTGGAAACTTCGCGGGAAGCGGCGGAACAGATGCGGCATGGCCACCAGACGGCTGATTCCGGCCGGGCCGACGTCGCGCGTCGAATACAACATCTTCGAAATTACGCCGAGGTGATGCAGCCGGGGATGCAACCCCACCCAGTTCAGGGTCCGATCGCGGGCAATCACTTCGACCTGACAGCCGGCCTCTTTGAGCAGTGCAGCCGACTCCAGAGCGCTCTGCCCGCCGCCGATCACAACCACCTGTCGTCCACGGAACTTTCGCAAATCGTTGTGGTCGGCGGCATGCGACGCCAGGGCAGCGGGAAGGCCATCGAATTCCTTTGGCCGAGCGGCAAATGGACCGATTCCGCCAGCCACGACCACGCGCTGAGCCGTAAATTCCTCTCCGTCCGCCATCCCGACCTTGAAGCCTCGACCGTCGATTTCGACGCTGCGGACCTGTCTCCGTTCCACATTCGGAACGGCCTGGCTCTGATACCAACGGCCATAGTCGACAAATCGCTCCAGTGGAATCGGCTTCGAAATGGGATCGCCCGTTTGCCGGCAGTAGGCATCCAACGTCAGTTTTTGCTTGGGATCGGCAATATGGGAGGCTCCCCAATTGGATCGTAACCACATGCCCGCCGGCATCTGGTTCTGCCAAAATGCCATGGGCTCGCCAAAAACCCTCGTTTCCACGCCCGCAGCGCGCAAGTAGGCCGCTGCGGAGAGTCCATAGGGCCCCGCCCCTACAATCGCCACACGACAGTCCGGTGATTTCCCCTGCACGGTATTTTCCTTGTTTTAATGCTGATTTGTGATGGACGTCACAGACCTCTGGTTGGCACCCGTAGTAGTCTGGTGCCCGAAAAGAGGTAGCATGTTCTCGGCGATACTGCTGGCAGTCGCGGCGCTGTACGCGGTGTTCGGAGCGGTGATCGTCCGCCGGCTGCGCAAACCAACCTGCCGCGTCTGCCTCAACCGGCAAATCTGCCCAAACCGCGAGTCGGAGCACTCGCAGCCCAACCGCCAACCGTGTTGGAGTTGCGGTCAGACAATCGCGTGTGCCGAGCCAACCCCATATTCGAAGGCGTCTTAACCCTCGTACAATTTGCTTTCGCCTGTTCGGACACGGACGCCAGATCTACGGTTACAGATTTCCTGCACGGCCCCTGATGAACAGTGTGCACCGTGCTGCGAGATCAGGAGGGATGAAACTCATGGGGCAAGCACGCCGGCAGCCGCACTCTGGGCCGTAAAGACAAGGCTCCCGTTCTTTTCCGCAGCATAGGCAATCCGAGCCCGTTCGCTTCCCTCCCCTTCGATCCGCCAATCGTCGCCGTCTTTCACTAATGTCATCTTCGAACGTTGTCTCCACCATCGGTCAATTTGGCCGGGCGTGGCTAGCCACAGATTCTTCTCCTCGCGAAGCTGGACCAGGCGAGCAAGCAGTTGCTGATACAGACGATTCTCCCGCTCTTTCTTGATGTAATCCGGATGGACGATGAAACTCATCAGGCCGTTCTGCTGGAGGATGAGATCGATTTCCCTGTTCCAGAGATCCAGGGAGAAGCTCCGCAGATAGTTAAAGAGCGAATAATCCTGAGTGGTAGTAACAGGCAATTCCAGCATCTTGCCTACAAAGTAAGGCATGACCGTGCAACATCCGCCGCGTTGCGGCTCCAGATGCGCCGAGGTGGGGACCGACATGTCGTAAGAGAAGTCAAGGTCGGAGTACCACTCCTGCCGGTGGTACAAGATCGCGGACCGGAATCCGGAAGCCCCCCAGCGCCGACCGTACTCGTTGATCTTAACCGCCCGCCTGGCAAATTCATCCCGGTGGTTGTACAAGCGGCCGTCATGGTTCAGATCCTGAACATTGACTTCGAAGCCGCGCTGGCGGATCGAATCCAGGTACTTGTCACTCACCTCATAACGGTCTTCCGGGACGACCTGGAACGAGGCCGCCATTCCAAAGCGTTGGTTAAGGTCCATCACTGCGTCGCAGTAATCCCGCCCCGCGGCGGTCTCCACGTCATGGGTCATGCAGACGGCGCTGGCGGCGCCCTCGGGCCAGAACCAAATGAAAGGCATTTGCTGGAGTCTCTGCGTGCGCAGCAAAAGCTGCATCGATCCGCGCACCAGGCTGTCCACGGTATGATCCACCGGCCAGTTCGGAAAAGCGATCTTGTTCCAATCGCTCAAGTACAGGCGTTGCAAATGCCGGCGGACAGCAACCGGCAGAAGAGGCCGGACCGCGTAATACATTCGAGCAATCAACCCGTCTTCGGAACTGCCGTACTGGCGATCCCCGGCATAGCGCTCCATGCGGAGATTCTCGACAACTTCCTCCAGATCAAACGGCAAACACACGGAACCGGACGCGCAATCCGCGTCTTGCCACGCATCGCGCAGAGCGCCCTTCGGAGAATCGGACGGCGGATGACCGGCATATTTTCCATAGCCGACGACCCCCTTTCCAAAGCTGAAAAAACCGCAGCGTTCGGAAAGCCCTTCCTTCGCCGCCAGGCGAACGTAGCGGTCGGGGCAGCGAAAATATTCGAGAAGCGTCTGGTTCATAGCGCGAGAAAATTCGACCCCAGCCGATGAGCTCATGAGATCCCCGGTGAATCCATCCCCACGGTTCCGACCTTCACTCAGCCAATATGGCGGTAAAGCAGATTTCCTGCCGCGACGAGCACTCGATCCGGAGTCACTTTCACGATCTCCTGTGCGATTTTTTTGGGCAAGGTGTCGTGGTGAGAATGCGGACGACTCGGGTAACGCCAATACCTGAGGTCGGAACGGACTCCGCCCCAATGCTCCTTGAAGGCAGCCAAGCCTTCGTTGCCCGTATCGCTGCGCCCCAGGTCCAGCGCTTCATAACCCGCCGCTTTGGCCTGCTGGATTGTATTCCACAGAAGCAGCGAGACGCCACCCAACGGGTGCATTTGGGCATCGCTGGCACCGTACTTGTAGGTGACGGTTTTCTTGTGGTTTAGGGTCAAGATGCTGGCGATGGGCATGCCGTTCTTGGACGCAACCCGGATGGCAAGGTTCGCCCCGAGACTCGCGATCAAGCTGCGAAACCACAGGATGGGTTGGGGAGGTAAATATTTTCGCCTCCGGGTCGCCACCACCAACTTGTAAAACTGCCCGAGTAGGCGTTCCGAGTTACCTTGCTCATAGGTCAGCGCTTCGCGCTCCGCGCGCCGGATTCTGCGCCGAACCGAGCTGTGGAGGTTCCGATGGATATCGTCGATGCCAGGCCGCAAATCGACCGCATGCCAAAGGTATTGGTTGCTTTGCCCGAACAGGGTGGCAACGCCGGGTTCGAGGCGCAGCGGCCGAACTTCGCCGTACTGCCATTTCCCGCCATGCACGCTTTCTCGCACTTGCAGCAAAAGGTCGTCGAACTCCGCCGAACTCCCCACCAAAGGCTCGCAATGATCGGAGAAAGGCA
>Ga0302266_10001896_pt1 | contig 18744 bp, 4 predicted proteins | sample III_Bog_E1_2_FD_194559 | JGI IMG/M metagenome (GOLD analysis project Ga0302266, IMG submission 194559) | Peat permafrost microbial communities from Stordalen Mire near Abisko, Sweden - III_Bog_E1_2 | ecosystem: Environmental > Terrestrial > Soil > Wetlands > Peat | place: Sweden: Abisko... | reverse complement strand
CGGGCCGCATTTATCTCTGACCGCTGGACATCCATCATGGATGCCCAGCGGTTTTTATTTGCCCCAAATTTCCTTCGGTTCCTCGTCGATCCACTTCTTGAAAGGCGAAAGGTGCCACGTGTTCGCGCGGTGGAGATCCCTCGCCTTTGGGGACCTGGGATTGAGCGCTCAGCCGCGGCCTGCTGTGTGGCCGCGGAGGGACCAGTTCCGCGCGCAGCCGCACTGCAAATAAAACCTGAATAAAATACGCATTATCAATAACTTAAGCAGCTATCTCCCACGAAATCAGCGCGCTTTCCAAATAAACGGCTAACTCTCTGCAACCCCCCACCTCGTTCAATTAAACTCTCTGCAACCGAAACATATCGAAAAGGCTGCCCGCAAGGTACGTGTCTCAACGAGTCGCAACCACAGGTTCAACCCTTTAGCATGTTTTGCAACCACCTGAGCAGCCTTTTACCCTATGTAGCGCAACCCTATCCTTGAATCTCTCGAGCTCAGAAACTGCCCGCTGCCATAGCCGGGGGAATCAACTCTCCGGCTCTATTTCAACGGCATTGATCAGCGGATAATTCTTGACCGGGGTGAATTCAATATCGAGCATGCCATGCGCCGTCGGGCTCACATGATCGAATGTCATCACGGAAGCGCCGGTTTTTTGGGAGCTCAAAATATCAAAGTCCTTCAGCAGAGTTGTCCCGTTGCAATATACGTCGAATACGCGGCTTCCTACGCCGCCCGGACCGCCATTGCTTCCACCAAACCATCCCTCGGAAAAATACAAACGAACCTTGTACTGCTTGTCCGCAGCTACCGGGATAAGGTAGTGAAAATGCCCGTATCGTTCCCATTCGAAAAGCCTTGAGTTTGCCACCTTAGGCAGGCCATCCGGGTGAAATGTTCTGCGTCCGCCATGGAAAAATCGCTCTGGAAGCCAGGTCTTTCCCTGGTCATCGCGGAAGACCGCTGGTCCCGCAATCATTCGAAAAACCTGGGCTTCATCTAAGTCAGCCCGTGAGACTTCCACCGCATTGACAAACGATCCATCGGAAGTAAAGTCAAGGTGAATGGCTCCATCCTGCATGGGTTGAATTCCGGTGTAGATCTTCCCAATCGCAATATCGTCGCCGCCCGCCTCATCGACAATATCGAGAGCCTCAGCTCGCCGATTGTTGATGGTGAAGTCGACCTGCCTTGCGGCCTCCTTGTCGCCCGCCGTGTCCGCAAAAAGAAGCAGGAGCTGATAGGTTCCAGGAGGCACCGGAATCTTGCACTGAAACTTGCCCTCCCGGCCCTCCTGAAAGATCACTGGATCGTCCGTTCCCTGTATTTCATGGCCGGGGTGGGCGAAAAGTGCGCCTCCCTGGCAGGATTTCTCGGGGGCCCAGGATTGTCCTGCGGCGTCGATATATGGACTCTCGTGGTTCCCGAACCGGATTCGCGTTATTGGCTCTTGAGCCGCGTTCTGAATCGGAACCAGGTTTCCGGTTTTAACCGAGTGCGCCACCTGTTTGTGATTGTTGAAGTACACTCCAACCGATGCCAGAAGAGCTAAGACCAGGACTACCGCTCCTGGCCAAAACCCCCATTTATGCCGGGGTTTCGGTTCAGGCAGATGCTGCGGGCGCACCTCCTGGGTTTGGGATGTCGTCTCGGGGGGAACCGAGACGGCAGGGACGGAGTAGGCGGCAGATTCCTGGGGCTTCCTGATGAACTGCAGCAAATACTTTCCTGCCGGAAGTTGTATTTGGATCTGGTGCCCCGCGCCCTCGGTTGCATAGTAGTTCTCCAGCTTCTTCCGCAAAGCATGAGCAGTGACACGCACAATAGTGTCCGACTGAGGATCGAATTGTTCAGGCCGATGAAGGGCTTGGACAGCAATGCTGTATTCCTTGATCTGGTCGGCTTTCCCGGCGAAATGCTGCTCGGCGACGTACTCCAGGAAATGTAAGAGATTCGGTGCCTTCTTAAAAATCTCTGATTGCAGGACAGCTTGCAGCTCCTGCCATTCTTCGTCCTGAGGGATTTTGACTTCCGGGTACACCAGGGACATTGGGGACATCTACTCCTTCGGGCTCACGGCGGTAATCATTATAGCCAGCTGAAGATAACCGTGGAAGGTAGCCTTAACAGCATCGTTAACGAAATTAACAAGGCGAAAGTATTAGATATTTGGGCCAGGAGTCTGAAGAATCATACATAGACGCAACCTACACATTTTAAATGACGTTGCCGATCTGTAGCCCAGAGGTAACCCCCACTGGCTCCGGAAATTGGCCCACCATTGCTGGAGCGTCACCGGCACGTTATCCGTGAATGAACAGCTATTCACTTGCCAGAAGCACTCTCGCTCACAGAATGTCGCGCATGTGACATTGCCCGTTCATTGCAGGTCGGCATTGAACGGAGCTGAGCAAAAAGGGCAAAATCCCCCGAGAACTGACTTGCCTTTCATCACTTTCTTCAAGCTCAAACGCGTTACCGCTCAACCGATCTTGCGTCGAATTCGTTTCAACACGGTGGATTGGAGTTGTCTTCAGATGAATATTCGAACAGGCCAGGGCATTCTTGCCAGCCGGCTCTTTTTCTGTTTGGTGCTAGTGACGTTTTTCTCGTCGGGCAGATTGCTATCCGGACAGAACAGCACAGTCTTCGGCCCGAACGTGTATGTGTTCACCCCCAGCACTCCAGTGGCTACGATCAATTCCACTCTTGCAACATTGGCCGGCAACGCGCAGTTCAGCACCAATCGCTATGCCGTGTTTTTTGAACCAGGCACATATAACGGTGTCGAATCCCAGGTTGGCTTCTACATGTCGGTCGCGGGACTCGGAGAGGTGCCTACCGCGACGGCCATCACTAATGGCTATCTGACCGTGAACACGACCGACGGCAATGGGAATCTGACGACAAATTTCTGGCGCTCCATTGAAAACATGGAGATGTCTCTGCCGGCCGGTGACGTTGAGCAGTGGGGAGTCTCGCAGGGCGCCGATTTTCGCCGCATGGACATTAACGACAGCGTGGAGCTCACCAACACAAACTGCGGCGAGGCGAGCGGCGGATTCATCGGTGACAGTGTGATCACCGGCAATATCGAGTCCTGCTCTCAGCAGCAGTGGTATACCCGCAACAGCAACTTTGCCGGCTGGACGGGAAATCTCTGGAACATGACCTTCTCCGGAGACAACGGCGCTCCAGCCCCTGCTTGGGGTGGCGGCGGAAACAACTATGCCGTCCTTGCCACGACTCCGGTCGTCCGCGAAAAGCCGTTTCTCTATCAGGACAGCAGCGGCAACTACTGGGTATTCTCGCCTACGTTGCGAACCAATTCCGTGGGTCCGAGCTGGACCAGCACCAACCCCGGCCCTGGCAACTCACTGGCCATCAGCACCTTCTTTATCGCTACCCCCTCAAGTTCACTAGCCAGCATCAATGCCGCGCTTGCTTCGGGGCAGAACCTGATTTTGACACCGGGCATCTATCAGTATTCGGGTTCAATCAATGTCACCAATTCGAATACGGTTGTACTCGGACTTGGCTATGCGGATCTTGTTCCACAGACGGGAACAGCGGCGATGACTGTTGCCGACGTGGACGGAGTGCAACTGGCCGGGTTTCTGATTGATGCCGGCCCCGTTAACTCATCGGTACTTCTCCAGATTGGAGTTAAGGGAGCATCACGGGTTAGTCATGCGAGCAATCCGACATCGATCAGCGATGTGAACTTCCGCATAGGGGGCGCAACAACCGGAACTGCGACCATCGCCACGGAAATCGACAGCGACAACGTGATTATCGACAATATGTGGTCGTGGCGCGCGGATCATGGAGCGGGCGCCCCCGGCTGGACTGGCGACGTTGCCATGAATGGCTTGGTGGTGAACGGCGACAACGTCACGGCGTTGGGTTTGGCCGTGGAGCACTACGAGGCAGAGCAAGTTGTCTGGAATGGTGAGGGCGGCGAGACCATCTTCTACCAAAGCGAAATGCCCTATGACGTACCCAGCCAAGCTGCATGGATGAATGGGAGTCTGGATGGCTACGCATCGTACAATGTTGCTCCATCGGTAACCACTCACACGGCTTATGGGCTCGGTGTCTATTCCTTCTTCAATGTTTCGGGAGTTACCATCTTTGCAAACAGCGGAATCGCGGCACCGGTTGCCACCGGAGTGAAGTTCAGCGACCTGGTAACGGTATATCTGGCAGGCAGCGGCGGCATTGATTACACCATCGCCTCCGATAGTCCTGGAATCACGGATAATGCTGGCACGACGGCACAGTCGGGATCTTACATAAGCTTTGTCGGGTCGTGGGGCGGTACGAGCGGCGGCTGCACAGCGGTTCCAACTGTCCCTGGAATGCCTTCCGGCACGGGAACTTCTTCCAGCACAATCAGTGTGACCTGGGGAGCCAGCACTGCCGGATCGTCCTGCACAGTTAGCTACAACCTCTATCGCAGTGCGACTTCTGGTTTCACCCCGGGGTCGACCAATCAGATTGCCTCAGGTCTGACGAGTGCGTCGTACGCGGATACCGGTCTGGCCACCGCCACCACTTACTACTACGTTGTCGAAGCGGCTGACGGAGACGGCTCATCGGCGGCGTCGGCACAGGGAAGCGGTACTACGACTGGCACCGGCACTTGCGGCGCGGTTCCAGCTGCACCCACCGGGCTAGCGGCAACGGCAATGTCCTCCAGTGCTATTAGCTTGACCTGGGGGGCAGTAACTCCACCGGCTAACTGCACCATCAGTTCCTACACCGTATACGGCGGAACAACGCAAAATCCGACCACTGTAATCGCGAGCGGGGTAACGGGCACCAGCTATACCAACACGGGCCTCGCGGCTTCCACGACTTACTATTACGTTGTCAAGGCGGTCGATGCGGACGGCACATCGGCGGCATCAACGCAGGCCCAAGCCACCACGGGCGCCGCGTCCTGCACTGCGATTCCCTCAGCGCCAACGGGCTTGACTGCGACCCCATCTTCTTCCAGCGTCATCGGTCTGAGTTGGTCGGCAGTTACTCCTCCACCTAACTGCTCGATCAGCTCCTACAGTGTCTACGGGAGCACAACCAGCGGGTTTACCCCGGGCTCCGGCAACCTCCTATCCAGCTCGGTCACAGGTACGACTTATTCCAACACCGGCCTTTCGTCCTCTACGACCTACTACTACAAAGTGGAGGCGACGGATGCGGACGGTACATCAGCAGCCTCGGCGCAGGCGACCGCGACAACATTACCGATATCCGGATCAGGCGTGTCCATCAACGCTGGGGGCGCGGCGGTGAGCAACGTCGGCGGCGGCGACAATGCCTTTGTTGCCGACGAAGATTTCACCGGCGGCGGCACTTACTCGGTGACCAACACGATCACCATACCCGCCAGCATTTCTGCTACTGCTGCACCTGCGGCGGTTTACCAGTCGGCGCGGCAGGGAACTGCGACGTATACAATCCCCGGCCTGACAGCTGGAAGCAGTTACACCGTGCGTCTCCATTTTGCAGAGCTCTACTTCTCGGCAGCCGGTAGTCGTGAGTTCAATGTGGCAATCAATGGAACAACAGTGCTAACCAACTTCGACATCTACGGCACGGCCCAAGCCAACTACACGGCTGTGGTGGAGCAGTTCGCCGCCACCGCTAACAGCAGCGGCGACATCGTGATTGCCTTTACAAACGGCGCCAAAGATCAACCCATGATCAACGGGGTTGAGGTGCTTGGCTCATCAACCAGTTGCAGCACCGTTCCATCGGCACCTACAGGGCTAACGGCAACTACGTCTTCCTCCAGTTCCATCGGCCTGAGTTGGAGCGCGGTCACTCCCCCGGCTAACTGCTCCATCAGTTCCTACACTGTTTACGGTGGAACGACCGCTAATCCGACTACGGTAATCGCGAGCGGAGTGACGGGTACGACTTACTCCAACACGGGCCTCGCGGCTTCGACAACTTACTACTACCTGGTCAAGGCGCTGGATGCTGACGGTACATCGGCCGCTTCTGCGCAGGCCCAGGCTACGACTTCGGCCGCATCTTGCACAACGGTTCCTTCAGCGCCCACCGGACTTACGGCAACGGCTTCTTCCTCGACTGCCATCGGCTTGAGCTGGAGCGCAGTGACTCCTCCCGCCAATTGCTCCATTAGCTCCTACACAGTTTACGGCGGAACGACTGCAAATCCGACCACCGTAATCGCAAGCGGAGTGACGGGTACAACTTACTCCAACACCGGCCTCACCCCCTCGACGACTTACTACTACGCCGTCAAAGCGCTCGATGCGGACGGCACATCGGCAGCTTCGGCGCAGGCCAGCGCGACCACCCAACCGACCTCCGGCGCAGAGATTGTAGCAATCGCCGCCGGTGGCCCCGCAGAGAGTAACTCGGGCGGAGGAGATTACTCCTTTGTCGCGGACGAAGACTTCAGCGGCGGTGGGGACAACAGCACTGTCACGGCCACTATTAATCTGACCCAGCCCGGTGCCAATGCAGCGCCCATGGCGGTGTATCAGCACGGACGGGCCGGCATTTTCACCTACACGATTCCGAACCTGACGCCGGGCACTCAATATACGGTGCTACTGCATTTCGCCGAGACGTACTTTACTGCGAAGGGAAGTCGTGTCTTCAATGTTGCCATCAACGGCACGACCGTGCTGAGTAACTTTGACATCTTTGCAACGGTCGGGAAGGATGCGGCCCTGGTGGAACAATTTACTGCCACCGCAAACAGCAGCGGCCAAATCGCAATCGCCTTCACCAACGGAACCGCCGACCAACCTCTGCTTATGGGGATTGAAGTCCGGTAAAACGAACTCAATACATTCAGGCGGGCGGCATTTTGTGTCGCTCGCCTCAAGCCTCGCAAAAGCGTACGTGAAGAGAGAAATCTCCACACGATCCTCAACACTTCACCTTCAAGGAGTTCGTTGTGAATTTGAATATACCGTTGAAAAGCGCCGCGACCGATTCAGACGAAACGGTGTACGGACAGGCAATCAGGATCTCCCACCTGCTTATCACTTATAAACCGCTCTTCCTCCTGATTGCTCTATGTCTTGCATGCACCAGCACCATGCATGCGCAATGGACCCAGGTATGGGGCGGCCCTTTTACCGGCGCGGCGGGCACAACTTACAACCATGCCAATTGGTGGAATAATGTCCAGCCCACCGCGGTTTGGGGCGATGGCACAATCCAGAACACGAGCGATAGCCTGCAGAACGTGTATCTCGATGGGAACGGTGATCTGGTTATCGCCATGACATACAACCCAAACAACGCCGTGCCGTACACTTCGGCAAGATTGACCAGCACGTATAACGCCGGACCTTACGGACGAATGGACGCTCGCATTCAGAATCCGTCGGCTGTGGGCATGGGCGCGGCATTCTGGGCTCTTGGCGCGAATGCTTACGGACCAGGCACTGGGCCGGGTTCATCGGCGCCTAGCACGGCCGGAGGCGTGCCGTGGCCCTGGTGCGGTGAGTTGGACATGATGGAACTCCAGGCCGCTAACAACCAACACAATGGCTCAACCATCCACGGCGGACAGACCGACGGTCAGACCTACTACGAGTACGGTGGAATCAGTTCGGCCATAAACCTGACAGGAAGCGCAACATTCGACAATGGCTTTCATGTCTTCAGCACCGAATGGGCGCCATATTCTTTCACCTACCTGCTGGACGGTGTGGCATATGCCAGCGTGAACCTGGCGAATATTGGAGCAACCGATCAATGGGAATTCACCCAGCCGATCAACTTCATCCTTAGTTCAGGAATCGGTGGAAACGGCGGGACACCAAACGGTCAGGGCTTCCCGTCTAACTTGGTCATCAATTATGTCAATTACTCCCAGTGGAGTGCTGGAGCGCCGGCTCCCGCTACGGGATTCACAGCCACAGCCACCAACAGCAATGCAGTTAGTCTCACATGGAACGCAAGCACGACCTCGGGTGTCACCTACGACATTTACGCGACTACGACGTCGGGTACTGCACCAGCCCTGGCCAACCTCGTCGCGCAGAATGTTACCGGAACCTCCTATGTGAATACCGGCCTGATGCCGAGCACGACCTACTATTACACGGTGAAGTCGGCTAACTTTGGCGGTGAGTCCACAGTTGCCACCGCAACCGTAACCACGCAGGCCCCAGGGAACAGCACCGGGATGCAACTGAGTGCTGGTGGATATGCAATAGGCACCTATATGAACGCCAACCCACCGCAGCCGGCGGTCGCAGGTGCAGCGGGACCTGCCCCCTTTGTTCTTGGCGGTTCCACAAACTACCACTGGACCGCGGGGCCGCCAGCAGGCCTTACACCGGTCGACACTTCGCTTGTCACCAATCCTGCGCCGCAAGGAATTTACAACGTGGAGCGCTGGGGTGCTGCGGCATGGACTATTCCCGGCCTGAATGCGCTGGGCGGTTATAACGTCCGCCTGCACTTTGTTGACTTTGGATCCACCGCGGCAGGTCAGCGGGAATTCAACGTCGCCATCAACGGACAGCAAGTCTTGACTAACTTCGATATCTTTGCGGAAACAGGAGCCACCGCAAAGGCCATCGTTGAGCAGTTCTACACTACCGCTGATGAGAACGGCATCATCGAGATTCAGACCAGCGTTGGAGCCGCTGACCAGCCCACAATCGAGGCAATCGAGATCGTTCCCGCTACCGGCAGCAATCCAGTCGGGGCAACTCCCGGTACGAATGCTGATCTTGCGATTAACTCGGGCGGTGCGGCAACTGGAGGCTTTGTTGCTGACGAAGACTTCAACGGCGGCGACACAGCTACTTCGACAGCAACAGTTACCACGAATGCAAATTCAGCCCCAGAGGCTGTCTATCTATCAGAGCGCTACGTGCCCTTCACGTATGTCCTGACTGGCCTGGTTGCGGACGCGCCGTACAACGTCAAAATGCATTTCGCTGAAACTTACTGGACCGCAGTCGGGCAACGCGTCTTCAGCGTATCCATGAATGGGAAATATGTTTTAAACGACGTGGACGTATTCAAAACGGCCGGCGGCGAAAACATTGCGTACGACCCGCAATTTGCGACGAGTGCCGACAAGTTCGGTCAGATCATCGTGCAATTCATCTACGGAGGTGCCGACCAGCCCTTCATCGACGGCATCGAAGCAGTGAAGACTGGCAATCCGCCAACCTGCACTGCCGCTCCAACCGTTCCAGGCACGCCTGGCGGAACCTCCACCACCTCAACCGTTGCGCTCTCATGGGCAGCCAGCACCGCCGGATCGTCTTGCTCAGTGAGTTACAACGTCTTCCGCAGCACCGCCAGCGGATTCACCCCCGGTTCCGGGAACCAGGTAGCTTCCGGCCTTACGTCATCTTCGTTCGGCGATTCGGGCCTGGCTTCTGGAACCACCTATTACTACAAGGTCGAATCGTCTGACTCCGCAGGCGCATCGGCAGCTTCCGCGCAGGGGGCAGTTACAACTCAGAACCCGGGCTGCACCACTGTTCCTTCCGTTCCAGGGACACCCAGCGGCACAGCAACCTCTTCAACGGCTAGTCTGAGTTGGAGCGCAAGCAGCGCTGGGGCTAGCTGCACGGTCAGTTACAGCGTCTTCCGCAGCACAACAACCGGCTTTACACCTGGCTCTGGAAATCAAGTCGCAACGGGTCTGGCAACGGCCTCCTATGGCGATTCTGGATTGGCGGCTTCCACCACTTATTACTACAAAGTGGAAGCTTCAGATGTCGCGGGTACCTCCGCCGCATCAACACAAGGGTCGATAAGCACACAAGCTCCAACCGGCGATGTTGTAGCCATCAACGCTGGTGGTCCAGCGGAAAGTAACTCCGGCGGCGGCGACGCATCCTTTGTTGCCGACGAGGACTTCACTGGTGGTGGGACATACTCGGTAACCAACACCATCACCATTCCGGCGGGCATCGCGTCCACTGCGGCTCCCGCGGCCGTCTACCAATCAGCAAGGCAAGGAGCCGTGACTTACACAATTCCAAACCTTACAGTTGGAGGCAGCTACCCCGTACGTCTGCACTTTGCCGAGCTGTATTTCTCTGCAGCCGCCAGTCGCGAATTCAATGTGGCCATCAACGGTACAACGGTGCTGACCAACTTTGATATCTTCGCAACCGCGGGCGCCAACTATACCGCGGTGGTTGAACAGTTCACAGCAACCGCCAACAGCAGCGGACAAATTGTGATCGCATTCACAAATGGTGCCAAAGATCAGCCCATGATCAACGGCATCGAGGTCCTTGGCTCAGCCGCAAGCTGCAGCGCTGTTCCGTCGGCTCCAACCGGGCTCACGGCAACAACGGCTTCCTCTAGTTCGATCGGACTCAGCTGGGGCGCAGTCACTCCACCCGCTAACTGCACCATCAGCGGCTACAGCGTGTACGGCAGCACCACCAGCGGCTTCACTCCTGGATCAGGCAACCTGATCGTCAGCGGTGTAAGCGGCACAACCTACACCAACACCGGCCTCGCCGCATCGACAGCGTATTACTACAAAGTTGAGGCAACCGACGCGGACGGCTCTTCGGCGGCATCCAACCAGGCCACCGCGACCACAAGCGCGCCCACCGGCGACTTCATCGCCACCAACTCGGGAGGCCCCGCAGCCAGCAACTCAGGCGGCGGTGACGCCTCCTTCGCTGCCGACGAAGATTTCACCGGCGGCGGAACGGCAGTTACCGCTAACACCATCACCGTGGCAGGCGTAACCAACGCTGCACCGATGGCGGTCTATCAGTCCGAACGCGCTGGCGCATTCACTTACACCATCCCCGGCATGGTTGCCGGAAGCCAGCATACCGTCCTGCTTCACTTCGCCGAGTTCTACTGGACCGCTGCAGGCAAGCGTGTCTTCAACGTAGCCATCAACGGCACACCTGTGCTGAGTAACTTCGACATCTACGCACTCGTCGGAGCCAACAAAGCCCTGGTCGAGCAGTTCACAGCCACCGCTAACAGCAGTGGTCAAATCGTTATCTCCTATACCAACGGTACCGCCGATCAACCGAAGTCAAGCGGTATCGAAATCAAGTAACACAACAAAGCAAAGGGTCCGGCGGCACTGTGTGCCGCCGGACCCAACAAGCGGTCAATTGAAATCGAGTTTCGCAAACGGTCGGTACAACCTGCGCGGTGCACGATCCGCGGCTTCGCGTTTGTCTCAACTAGCCGGGACCGTTTCTTGCAAGTGCAGAACGGATCATTCGTAAGATGAAACACCAAGTCACAAGTCCTTCCGATGCGTTCCCAGTCTTCGCGTATTCGGAGAGTCAAGTTACTGGTCAAGAGGGAGTGTCATGAATAGCCAATTCAACAACGTTGGAAATCTCACCTGTCTCGGAAAAATGAGGCCTCCCAGTCCACGACTCGATTCTCAAGAGCCTGAAAACACATCCACGAGTAAGAACTTATCTTTCGAATGGAGACCGTTGATAGTCGTAGTGGCACTCATTCTCGCAGTCCTCTTAACAGCAGTCGGCGCCATCAGTGCGAGCGCGCAGACGGCGCCGCCGACGTCCGATCGGATCACGATCAATCTTTCCCAGGGCGTTCCTAATTTCGTTGGAAATGCTGCCGCAACGGATCCGAATGCAGCTTTACCTCAAAGCAATTGGTGGTATGAGAACAATCAGGATTCAACCCCCACTGCTTCGACTTTCGCATCCCCCAGCTATGTCGAAACAGCTGTTCCGGCCGCGGACACCGGCCCTTCCTGCGGCGCTAACATCTCGAATCCTAATTGGGCACAAGTAGGAATTCCGACCGACGCCAATATTTGGCGCACGTTTATCAATCAGTCATCAGGCGGTGGCCAGGGATCTGTGTGCGGACAAACTAACTGGTATCGCCTGCACTTCAAGGTTGACGCCGCGTATGCAAGCAGCAAGGTTCTGGTTGAATTTGAAGGCGCGCACACCGGCGCGCAGGTTTATATCAATGGCACGCTATTGCCAGGCGTCAGCGCGGTCTCCGCCGATTCGCAAGCGTCACACGTTGTGGGCTTCATTCCGTTCATCGCCGACATTACCCCCTACATCACTGCCGATGGCGCCACGGAGAACGTGCTCGCGGTGCGTGTCTCTCGGGGAAGTACTTGGTATGAGGATCCAGGATTCTCCGAAGTCTTCCGCTATGGACAGGCGATGGCTGGATTGTTCCGGCCGGTAAAGATGTTCATTACCAATAAGGTGCATATCCCTGTCAATGTGTATTCCAACCAGAAGACCTGGGGTACCTATGTGGCCACAGTGTCAGAGGTACCATCTTCCACCAGCACAGCGCAGGCGGCCTCGGCTGTAATTCAGGTCGAAACCAACGTTCTAAATGAGACTACGAATTCCCAGACGGTAACTCTGTCTACCCAGATCGTCGACGCGAGCGGAAATGTCGTTGCTACCGGTGCGCCTATAACCCAGTCAGTAACCGCCATGACTCCCGGCAATTTTCCGTCATCGCCCACGCCCATGTTCAGTCAACAAATCACAGTCAACAATCCAACGTTGTGGTATCCAAACAACTCCATCTACGGCACGCCCTATATGTACACCGTCAACCACATTGTCAGCGTGAATGGCGTCGTGGTTGATGTTGCGCAGAGCCCACTTGGTATCCGCACCATCACCTGGAACACCGACTACCCGATTTTCAATGGCTATCCGATGAACTTGTGGGGCGCTTCCGGCCGATACGACTATCCCGGACTTGGATCGTCCGTTCCGGAAGAACAGCAATGGCGCGATCTTTCACTCCTGGCCGCGGAGGGTGGAAATATCTACCGTCCAGGCCACTCTACCTCCAGCGAAGAGTTCGTGAATGCAGCCGATGCCTACGGCATTATGATCGATCAACCCAGCGGAGACAACGAAGAAGCCTTCGCTTCAGCAGCGGCGGATTCGATAACCCTGAAGGAAGAACTGCATCGCGACATGATCATTCGCGATCGCAGCCATCCCTCGATTCTCGACTGGGAATCGAATAACGGCACGATGACAGAATCTGTCGGCACAGCTCTGCTAGCCATCAATTCGGAGTGGGATCCGATCAATACCCGCGTTGCGGCCGACCGTACGCCGGACAATGTCAATGGGTACTTGCTCGGCTGCACCCTGGAAGGCTGCGAGGTCGGTATCAAGCAGACGACTGATTCTTCGCTCGGTCAGAACCTTACGAACAATCCAGCGTGGGGCGCAGAGTATTGGGGCACTGGCACGGCACGCGGCCTGGCTTGGAATTATGAGCTCGCTTTTGTTGCACCTTTCCTGAACAACTGGCGCTTGAGTAAGGCGGCGGATGCTATGGGAATGGCGCAGTGGTACCTTGCGGACACGCCGGGTGAAACAGGCCAATATGTAGAAGCCGGCACCAGCACCACAGCTCCCGGTAACTCGAACGACGTTCGCTCGCTTGGCGCTTCGTCGATGGATCAGAACCGTTTTCCAAAATTGTTGTATTACGTTTATGAGGCTGCTTGGACGCCTTTCTCGATTAAGCCAGTCGTTTACCTGTCAGGTCATTGGAACTATTCCTCCGGCAATGTCCAGGTGAACGCCTTCAGTAACTGCCCATCGGTCAAGCTACTGCTCAATAACGTTCAACAGGGTTCGATTGAAACACCAAACCCCTGGGATTCGGACGACGAAGTAAATCAGACCGAAACAGCCACCATGATACCCTTCCAGACGTCATGGATTGTGCCATGGGCTTCTGGCACGATAGAGGCGGAATGCCTGAACGAGTCTGGAACAGTGGTTGCAACGGACAGCAGGACAACAGCGACAGGCGAAAACAAGATCGTCCTTACTCTCGTTCCTGAGCTGACTAAGCCGAATGGCACAACATTCCAGGTCACGGCCAACGGTTCGGATGCGGCCTTTGTCACAGCCACCGTGGAAGACGCGAGCGGAAATTGGGAACCACTTGCGTCTGACACGCTTACGTTCTCAGTGACCGGTCCAGCCACCTACCAGGGCGGAACTCAGCAGTATGTGTCCACGAATACCGACACTTACTCGAGCGCCAATTCGACTTATGTGAACGGCGTGCCTAACGCGTTCTATATGGCGCCCGGTGATCCTCAGTTGGCTGTCGAGGGCGGCTTGACCAGAATCGCCCTGCGCAGCCAATTCACTCCTGGAACCGTGACGGTCACTGCCACGGCTCCGGGGTTGGCAAGCGGTTCGGTGTCGTTCCCCATTGTTGCAGTGCCGGATCCTCGAACAGGCGTAACCAGCAGTTGCACCAGCCTCCCTTCTGCTCCAACTGGGCTCGGGGCAACGGCCTCTTCTTCTACCGTTGCGCCGTTTGCCGGCATCATCAACTTGACCTGGACCGCGGTGGTTCCCCCGGCGAACTGCACAATCACTTTCTACAATGTCTACCGTGCCACTACCAGCGGGTTCACACCGTCCACGAGCAACCTGATTGCAAGCGGCATGATAAGCGCCAGCTATTCCGATACAGGGCTCGCGGCTTCGACAACATACTACTATGTCATAAAGGCGGTTGACGGCGACGGCACATCGGTAGCTTCGGCGCAGGTTGCCGACACCACGCCGGTTACCCCGAACTGCACTACCGTTCCCCCTGCGCCGACCGGAGTGACGGCGTCGGCTTCCTCTTCCACTGCCATCGGCATAACATGGACAGCGGCGACTCCTCCGGCCTACTGCACTATCAGCTCTTACAGTGTCTACGGCGGAACAACATCGAATCCGACCACGTTGATCGCAAGCGGATTGACGGGGACGACTTACACCAACACCGGCCTCGCCGCTGCCACGACTTACTACTACATCGTCAAGGCGGTCGACTCGGAGGGCGCCTCTGCAGCCTCTGCGCAAGCGAGCGCCGCGACGCAAGCTGCGGGATCTGTATCCATCAACTCCGGTGGTCCTGCAGTCAGCAACTCAGGTGGCGGCGACAACTCCTTCGTTGCGGATGAGGACTTCAGTACCGGCGGGACGACCTACTCGGTCACGACCCCAATCGTCATACCTGCCAGTGTTACCGACGCGGCTCCCGAGGCAGTCTACCAGGATGCGCGGCAAGGAGCCGGGACGTATACGATTCCTGGCCTTACCGCTGGAACCAGTTACATTGTGCGCCTGCACTTTGCTGAGCTCTATTTCTCGGCAGCCGGCAATCGCGTATTCAATGTCACCATCAACGGAACAGCGGTGCTTACTAACTTCGACATTTTCGCAGCGTCCGGTGGGCAATACACGGCTGTGGTTGAGCAGTTTACCGCAACACCCAACAGCAGCGGCGATATCGTGATCGCCTTTACCGCCGTCACCGATCAACCCATGATCAATGGCATCGAAGTGTTTGGCGCATCCACTGCGTGCACTACGGATCCCTCAGCACCAACCGGTCTCACCGCATCGGCTTCATCTTCTAGCGTCATCGGCTTGACCTGGAACGCAGTGACCCCTCCGGCCAATTGCTCAATCAGTTCCTACAACGTCTACGGCGGGACAGCGGCGAATCCGACCACCTTGATTGCGAGCGGAGTGACGGGCACAAGCTACTCCAACACCGGCCTCACGGCTTCAACAACCTATTACTATGTTGTTAAAGCGCTTGATGTGGCCGGCACATCGGCAGCTTCCGGGCAGGCTAGCGCAGAGACTTCGGCCACTTCAACATGCAATGCGGTACCCCCCACCGGGCCACCCAGTCTGAACGCGACGGCGACTTCTTCGAGCGCTATTAGCTTGAGCTGGACCGCAGCTCCCGAGAACCCACCATGCACCACCAGCTCCTACAGCGTCTACGGCAGCACAACCAATGGCTTCACTCCGTCATCGAGCAATTTGATTGCAAGCGGTGTGACAGGCCTAACCTACACCAATTCCGGCCTCGCGGCTTCAACGACGTATTACTACCTCGTTGAAGCGCTTGATTCGTTCGGTGCGTCAGCGGCATCGCCGCAAGCCACCGCGAAGACACAGCCCAACGGCAGCTGCACGAGTGTCCCATCGGCGCCGACGGGTCTCAGTGCAACCGCGTCTTCCTCCAGCGCCATTGCTCTGAGTTGGAATACGGTAACTCCTCCTGCCAATTGCACAATCAGTGCATACAGCGTCTATGGCAGTACTACCAGCGGCTTCACTCCCGGCTCTGGCAACCTCTTATCTAACTCGGTAACGGGGACCACTTACTCCAATTCCGGACTCTCTGCTTCGACAGCCTATTACTACGTTGTGGAAGCAGCGGATGCGGCAGGGAATTCGGCGGCGTCGACTCAGTCAACCGCGACCACATTACCACCATCAACCGGCACCTCAATCGCATCCATCAATGCCGGAGGTGCGGCGGCGAGTAACTCGGGCGGCGGAGACAATTCATTCGTCGCAGACGAGGACTTCACTGGCGGCGGAACTTATTCCGTCACCAACACCATCACCATACCTTCCGCTATTGCAGCTACAGCAGCTCCGGCAGCGGTCTACCAATCGGCAAGGCAAGGAACTTCAACATATACAATTCCCGGCTTGACCCCCGGAAGCAGTTACACCGTGCGTCTACATTTTGCCGAGCTTTATTTCTCGACAGCCGGCAGCCGTGAATTCAACGTAGCCATCAACGGAACTACGGTGCTGACCAACTTCGATATCTATGGGACGGCCAACGCAAACTACACGGCAGTTGTTGAGCAGTTCACAGCAACAGCCAACAGCAGCGGCGATATCGTGATTGCCTTTACAAACGGAGCCAAAGACCAACCGATGATCAATGGCATCGAGGTGCTCGGCTCATCCTCCAGTTGCAGCGCGGTTCCGTCCGCTCCAACCGGTTTGACCGCAACAGCATCTTCCTCCAGCTCCATCGGACTCAGCTGGGGTGCGGTAACTCCTCCGGCTAACTGCACCATCAGTTCCTACACCGTTTATGGCGGAACGACGGCAAATCCGACTACCATAATTGCAAGTGGGGTGACGGGCACAAGCTACTCCAACACCGGCCTCGCGGCTTCGACGACCTACTACTACCTCGTAAAGGCGGTCGACGCGGACGGTACATCCCCTGCTTCTAATCAGGCCAATGCGACTACGACGAGCGCCTCCTGCACCACTGTTCCTTCCGCGCCTACCGGGCTCACCGCCACCGCAACATCGTCGAGCGCCATAGGCTTGAGCTGGAATGCAGTCACACCGCCGGCGAACTGCACCATCAGTTCCTACTCGGTATACGGCGGAACGACTGCAAATCCGACCACATTGATCGCGGGAGGACTCACTGGGACAACGTACTCCAACACAGGCCTCACCGCTTCGACAACTTACTACTACGTTGTAAAGGCGGTTGATGCGGATGGCACATCCGCAGCGTCATCCCAGGCAACGGCTACTACGCAAGGCACGGGTGACTTCATCGCCATCAACTCCGGTGGTCCGGCGGAAAGCAACTCCGGCGGGGGCGACGCTTCCTTTGTTGCCGATGTCGACTTCAATGGCGGTGGTACGGCCGTAACAGGCAACACCATCACCACAGCCGGAGTCGCCAACGCGGCGCCTGCTGCCGTCTATCAGTCCGAGCGAGCCGGCACTTTCACCTACACAATCCCCGGCCTCGTCGCCGGCAGCCAGCACACCGTGTTACTCCACTTCGCTGAGTTCTATTGGACGGCGGCCAATGAGCGTGTCTTCAACGTGGCCATCAATGGCACCACTGTGCTCAGTAACTTCGATATCTACGCCGCGGCGGGTGCCAACAAGGCTCTGGTAGAACAATTCACGGCGACCGCCAACAGCAGCGGACAAATTGTGATCAGCTACACGAACGGCACCAAAGACCAACCCAAATCCAGCGGAATAGAAATCCGGTGAAGAGGGTAACGGCCCGTGGCGTCGAGAGACAAGCCACGGACTTTGCCTGGATATCACATTCCGACACAACCGGCAGCACAGGAGAAGCGTATGTCGAAGAGTTACTCAGTCCCGCGTGGACAGGAATTTGTAAGAAGTATCGTGGGGTTGGTCATAGGCCTCGCTCTTGCCTTGTCTGTCGCCGCAAGCGTGTCGGCACAAGAGGTCATCGCCATCAACTCGGGGGGGCCCGCGGTCAGTAACTCTGGCGGTGGCGATGCGTCCTTTGTAGCGGACGAAGACTTCACGGGGGGTGGTACCGCAGTCACTGGAAATACCATTACAGTGGCCGGTGTAACCAATGCAGCTCCTGCTGCCGTCTACCAGTCCGAGCGCGCAGGCGCTTTCACCTATACGATTCCCGGGCTCACTGCAGGTAGCCAGTACACAGTCCTACTTCACTTCGCGGAGTTCTATTGGACAGCCGCTGGCAAGCGCGTGTTCAACGTTTCCATCAACGGAACAACCGTTCTCAGCAGTTTCGATATCTATGCAACGGTTGGGGCGAACAAGGCGCTGGTTGAAACCTTTACAGCCACCGCGAACAGCAGCGGTCAAATCATAATCGCGTACACCAACGGCACCGCGGATCAGCCCAAATCAAGCGGTATTGAAATTCGCAGCACATCGACAAGTTGCACAACCGTGCCTTCCGCTCCAACAAACCTGAACGCGAGTGCGTCTTCTTCCAGCACCATTGGCCTTACGTGGAACGCCGTAACTCCCCCGGCCAACTGCACCATCAGCTCCTACACCGTTTACGGTGGAACGACGACAAATCCAACTACCGTAATTGCGAGCGGGGTAACTGGCACAACTTACTCGAACACCGGGCTCGCGGCTTCGA